>Ga0208433_1000506_pt1 | contig 16788 bp, 6 predicted proteins | sample 3_EtaG_FD_184075 | JGI IMG/M metagenome (GOLD analysis project Ga0208433, IMG submission 184075) | Marine viral communities from the Subarctic Pacific Ocean - 3_ETSP_OMZ_AT15126 metaG (SPAdes) (version 2) | ecosystem: Environmental > Aquatic > Marine > Oceanic | place: Pacific Ocean | collected...
GGGACTAAGCTCCTCCGCCTGCCATCTTATATAAGATGAACAGAACTACCACGGTCACTATGCCTGCCTTAATCCAGTCACGCATGCCCCAGTCGCTCCATTCCTTCAGATGAGCCCATAAATCTTTAATGAGTTTCATATATCCTCCTTATTCAATATTGTTAAAAAAGTAGTGATTTCCCATCACCACCACTGGTTCCTTGCCAACAGCCCACTTGGGTGGCTTTGACATCGACTTGGCGTAGTAATGCGTGCTTCCCTCCGTTGTGTCCGTATATTGACCACTAATTACACCAGCCGCAACCTCTATCTGATCCTCCAGATCATCTAAAGATAGAGCAAGAATCTTACTCCTATTGGGATCGTTTTCATTCCAACAGGAGAACTGCCACTTTTTAAGGCAAACATCCATTATGGTCTTGCCGTACCAAGTTTTCTTCTCTGCTCTGTTTTTAATGACGTGAGCGACAGCGATCTGTCCCTCCTTACCTTCTCCTCTGGCTTCGCCCCACAGGGTTCTTGCCATGTATTCTACGTTTTGACTTAATTCCATTTTTATTGACTTTCACTTTAACTTTTTCTAATTTTAATCTTGCATTGAGATTCTTGACCAGTTCGTCCCAGCCAGAGACATCAGTGTTAATTTCTTTTTTCTTCTTCTCTGATGAGTGCATTTAGGTAAAATCGTGCTTTCTTTAAATCCGTTTTACAGTCACCCTTCAAGTCAAACCTGAAAAGGTACTGGATCATTTGACCCCATATGCCGAAATCATAATGGTTCATACGGGTGTTCTTTGATTTTTCTTTTATGATGTCCAGTATTTCCATATCGCCATACTTGTAGTGAGGCGGATGATTAACCAGATCCTTCACTGGTGGGTAATATTCTTTTCCCATTATATCCTTCACAGGTGAACCTTTCCGTCCCACCTGCCGTTCCTTTTAAGAACCATTGGAATTAATTTTGGAATTCCCATTGTTACGACTGCACAGGATAATATCGGTCTTTTGACTATGACCCTGCTGTACTTGAAAGCGAGATGATTCTTATCAATCAGGCATCCCACGTTCATCGCCCACATCAGTTTTTCTGGTGAGCTAGTGTAATGTATGCAACTCTTCGTATGATAGTGAGCCTGTACCACGTTCATGGATACGGCTGCACAAACTTGCAGTACATTCGATGATTGCTGGTGAACGAAATAGACATTACCCATTGGCGTATGTAATGTAAGGGTGTCATGCCATATCCATTTACTGCTTACTTCCAGCATTTCGTGATAAGGTTTTAATAAACTCTTTGCTATTCCTGCCGTGTTCGCTTTCCTGAAAGCCATACTTCCGTGATTGGAATTCAACAGATGCATGGAAGGAAATATCTTCTCCAGCTTTTTAAGTATCTTCCTGCCTTCCTCCAATTCCTTGGAAGGATTGTACAGTTCCGTTGATGACTCGTGATAGCTGGATGCGGAAAATTCCAATTCATCGCCCATATTTACGACACAATCGGGAGAATATTTTTTCTTGATCTTGCTAATAAATTCCAGACTGTCGGGGTGTGAGTAGGGTGCGTGTAAATCTGAAATCACAAAAATTCTTTTAAATGACTTCATGTCTATATATTGATTATATTTTATGTATTTTCTACTATATGTAGTAGGTTGTCAACAATTATTTCTCATTAATCCATTATTTTTATGAAAGTCCAAATCGCCCCCAGAATTCCGCCAATTAATAGAAACACTTTCAGTCCTCCAACGCCCATGTGAGAGGTTTTATTCAAGTCCCTTATCTGTTTCTGGATGATGGATATGTCTTCACGAATGTACTTGATGTCAGTGCATAACGCCGCACTATCCGCTTTTAAATCTGTTATCTCTTTCTCCCACTCTGCCATTAGTCTATGTAACTCCCTATTGCATCAGAACCGTACTGGTTTTCCATATTCTGAATATTATTTAATATCCATTCCTTTTGGCTTTTAGGAGCATTTTTGAACTCCCTGTCCATCAAGGAAAGGTGGGCATCAATGATCATTCTTTTAATGCCTTGATAGGTGATATTGACACCGTCCTCCATTGCTTCTTCAATGATCTTCTTTAGCTCTGTTCCAAGCTTATTAGGATTGTTTTTGTATTTTCTTACTGCATTATTTATTCGTGTCTTGACGAAATTCATTTCATCTGCACGAAGTTCATTCTGCCTTTTGACTCCTCCAACAAAATCAGAGATCTGTGCCTCCTTCGTTGTCTGGAATCCTAACATCATTCGTAGAAGGTCGCCATCACTGAAACCCTCTATCTTTATGTTCCTGTTGCGATAAGGATCAACAACCGTTGCCTCCTGTTCATCACGCCAATTGGCCATGAAATTCTGACTGAACTCTGGAAAATCCGTGAAGACGGATTCCAGAGGCATTCCTCCCGCCATTGCTTCAACGGCTTTGAACACCTTGCCTGCCGGTGTGATGTTCACGATTTGATCTCCAATGGACGCACCCTCTGAACTTAACTTATACATATTAAGGAAAGTGCTTAAAAGTGGCCCTTGAAAATCTCTTAATTCTGTTGGAAGACCTTTGTCGGAAAGACCAACTCTTGCAGAAAGATTTATTCCCGGCCCCACTCCCGTGGATGATACTACTGACGGCAATCCGTGAGCAATAATCTGGCCAACCATTGCCTCTGTTTCTCCCTTGCCTGCCATTTCGACAGACCATTCCTTGATGTACTGCATTGGGGAGAATCCAAACAATCTCATTGCACCGTCTAAAAAAGCGAGGAATATATTTCCTAATGCACCAGCCAGTAAAAAGTAAATAGCCATGAAACGAGGCCATTCCCATCCACGAAGTCCAAAGGTAAAAGTAAGCTGTTGCATCATCCAGTTCTTGAATTGCAGTGGAACACGAAGCAAGGTGCTTCTTAATAGTTCTGGTTTGGCTGAATTATCATAACTGAATTGTTCTTGAAATATTGCAAATTGTCCTGCTTTTATTGACTGTGCCCTATTCTTTCCTTCTTTTTCTGCCTGATAAAAACCAGTAAGGAAGGAAGTTGCACGGTTAATTGTTTCCGCTCCTTGGAACCACATCATTGAAAATTCTCCGAGCCTGCTTCTTTCCGTAAACACATCGGGATTTTCATCGGTATAGAAATATTCCGATTTTACATCTGCATATTTTGCCAATATCATGGCATCTTTTGCCGCATTTACTTTTGATGCACTGTACTTTTCTGGGTTTTCAAGTATTGTATTGTAATCTCTTCTTGCCATTCTATACAATGATGCTCTTGCTCTATTTAATCCAACGGTAATATTGGACGCTCCGTGTTTGATATAAGCATTAGCTAACTGTGTTAAATTAACAAATGCCGAAGATAAATTAGTGAAAGCACCTAGTTTCATATGTGCTGTAATTGACAGCATTTCTCCTGTTACAGCACGGGACTTAAATTGCTGTGTCTTCATAGCCCTGTACATTAAATATCCAGTAAGTCCGCCTAAAGCAGCAGTTCCTAGAGTAGCACCAGTTCCAATGGCAACAACAGGAGTACTGATTGCGAGTGTAGCCCATAGCTTTGGATTACCAGCAAAAGTTTTTTGAACTTCATCAAGTGCCCAATCAACCCATGCTTCTCCAGTTTGTGTTTGCCTGTTTAAATCTCTCCAATAGGTTTCAAGCCATTCTGCTATTTTTCTTCCAGTAGGATCTTTTATTTCACTGACTTCACCCCATCCTTTTTTCTCCATTAAACCAATGTATTCATATTTTAATTCATCCATGTATCTATAATGAGCAACGGATGCTGTAAAGTGTCTCATTACCTTATGAAGATTTTTTTCATATCCGGGAATGCCTTTTCTTTTCATGGAGAAAGTCGGTATTCTTCGTCTACTTTTTCTCTTCATTGTTTCTCTTGCTTTTTCACCAACAACAGCAACATCTTCAAGTGTTAATTCTTCTGCCAAAGAAGAGGTAATTCCCTGCATAATGTTTCTGTATTCCCTGTCATTCAACACAGTCCTGTCATCAGACATATATTTTATATTAACAGGTGCAATCTTAACGGTATCTGTTGGATGTTCCTTTATGTATCTTTGTGCCGCCTTGAGAGCTTCTTCTTTTGTATTAAAAAATAAAGTGTGTTTGCTTGATTCAAGATCATTAATAACATTTTGTATTTGTTCTTCTGTCCTGCCCTGTGCCTTTAATTTTTTAGCCAAGTCTTTTGATGTTTCAGGAACAATAAGATCTTCCCATATTTCCTGACCAGATTCTTTATCTGTTCCCTTAAATACTTTCAGCCTGAATGATCCAAAGAATATATGAGGAATATATCCAACTTTTTTTCCTCTAAGGGAAATACCAATTAATTTTCTTTCCTCTAGAACATACTGAGCAACAGAGTCATTAAAATTATCAATTGCCGCATCGCTGTATCTTGTCAACGGAATGGACAAGATCTGTTCATCAATTGATTGAATTTCCTGTCGTATAGATTCTGGATTACCGATGTTATTTCTGAACTGTTTTTCCAATAAAAACTTTCTCGCAAACAGTGTTCTTAAATCCTTAATAAATTCTGGATTAACTTGTGCTTCCACTTGTTTCTTACGAAGTGCTTTCATTCTTCTTATGAGGGGAACCATACTTAGATTGTACTTATCAACCATCCTGACTGTTCTTTCCATGGATTTATAAAAATCAAAATAAAAAGCAACTTCATCATCAGTAAACTTACTTTCCTTTTCAGCCCTGTTTATTTCCTTCGCACTGTGTCCTTGCCTCTTTAGTTCTGCCTTTTCTTCCTTCGTATATATAAATCCTTCTTTCAATTCTTTAGCAGTAAATTTTCTTCCTGCCGCATCACCAGTCCACATTACATCCACTACTTTGTGAAAGTCTGCTTTTTTGTATTTTTTTATAACATCTAGATATCCATACTTACCACTATACAATCTATTGGCCATTTTTCTTTCCAACATTTGTGCAAAAATAGATTTTTTAACAAAATTATAAATAGTTTTATCTATAAACCTTTTTGCAACAACAAAAGGTGGTAATACTTTTTGAAGCATACCAGCAGTTATTGCTGGAAATATGCCTTTTTCGATATGAATATTTTCATTAACCTCTGGCATGATGATGTTGTCAGCATGTTCATTGGTTCTGCTGTAGAACTGTCTTGTCTCTCCAACCCTAGGATTCTTCCTTGCACTGTATCTTTCATTGACAGACCGTGCCATTGAAGTCATGCTGTTCCTTATTCTCTTGAACAGGGAATTACGGCTGATGTTTGTTTCATCCTTTATGGAGTCGAGGATATCTTTAGGTGTCTTCATTGCACCAATACTAGCTCCTCCTTCGCCAGCGTTGTTCGGTCTGACATTGTCCTTCGCACTTTGAGCGGCTTCACGGTTCGTCACTGTCTGGAATTTAATTCCCAGTTCATGCAGATGCTGTAGGACATCATACAAGCTACTTCTATTCGGCCTGTTTTCCACGAGAGAAATTCTGCCAACAAAGTTAAACTCTCCTTGAGTTACTTTCTTCCATCCGTTTTGCAATCTGTCCGTTAAATCCTTATTTTCCAGTACGAGCTTTGTACCTTTCTTGACTCGTATGAAGGCGAGATCCGGCACGGAAGGAGAGGCAAGTATTTCAATATCACCCCTGTAGTTTTTAACTCTGGCATTTCTTCCGCCTTCGACAAAATACTGGTATATTTCCTCTTCACTGCCAAACTTGACAGGCATATTTTTAATGGCTTTTTCGGCATTAAATGTCTTAGGCATAAGAATGCCGATAAATTGATTAAACTCTGCTGTATCGCCCACTCTTTTCTGGATGTTAACAAAGTTTCCGCCCTTGATTAAGCTTGAACCTAAAAGAAGATTTCCTGTTATAAGATGTCTTTCTTCTGTAACTGCCTGTTGTCCCGATGTGAATAGTTCTTCTACTTTGGACGATTCCACTGATCGTAAAATAGACTCACCGCTTGTTCCATCATTCTTCACAAAACGAGAAAGAGCAACAGTTACCTGCTGTGTTTCTCCATTTGCCAAGGCAAGTGTTACCTGCATTGCCCCTGCTGTTGCAGGATTCTTGGAAGTATCCCTTTTTCTGTTAATGACCATTCCGTCATAGACAGGAGATTCCTCCTCTTTCCCAACCCTTATTTGAACGGTGGATCCAATCGGATACTTGGTAATGTGTGATTCTATTGCATTCCAAAGTGTTCTTAATCTTTGTATCTCTTTTGCTGATCGATGTTCTTTTTCAGTCTTTTTCTTTGGATCTGTTATATCCTCAGTTTCTGTTCTAAATTTTGTCTGTACTTCATTAGCAGCCTCTTCAAAAATTCTTTTTGTTTCTGCAAGTTCACTTGCTGTAAATTGTTGAACACTTTTTCCATCAAGAGCATCCTGAATCTTCTTTCTTAATTGGGCAGTAGTATAAGGCTTGCTAGCTTTCATAGTAATCTTATCAAGATATACTGGCTTTTGGAAAGGACTGCCATCTGGCAATCCGTCATGAATTTCCTGCTGTTCAGTTGTCACAGCTTGTGCATCTGGCATAAGAACTATATGAGTTTTATTAATACCTAATCCAGTTTCCTCTTCCTTGATCTCTGGATATCTTTTTAGAAGAAAATCATAGAATTTATTGGCTGTTGCTGGATCCACAATTAATAAGCCACGAGCAACCTGTTCAGCAATACCTATTATTTCTTCTAATTCCTTACCTTCTTCAACAAATAAAGATCTCATACTTGCATTAGATTGCAAGAACTCTCTTACAGCTTTATCACCAGCCGAATTCATAAAGTCTACAATACCCTTAACGCTATAATCATTTTTAATTGATCCACTTGTTGAAGCATTAAGAGTTGACATTTTTCTCTCTAACATTGCAGCAATTCTTTTTTCTGCTGGATGACTCGTACTGAACAATGAATATTGAGGAACTCTATCCTCTTGACCAGTTCGGTTTATCCTACCCAATATTTGAACAAAGTCCGTAACATTCGGTTCAGCCTCCAGAACAATCATGTGGCGAATTTTTTGATCAGCAAAATCCTTGCCTGCGTGCATAGACAATCCTGTTCCTGCCGTTCTATTCATCACAAGAGCGTCAATATTTCCAGCATTGAAGTCATTAACGCCATTTCTGATGACGGAAGGACTGCTTACTCTGGACTTCAACTTATTATCTTTGGTAATGATCATGCCACGACCTGTTAATTCCTTAACTTTTATTCCAGCATCTTCCAGTATAGTAACAAGATCATCGATTGGCTTAACGCTTAGATCTTTAAAATCCAGTGATTTTATTTTATGCTCTAATTCTGAAAACTCCCCTATAATATCACCATATCCAAGTTCTTCTGAAATTTGCTCTATAATAGAATTATTTAGCGTAAATACAGGATCTAAATTGACGATCTTCGCATTATGTGTTGCTATCTTTGATATTTTTTGTTTATTTATTTTTACTTTAAATTTTTTAGTCCTATTCAAATATCTTATTAAAAGATCATTATAAGTTATATTAATAGAATCTCCTGACTTGAGATTGTTATCTGCCACATATTCCCTCAAGAAAGCTTCCATTGTCCTTGACAGGACTATCATCGGTTTTCTTCCAGCCTTGTGCTCCTTGATTGCCATCTCAGCAACTTCTTTTATCTTCATGGCAGTCATTAACTGTCCTGAAATATAATGCATTTGGGATCTGAAGTTAGTTGGTATTACATTAACTTTAGCACCTGCTTGTCGTGCCTCTTGAAGATCAGGATCAATGGATGTTAATCTTTTTGCAATGGCTGAAAGTTTTCTATCCAAAGAAACAAGATCCTGATAAACAGAAGAAAGGTTATTCGCTGTTTCAGTAAATCCTTTCTTGTCAATATCAATTTCAACAGTATTGAAGCTTATACCCTGAAAGCTTTTTTCCAATCTTCTATACTGACCAGTTTCAGCCAACATATTGGATACTGTTGATTGCAAAGGAAGACCTCCTTTTATCATAGTATCAATAAATTCTTCTGCATCTGGAATAGAATCCTGAATATCAGTGTTCATGTACAAGTCCATAACTTTTGGATGTTTTGCCCATGTTGCTGATGAATACATAGCCCCTTGAGATCTTCTTAATAAGTCTCTTAAAAAATCTGCTCGTGTTAATCCAACTTTGTCTTCGGGTAAACCAGAAAGATTACTTATTCCTTGTCCCCCGCCTGTGTGACTTTCATCTAAAATGAATATAGAATTTTCTGCAATTGTTTCTAAAAATTGATGACGAACATCTATTCTTCCGCCAACCCTGTTCATCTGATCATATGTAGTGAACACATAATCGTATTCCTCCATATTACCAAGTTGCGTCAACCGGTCTAATTCTTTTTCATGCTCTTTCTTTTTCGGTGTGACAACTTCGCCAAACTCTGGTACATCACTGACATCAATATTCAATCCATTATTTGTTGGAAGTATCTTTAAGTCCTTAATATTTTCTCCAATATCATTCAAGTCACGAATCATATCTGCATACAAGGTAGGTTTTTGCGTTACGAATACTGCATTCTTTCCCCTTAATTTAGACCAACGCAGCATTGCCGCAACTACACGACCTTTTCCCACGCCTGTCTGATCACCAAGAATAAATCCTCTACCACTATCCAATTGGTCAATCGCAAGGGCTACAGCTTCCACCTGTTCACCTCCAAGGCTATTGGTCATTTCATTTTCATCTTTGTAATCAAGCTCCGTTGTTACAAATCTGTCAATATCACCTCTTCTTTTAAGAAGACTTTCCATCCCTCTTCCAAGAGGGGAATCTAGATCAATGGGCGTAAAGGTATCCATTTTTGGTGCCTTACTTATTGGATTATGCTTCAACTGATATTTACTTTGCTCACCTTCTTTTGTTGTGTTGGTAAGAGATCCCTGTCGTAAACTTTGTATAAATCTTTTTAAATGTTCAATGGCAATTCTTAAATGCTCCTTAATTTTACCAAACGTTCTTTTTAAAGCTTCTATGGTTTGCCTTGTCCAAGCTTGTATTCCTATGCCTGCATCTTTTGCATCAGCCCAAGATTTTTCAAAATAAGGTTTCGCCTTCTTATAGTCTTTATTCTTAACGTGGGGGGATACATCCGCACCGATTGCCCCCGGTGGTTTTCTTTTAAATTCCTCTATGATTTCTTGAAAAGCCTTTATAAGATTCTTCATCGAATCAGCAGACTTTTGCAGTAAATATTTTCTTGGATTAGGAAGATGAGAAAACTTATTGTTCAAGACCGTATTAACAATATTAGCGTGTAAATATTCACGAGTAAAATTATTGTCTTCAGGAAGTCTCTCATTAAAAATGTCAATCCAATTACTGACTGTAAATTTCTCAGACTTGTCAAATGGAACACCTTCATCAACTTCAATTTTTTTAATTACATCATCTCTGGCCCTAGCCAGCTCGGAAGGTAATGTTAATTCCTCAATGGTTAATTCAAAGTTCTTGACAAAATCAGGTACCGTGAAGTTCACCCTTCCCTTGATGTCAACGATGCCGCCAACACCTGAATCGGTAAACTTCTCAACATACGATTCTCTTGACAATGTCAGAGCATCACCAACATTTTCTTTTTCCAGTCGGGTGAGTTTTCTTGTTCCTTCTTTTGTCTTAATTGTTATCTTGTCTAATATTTGGGATAGCTTTCGTGCAGCCACTCCAGCAAGTTGGTAGTATTGGAGATCTCTTTCAGATTGTTGTCTTGCTTCAGTTGTATTGGAAACTTTACCTCGTTCAGCTCCAGAGGTAAATTCATCCAACTGTTCAGGCTGTGCAGTATCAGGTCTTCGCCCAGATTCCCTAGATTCCTGCTCTCTCGCCAGTCTGTTAATAGGGCCAGTTCCCCGTTCGGTAATACGCTCTGAAGATTCTCCCAGACGTTCTCGCTCTTCTCTGCTAAGTTCTGGACTCGATCTTTCAGCAACGTCAGGTACTCCTGCTCGGAGAGAGTCTCCTGTTTCTCTGATGTTACCAAGGTCAATCTTTCTTTCCCCTTCTTCGCCCAGAAATACTGCATCGGATTCTGGTCTTGTTGGGGAAGTTTGTTCTGCTTCTGTTCTGTAGCCATTTAATTCTTCCTCCGTAATTGGTAAAATGTCTTTCTTAACGTCCAATATTGAACGCTCTAGTATTTGTGCAGGGGTTTGGTCGCCTAGGAAAAGATCCTTGAAGTTCCGTGAACTATCGGCGTATTGGGATAGGACTTTAGCTATATTGTCCGCAGTCTCTAAATTCTTATAATTCTTACCACGATAAAAGATCGTAGACAACATTTTTGTATAAGGATGTATTTCCCCTGTCTCCAGCAACGATCCTTGATTTAAGAAATTGTCAAAAGGCATTTTCTTTTTTCTTGCCTCTCTTATTTGATTAAGGGAATCAATGACATGATAAGTCAGATCAAATTCCTTGGGTATTAAGCCACTTTCTATGCTTTCCCGTAACTTAATCCAGCGAGGTGCCGCCATCAGAAATGATTCGCTTAACGCCTTTACCTCTGGGACTGCTGATTCCGCTATCCTGTTGAATAGGCTGATATCACCAAATGCCTTTATGATTAAGGCATTCTCAATTCTTCTAACGCCACTTTTGGTTAAATCACCTGCATTATCTATTATTTCACCCTGTTCATTTTCAGGGACAATATTATGGAATCCATTGACAAAATCACGATTCTTTTCCAGTGCTATCGATCCACCCTCATACTTGTCAATCAATCCCTCCGGCATTCTGGAAACGTCAATCTTGGCCTGTTCAGCAGATGACTTTTCTAAAAGGCTTGATGAATTGGAATCCTGTGTAAATTTCTTTCTTGCTTCAAAATCGGAAAAAGGAGTAACCCTTCTTCTTACAACGATAGCAGGATCGCCTTCATTAAATTTCTTTTCTAAAATACCAGCAATTTTCTTTTGCTCTGTTGTATCCAATCCAATATCTACCGATATGTCCCGTAAATATTTTTGAAACTCTGTTGGAAATTGTTTGGAGGATAATCTTAAACCCATCACCCTGCCGTTACCACTTTCAACAATATTATCTGGCCCGATGAGAGGAGCACCCTGATCGGTTCTATTTTCCTCACCCAGCCAATCAGCTTTAGGTTCTTTTGCAATTCGTTGTGCCTGCAAATCAGAATTGACATTATCTTGTCTGTCCCTTGGTTGCAGTTCTTTCGGAAATTCCTTTTTATTGTCTGATGTAATAAGCTGACTTAACGGTACGATTTCCGTCTTGTAATCTATTGTTGTCTTATTATCAGGTGTAGTTGCTGGTTTGGTTCCTGAAAGAGAGAATATAGGTTTTTTTCTTAACTGTAATTCTTCCTTAGTAGGAAATTCTTCTTCTTCCTTTGGTACCTTTACTTGACTGTCAAAGAAATTCATAAATCTCCTTGCAGCAGCATCATCAGATTCTTTTTCCGACTTAGGATTTAATTCAGCTAGTTTTTCCCAATAATCAGCCCAATTCTTATTTTTTCCCGTTTCAATTAACCTTACTTGCTCTTCGTGATCCAAAGGAACATTATATGTTCTTCCTTTAAACTTAATTTGTTTTGTCTTTTCCTCTACTTTAGGTTTTTCTTCTAATTTTTTTTCAGCAAATAATTCTTTTTCAGTCTTACCTTCAAGTTCTGTTTCATCTACAGCTATTTGTTCCACCCTTTCATTAGCTTCAGGGTCTGATCTAATTTTTTTTATTAGACTCTCATATTTTTTTAAATCTTTTTGTAAATTGTTTTTCTCTGCATTGAAAACAAGAACATCAACAACGTCATTTGGTGTTTGAGTTAAATCATTAAAATAATCAATAGTATAAGCATCATCCTTTATTTCTTCTGCTTTTCTTATTTTACCACCAATATCATTTATAAATTCTGTTATACCAAATTTATCGTATAGATCAGAATATTCAATTTCTCTTATTAGAGTTGGTTTATAATCTTCATCTAATGGTTCAGGTGCTTTAGGTTTTTCTTTTACTTTTGCATAATAGTCTTCAGTCGCAAACTTACCCGGAAATCCTCGTTCCTTATATAACCTGTTTAATTCTTTTATAATTTTTGTTTGTTCTTCTCCCTTTGTTTTTTCTGCTTGTGCCTCAAGATCTCTTACTTTTTTTCCTAGTTTTAAAGTTGTAGGAATATCCAGAAGTTCTTCATCTTCCACTTTAGGTTCTTCTTTTATTACAGGTTTCTTTTCCCCTTTTATTTCTGCTATTCTGCTGTTAACGGCTTCTAAATTTGATTCTACGTTCTTAGGAGTGATACCTTCAGTTCCGGGAAAATATTGACTCAAACCAGTTTTAGAGTAATCTATATGTTTATTTTTCTCCAACACGCCTTTTGTTACGTTAAGTAATCCAACACTATTTTCTTTATTAATGAGTCCAGATATGTCCGCATTAATAAGATCTAATAACGTCTCATAAGCATCTTTTCGGCTGGTTACATTTCCTTTTTTAGCATGTACAATATCTGATTTTGAACTTGCACGAATGTTCCACTGTCCTATATTCTTAATGGGTTTTGTATACCCCTCCACCTTGACTTCGGCAGGAGCTTCTACTACTTTTTCAGCTTCTTTTTTAATCTCCTTGACTTTTTCCTCGACAACTTTCTTTTCAACCTGTGCTTCCTCTTTGACTTCAATGCCGCTGGCGATGTCATCTATCATGGAGCTGATCTGCTCGTTGGTCATTGCGGCCAACTCTTCCACGCCAGTCGTCTTCTCTACCTTTTCCTCAACCTTTTCCTCAACCTCTTCACTTGTGAGTATCTTATCTATGAATTCCTTTGGTTTCTTCTCTTCAACAGGTTTTACAATGGGAGCTACTTCCTCTACTGGCTCTCCCTTTAATTCTGATATTCTTTTATTTACTGCAATTAAGTTTTTCTGTACTGCTTTGTTTTTAAACTTACCCTTTTCTAATTTACCTCTTACAACTCTTAAAACTGCTGGTTTAGTTTCCTTGTTAATTAAACCTTCAAGATCAAATTTGGTTAATTGATCTATTACTTCTTTATTATCTTTATTGGCTTCAAATACATTGTTCCAATTACCTACTGTTTTAATGTTATCAGTTAATACTTTTACTTTTGGTTTTACATCTTCGGTGGTTACTTTTAAATCGTCATTAAACTCTTTAACTTTAGTTTTAGTAATAGTTCCCTCAACACCATCTTCTCTTGTAACTTGAAATTTTGTTGCATCATCTATATTATCAAATTCTCCAAGTTGAGTCATAACACCTGTAATAGTGCCTTTTGTTCCTTCTTTATCTAGGTTTATTTTTTTACCAACTCTGTCTAAATCTTCTACCTCTTCTTCGACAGGAACTACCTCTTCTTCAACTGGTGCTACTTCTTCCTCTGTAGGCAACTGTATTGCCACTGGTTGTATTTCCTCTGGTAAAGGCTCATTTATTTTTGTTTTTTGATAATATACGTCATCAAATCTCAAACCTTCGCCAACCGGCAGATCATTCCATTGTTTCTCTAATTTATTATAGTCTTCTTGAGACATGATGGCAGAAGGTCTTATTTCCTCTTCTGCTACTTCAGTTGGAGTTACCTCTTCAGGAACTATAGGAGTTACTTCTTCTTCAGCAACAGTTTCTACAGGAATTACTTCTTCTTTTACATCTGGCTTGTTCAACCATACTATGTCAAGATCATCAACAGGACGGTCAATAGGAGCAGTACCGTCATCTGGCTGAATTTTAACATTAAGAGTGTCATCTTCTATGTCACGATCATAGGAAATAATTTTTCCATTTCCTAAATTAACTCCAGCTTCACTGACAGAAACTTTAGCACCAATAGGTGGAGATCCATCAGGGGAAAAGTCTTTCTTTACTTCATCAGGACTGCCTTCTTGAGCTTTTTCCTTTTGCTCTTCTGTTGGTTTCTCGCCTATTTCTTTTTCAATTATTTTTTCTTTTTCTTTTTCTATCCTATTGACTGGCTGTATGGCACCACCAGCACCACCCATCATAAATCCAGCTATGAATCCCGGCCCAAATGCTTCTCCTAAACCTTCTAGCGTGTCTTGATCGGCATTATATAAAAGCTGTGCAATAACATTATGTAATACATTTTGTCCTTCTTCCAATGTTGCTTCATAAGTACCTGTTATCAAACCTTGTGTTAAAAAATTTCTAAATCTTCCTGATGATCCCGGAACCATTCTGTCCAGTAAAGTCATCATTCGTCCTACGGGAACAAAATCAACAGCACCCGGTGCCCATCCAAGTTTGGCCGCAACAGCAGCAATATCATCTTCCAATTCAGGTTTTCTGGCAAAAGCCATTTCCACCTGTTCTCCCATTCCAACAGTACCTGCAAAATCAAGACCTACAAGCCATCCACCAACTGGCCCAGCCATTGCCGTTCCAACTGCATAGGAAGGAATAAATCCAAGGGATCCGCCAAGAACTTCAAAACCACGCAAAAATAAGTTAGCCATTTCATCTTCACGATAATATTCATCATCTAATTGAAATTTCTTTTCAGCCCATTGATTAAGGGCTTCTCCAGCTTTCCAAAGTTCTCTTTCCCTAATAGGAACTATGGCTTCTTTTTTTTCATCTAGATAATTTTTAGCTTCTTTTGCCCATTCTATACTATCTGGTGCATAATTTTCCTGATTTTTTAATATCTCATTAGATCTGTTTCTTAAATATTCATTTCTTAAATATTCATCTTGTGTTTCATCAGCTTTACTAATTCCTAATGTTTTCTTGACAACATCCAAATAGGGAATCATAGTTGGATCAGGAATCTTACTGAAATCGTATTCCTCTCCCTCTTCCAACCCCAGTTGTTCTCTCCACCAAGGACTTTCAATGGCAAGTTTCTGTGCGTCTGGAGACATTTCAGAAAGGTATTGTTTAGCAGCCTGACCTTTCATCCAAGTACCAAATGTATGGGTAAATCCTCTTGGTACCGCTTCCATTAAAGATTTATAGTAGTTTAACTCAAGAAACGGATTACGGTCTTCACCGTTGACCTTCTCTTCTAGAAGTTCTGGTTGTTCTGATTCAATTGTAGGTGTGATTGTTTGTAATCTTGACTTGTCAAACAGTTCCGTATCTGTCGTCAAGTATTCACGGAATATACTTTCGTCTTCGTATTTGTCTTTGCCGAGTTGATCCCATAGCATATCCGTTAGTTGGGATTCTGCTATGCCATACAAATCTGGCTTATTGGATCTTAGCTGCTCTAAGGGTGTCATGTTTTATTCCAATCCTAGATCTTTTAATGATAAACCTGAATTACCTCCACCAATTGCTTTTTCAGCAGCAGCTCTTAGATCTTCTAATGGTATATTAAATCCTTTCAATGACATGTTAAGGTTCTTGATCATACTATCAACTCTATCTTCATATGATTTTCCTTTTGATTCTGTTAAACTTTTATAGTAGGCAGTTGCCATTACATCTGGCGGAATATTTGCCATAGCTCCTATCTCTCTTAATTGGTCTGCTTTGGTTTGTGTTCCAGTAGTTGGAGATGTTAATCCTGTTTTTTCGTATGTACCTTTTTTCTTGTTGTAACGAACAACTATATTCTTGCCGTCCTTGTCCTTGACGGTAATCATCTGGATGTCGGATGACTTTTCTTTCATTAGAGGTGCGACAATTTTAAGCCCTGTCAAAGCACCTTCACCTGCTCCAGTCAGTCCCGGTTTCTGTGATGCCATCATTCCAAGTCCCATGGATATCAGCAACATGTTCTTGTCGGTTAATCCCTTGGTTTCAACGCCTTGGCTCTCTAAGTTTGTTGTTACGTCTTCTTTCTCCTCTTCATTCAGTTTTCTTGCTAGTTTTTTCTGAAGGTAATACTGATCAATGGCTTCTGATCTCTTGCTTAAATCTTTAATTTCATGTTGTTCCACATCGACTTTCGGTATTTGCAGGATTCCGTCTTTTTCTGTCATTTTATAATCGGAATCAATTAAGGTATCTGAAACACTTTTCTTTTCTTTATTTTTAGCTGCATCCTCTTTTTTGGCAAGATCAAGCATATACTCGTCAAGTCCGCTCTGTCCTTCATTTTTAAGTATTTCCTCCCTTTTTTTGATTTCATCCCACTCTGTATTGCTTGGCCCAACAAGTTGATCAACACCAAGACCCATCACCTTGGCCCTTTTCTTCCCGTCATCTATTTGTTCTTTAACTTCTTTAAAACTTTTTCCAGTCTGCTTAGCATTCCACATTAACAAATCACCAGTTGATAAACCAAATTCCTTACCAAGAATTTCCTTCTTCTTCCTAATTTCATGTGCGTCTTCTCCTGATACTCCGGCACCAATAAGTTCCATGAACTCATCAAGTTCATCAAGCGGAAGAGTCAAACGCATCGCTTGCACCCATTTAGGCATATCACCTGAAACAGGAAGACGATGTTCCTCTTTATTCAGAATTTTTTTCTTTAATTCTTCTAATCTTCCTTCACTCGAAACACTGACATCATCAGGTGATTCTATCGCAGAAATGCCTTTATCTTTCTTCATATCTGCTATGTGTTTTTTGTTTAAAGCATCCAGTTCATTTTCCTTCAAGATGTCTTCAATGGCTTTTTGCTGACCTCCTCCGGTTATCTCTGGTGGTACAATTGACTTTGACTCTGTAGGTTTTAAACCGCCTGTCTGACCATAATAATGATAATCTTTTGGTTTTATTGTATCTATACCACTTTCAGGTTTTAAACCGCC
>Ga0208433_1000508_pt1 | contig 16735 bp, 23 predicted proteins | sample 3_EtaG_FD_184075 | JGI IMG/M metagenome (GOLD analysis project Ga0208433, IMG submission 184075) | Marine viral communities from the Subarctic Pacific Ocean - 3_ETSP_OMZ_AT15126 metaG (SPAdes) (version 2) | ecosystem: Environmental > Aquatic > Marine > Oceanic | place: Pacific Ocean | collected...
AAATATCCTGATATTATCTACATATTGAAATTTATTCTGCTGGGTGTACATCTCAACATAATCCAATACATCTTCTGGTATTGTTTCTCCACCTCTTGTATTAGGATGGTAGTCGTCTACTCGCCTTGGTTTTTTCAATGTATCATCAAATTTATTTGGACTCATAATAACCCCATTTTCCATTCAATGAAAAATCTGTCTCTTTCAATTTGTTTCTGGAAGGATTATTCATTAAATATCTCCCAGTCTCAACTGGATTTACATCAGGTGCTGTATAAAAGGTAATATGTAATGGAGTATCACTATTATGCTGATTGGTTATAAGTCCAGTAGCAGGATATGAAGTACCTCCCCAAATTGGTCGCTCCCAATCATAATAAACTCTATCAATCTTGGCAACACCAAATCTATCATTCATTAAGATACCTGTTATCTTTACCCACTGCTTATCACCCTCTTCCACACCATGTGGAAGTCTGGGCTCATCTTTTGGATTAAAATCATAGGTCATATGTAGACCTGAGTCAAAGAAAATTCCGGAATATATTTTCATTTTCTAGTCCTTTTCATTTCCTTTTTTACGAGGTGGTTCGGGTAAAGTTCCCGACTATTTTCACCTGTTAGTAACCTCTCTTTTCTTGCCACATACTCGGCACTTCTGTTCTTCTACTGTGACCGCCCATCCGGCATAGCCTGTTTCGCCTGTGCCGTAGGTTGCATTGAATCTCCAATCGTGGGATGCTTTGCCAGACTCTTTATGACGTCCGATCTGATCCTCTGTAACGTAGCCAAGTCTTCCGTGTCTTTTGAAGTCCATTTATTTGTCCTGTTTTAGTTTCATGTCCAAGACCCCGATTGCTCGGGGTTTCGCCTACTGAAGGCTCGTCAGTTGGACTGGGTGTTGAATGTTCTCACGTTTACCGCTGTTTTGCTACCATTCAAGCCTGTGAGTGTCAGGGTCTTCTCATTGACCTTACACTTTTCACCTTTTTCATCCGTATTTATAGTTGACGTATATCTCTTCACGTTGCCAAGCCGAGCTTTTTCTTTATAGTCTATGTCAGGATAGTTCGTCCAATCTCCGTTGTGTCGGGCGATATAAACATTAACGTCATTATCCAAGTCATCACCATAAGTAAAGATGTTTATTTTATCACCATTCGGAAGGTTAACAAAGAGGCTTTCTCCTTGTTTAATCTCGATCGTTTGTGTACTCATCTTTTTCTCCTTGTCTTTTTGTTGTGTGTGCGACATATATGAATATGTAACGACAAGAGTTTCAAATAAGTTCCCAACTTTCTTTTGTCGAGGAGGAATCAAAGAATATTGACGTCTGAAATGAAGAAAATATGGTGTTTGTTACGCATTTGTTAAAGGCTGATTTGATTTAAATAAATTTAAAAAAAAAAGACTTATGAACAAGGGCTTTTCCTTCCTTTTTTTCATGTACTATATTACAGCTATATATACTATACTATATACTATATATATATATATACCCATACCATACTATACAAAAAGAAACATATACTAATTATAGGTAAAATAAAGGTATTTCTATTGTGTTTCTTTTTGGTTCTTTTTCTTTGTGAACATATGGCAGATAATATATGACAAAATGTCAGAGTATCTTCCGTTTAGTTCATGCCCAGCCTCTTAAATTAATTGAAGTTTGCGTGGCGGTGCGGATTTTTGTACATGATTGCCTCAGAATTTTAATTTTTGTACATGATTGCCTCAGTTTTTGAAGTTTGTACATGATTCCGCCTCAAATATGAAAGTTTGTACATGATTGCACCCCGTAATTTGTACATGATAGCGTCCGTCTGAAAGTTTGTGCCGGTGTTGACGCCGGTCATTTTCCAACCTTTGAAAATAGTTGCTTTTTTTGGGAACTTTCCGCCGGTTTCCGCTTTTAAGGGATATAAAATAAGGAAACAAAGGTTATGATGAATCAAGAAACCGCTTACAGTCTACTTACTTTTTGGCTATTGGGTAAAATCATTGCTGTGCTTGTTTTCCCTGTAATTATTGCATGGATTATAAGACGGCGAAAGAATGAAAAGTTATGGAAAGAAGCAGTAGAAGCATGCAGAGTGAGGGAAAGTAATGTTAGTAAAACAAGCGGATAAAATAACGGGAAAATTAAGCCAACCGTCAAAAATGCCCGGCTATTCTTACAATTTACCTGCTAAAGAATGCAAAAAAGGTAGATTACTGAGAGAAGTTCCCGGTTCTGTATGTTTTGGTTGTTATGCAATGAAGGGAAGGTACCTTTGGCCCAATACTATAAAAGCCATGTATCGAAGGTTGCGCTCACTTTCTGACCCTCGATGGACTGAAGCCATGGCTTTTCTTATTAATCGAAGGGATGAGCAAGGACATAATTGTTTCCGGTGGAATGATTCTGGCGATTTACAGAGTGTTGACCACTTACGGCAAATTGTCAAAGTTTGCAAGTTGACGCCCAAAGTAAAACACTGGCTCCCAACTAGAGAGTATAAGCTAGTTCGTGATTACTTAGGTGAAATTCCTTCTAACTTGGTTGTTAGGCTGTCCGGTCATATGATTAACGGCAAAGCCCCGGAGCTTGATTATTTGACATCAACAGTAACCAACCTTCATAACCCCGGGCTTTATATTCAACACCTTTGCCCGGCACCGGAGCAAGGCGGAGAGTGTAAAAGTTGCAGAATGTGTTGGGACGCCAAAATCAGGAATATAACCTATATAAAACACTAGAGAAAAAATAACGGGGTGAAAAGGGAGTGTGGCTTCGGCTGTGCTCCCTTTTTTTGTACATAATCGCCCGTCTTAATTTGTACATAATAGCTTGTACATAATAGCTTGTACATAATAGCTTGTACATAATAGCTTGTACATAATAGCTTGTACATAATAGCTTGTACATAATAGCTTGTACATAATAGCTTGTACATAATAGCGGCGCTCTAAGATATCCAGAAATTTTAAGCAAAAAAAAACCCCCGATTAATTTCGGGGGTTTTTATTCTCCTAGTTAGTGATTATCCAATGACGCCGGACGGTTGCCAGTCGGCATTGATGACGCTATCATAACGGGCCTTGTCAAGTAGCTTTTTATAAGCTTTAAACTTGAGCTTAGTCCCGCCGCCAGTAGGTAGGATGTGATAACCTTTATCCCGCCTATTTTTACTTATGTGGTCACTATGATCCACATAGTAAGTAACGGCGTTTAGCAATCTCCATGCATTGTGACCAAGGTTGCTCTGTACGGGGTGTTGATAGGCGTTCTCAAGCGCTTTCAAGGTGTTTAAAGCCTTGCCAGAGTACTCCGGTTGGAATGAGGGTAGCTTTTCACCATTGACCATCGAATGACGGATCGCTTTCTTCATCTCAAAAAGATCGATGAAGAATTGCCGATTCTCATTGATGTTGATTGGTGTAGCATTCAGTAGATCAAAAGATTCTACTGTTTGCCTTGCTAGATCGCCCAATGTGGCTATCTGCTCCCTAGCATCACAAATCCGGCTTTCGGCGGATTTAGTATGCTTAATGGAGAAACCGGTGTCCTGAGCGCCTCTGATCATGGTGAATTGATTCTGGCAGAACGGTCTGAGCATCATCAATAAACCCTTTAACAGTAGGCTGGTATCATGACTGGTAAACAGTGTCAGATAGGCTTTCACCTTATCCATACCACCTACCATCCATTGCTTCAGCATCTCCGGACATTGCAATTGTATCCACAATTGACGCCCGTTGTTGAATGTACCATGAGCAACATGCTCGCAACCAATGTCGATATAGTCGCCAGCAATTTCTTCAAATTGCGCATTGGTTATTACTTGGTACGACTTCGGGGCTACATGTAGGATACGGTCGGCCGGATCACCACCAGAACGAACAATAGCCTTGTATCCTTTGACATCACCATAGGCGTGAGGACCAAAGGTAGTAAGCTCTTGTTCCACCACATCCCAATCGAACAGACGTTTTACAGTCTGGATAGGATGTTTAATAAACTCCGGCAGGCTGTCGAAGCTAGTGCCGAAGGATGTAGGATTATCCAATAGATTAGACATGCTAATCTCCTTTATTTATTAACTGAATTGAAAGGGGGTTTATCTCGGGGGATATCCTATTCCATATATCCCTGCAAGCGATCACCCGGTATGCTTACAGCCGGGAACTTCCATACCTAGTTCAGCAGGGTGATGTATTCACATTGTCAAAGAGTGCCAGTCCCTTATACTATGAAACAAAGATCAATCTCGAACGGGCAGACCACGGGTCTCATGCCAATAGCGTGTGATCGATAATTATTCATACCCTTTCTATATAAGAGAGCGCAAAAAGTTCCCAAGTATTTTTCAATTCATAAATAAAAGTTTCAATGTGCTCGTCTACATGGCGTCAACAAGTACAACGGTTTGGGCGTTTTCAACGGAATTGCGAATTTTCAACGTGGCTAAGGGGGGAGGGTAATGAATAAAAAAAGAGCCACCCACATAATACCCCAAATTTTTTTGTATTCTATTTTTTCCAATTTTTGCCTATATTCCGTCCAACCTCAGCGGGATTATGTTTGTAAGGAAAAAGCGGTACAGGGCTTTAGAAGACGAATTAAGGGGGACTCATGCGGAGTTAAACCTCTTAAGGCGTATTCTATACGATTCTTCCGCATACATCATCAATGTCATGAAAGAGAAGCAAAATCGCAACATTGGTTCCGCCAAGGCTTTGGGCTATTGTGAGACAGCCGCATTAGCCAATTTGACTTTTTTAGATAAGGACAAGCGGGAAAATGATTTTAATGGAACGCTCTATGACGTTGGGCGAGGCTATCCAGAGGCTTAAGGAGTTAGGTCTTTCTGTTGATGTCGATGCCATACTATCTGTTTTAGACAAAGAGACTGCCTATCCAGAGGGTGTTTATCTCTCCATGCATTCCTTGGCGGAGATTCTGGACATTATCAATGACGAATTAGAGGTTCCCTTACTTTTGGTACCTCCCGGCGAGATATATGAAGCATAGGCGGGCCATAGTCATTCCCGACCAGCATTTCCCTATTCACGATGTTTCGGCTGTAAACGTAGTAGTTAAGGCTATGGAAGTGATAAAACCCGACATTATGGTGAATCTGGGTGATATAGGTGAGTGGGAGAGTGTCAGCGCATGGCGGTGGAAGGGAAAGAAGCTCCCCGACCTAACATTCCAGTTACCCCTAGTTGACGAAGAAATAGAGAAAGTGAACGCTGGTCTGGACATTTGGGACGAAGCCTGTGCAAAAGTGGGCTGTAAGACCAAATACATGCTTCAGGGTAATCATGACGCTTGGTTGGATATGTTCGTTGAGAACAAGGTCGGCGACCATCCGGCGCTAAAGGGGTACAAATTTGATAGAGCCTGCAACCTAAAGAAGCGGGGATATAAGTATTATCAGCACAATCACCCTTTAAAGATTGGAAAGCTGAATTTCATCCACGGCGCCTATGCCACTGTATATCATGCGAAGAAACATTTAGAGTCTTACGGTGCCAACATCATATATGCTCATGTGCACGATTGTCAGCGTCATACCCTGACAAAGCTCGATGCTGGCACTATTGGCTCTTGGGCTATTGGAAACCTGAAGGATCACTCAGCAGAGAAGAACAAATGGTTAAAAGGTCGGTTACACAACTGGCAACACGCCTTTGCCATTGTAGACTGGTACACAAACGGCAATTTCAAGGTGGAGGTTGTTGACATTCAGGACGGGATGACGTACCTTTGGGGTGATTTGATAGACGGCAATGAAAATTAAGATTTGGTCGCTAACCACAAATAGGAGAGCCTGTATGTTAGGAGTAGTGATCGCTGGCCTGTCCGGAGGGATGTGCGGTACACAATCCGCAATGGTACTTGGAGATTAAATCATATAGGACGGGAGTGACAGGCCAAAGTGTTTACCAGAACTGTAAGGGGGGTTGATTATCACGTTTATGAGAACAAGAAGGCATTTCGCAAGGATTACCCCAAGATCAAGCTTCTTAAAGACTGGAGGGACGGTCACGCAGGTGACTGGGTTATAACAGATGACGGTCAGGTTACCCAGATCGTTCTTCGGAACACAATGTACAATACCGGTCGCAAGATCAAGAATGAAGTGGTCAAGACACTTCTTGGCATGGCTTGGGTCAGACCGGACGGAAAGCTACAGGGAAAGCCTGCCAGTAGCATATCCAGCTTCACCAAGCGAGACGCAAAGGAAGCTAGGAAAAAGCGGAACATCCCAACCCATCAGGAATACATCTTCGCTGAATACATTTCAGCCGGTGTTTCCCCGGTTCAGTCATATCTTACAGCATTTGCAACGGATAACACACTTTATGCCGACAGGGCATCAAGGATGCTACTTTCAACAAAAAGGGTACAACATCTCGTGAGAAAAGAAATAGAAGAAAAAGCACATGCTCTGGGTATCAGTCATTCATGGATACTTGAGCAATTCAAGGATATCATACAAAAAAGAGGTGTACGTGACTCTGACAAGCTCAGAGCGCTGGAAACCCTTGCCAAGGCTACGGGGGTACTGGACACCACCAAGGCAACTGAAACAGTAGCCCTGCTCCATCAAGTACGGGATTTCACCCGTGAGGAGCTTGATAGCTGGAAAGAGGTATCACCGGACATGGAGAAACTGTCAGATGGCAAAGAAAAGAAGCAAAATGAGAAATCCTAATCTGGGGACATGTTCAAAATGCAAAGAAACTTTTGTGAATTGGCATTATCGGGCAGAAAGAGTCTATCAAGCTTATCCAAGTTGGGGAACATTACTGGATCATGGTGGTTCCAGAATGGTAAAGAAGCAATGTCCTGACTGTGCACCCGAACATTCTGACAGGCGAATGGACTGTGTTCAGTATCTTCGTTGGCGGAGTGGTTAGTGACGTGGGAAGCGTACTTAAAAAGCGAAGAAAAAAGATTAAGAGGCATCGGTGGAAGAAAAAACAAAAAGCAAACCGGCACAAAAAGAAAAGACGGTAAAAGATATAAACGTCATTAGTGACCTCACTGAAAAAGATGAGGTGTACAAAGCGGCGTATAACGACCTTATCTTCTTTGGACGTGCATTCCTACCTAATGACTTCCTAAATAAGAGCGTTACCCCTGATTTTCACAGGCATGTGGCTGAAAAGCTAATTTCCACCAAGCCCGGTGGAAGGTTGTGCAACATCCTACCTCGTGGGTTTGGTAAGAGTATTCTAGCCAAAGCGGCTATCATGCACAAAATATGCTTCAGGGAGAAGGACAGACACCAATTCATTGCATGGGTAGGTGAGGAACAGGGTCAGGCTATAGATCATCTGAAATACCTGAAGAACCACATCGAGATAAATAAGAAGCTTAGATACTATTTTGGCAATATGGCTGGCGATTCAGCCGGTAAGCGGTGGACGGAGAAGGATATCGTCACAGCCAAGGGAGACAGGATCATAGCCAAAGGAACCAGCCAGAGGCTCAGGGGTCGTACTGAGGTGGATGTAAGGTATACCGGTGTCGTCCTTGATGACTTCGAGTCCGAGCTGAACACCAAGACACCAGAACGTAGAGCCGAGATCAAGAAATGGGTGGTAGCTACAGTATACCCCGCACTTGAGGAGTCTCCGGGCAATGAAGGCTGGATATGGCTCTCCGGTACCATTGTACACTATGACTCATTCCTCCAGATGATATACGAAGGTTTTACGGAAGCACTGAAGACAAAGCGTAAGTATCCGTGGGATGTGACCTTCAGGCGTGCTATGGAAGAAGGAAGGCCAATCTGGAAGGATCAGTTCTCTTACAAGAAGCTGGAGAGGAAGCGTCAGGAGTTCGTAGAGGCCGGACTGGTCAATAAGTTTGCTCAGGAGTATATGAACGATGCCCGTGATATATCCAACGCTTCTTTCAAGACAGACAAGATCAAGCATCACAGCTTAAAATTTGAGCGTCATGGTAACTTTGGCTATTTAATGGATGGTAATAAGGCTATTCCCATACACACCTACATGGGTGTAGACCTTGCACACACAGCTACGAAGACTTCTGATTATCAGGTCATAATGGTACTGGGTGTGGACTCTAACAAGAACCGTTATGTCATAGAGTATTTCAGGGATCGTATACCTACATTCGACATGCCGGAGCGGATTCTAGCTCTGGCACAGAAATATCGTCCTGTGAGAAGGGTAACCATCGAGACGGTGGCGGCTCAGGAGATGGTGAGGGATATGGTCACTAGGATAAGCGCACAGGATAGAAGGATGATCCCCGGTATCTTCAAGGGTGCCAAGCCGCCTCCCGGTATTAAAAAGGCTGATAGGCTGGAAACAGCCCTAGGGCCGGTGGTCAACAGTGGGAAACTGTTCATTCGGAGGGAAATGACCGAGATAGTGGACGAGTTCTTTGAGCATCCCGTACCTAAGCATGATGATATCATGGATGCCCTGTACTACGCTGACTATTACTCACAGGCCCCAAGAAGCGGGGTCATGGACACATCTGACCTTTCGCCGGAAGAATCAGGGCGTGAGTTTAAGTTTTCAAAAGCTTACAACTGGCTTACCGGCTCAAGAATAACTTCTTGACATTTTAGCGACGAGCGGTGTATATTTACGCCGCTACTAACTGTTTAATATTTTATTTAACTTTTTTCAGTTTACAGGACTCAAAGTATACGAAGTGGCTAACGGACGGGGTTTTAATCAATTTAAGATCATAGATCAGGCTGACAGGCTTACCAGATCACCTGAGCGTATCCCTCAAGATGAGGATATTCAGGCGGCTAATGAGCTATATAAAGAGATGTTTGGTTATGACATAGCCACGGGACGATTCAAAGAAGTACTGGGGCCTACTAGATCAGGTGCCCCCATTTCCCCGATTGACATTTTAAAACGCTATAAGGACATGAACCGGAATGTGTTTGAGCTCCATATGGGTGATCGACCTCAAGAAGGCTTATATGGGCGAGATGTGTTCAGGGAAAGCTTTGGGGAGCCACTGTATGACTGGGGTTCAATCGGTGCGGGTGTCTCAAAGATACTCGACAAAAAGCAGAGAGATCAAATCTTCAGTGAAGTAGCCGAAGCGGAGCAGGAAGGTACAAGGGTCGAGATCGGTGATGTCCCCAAACCCGAAAAATACCCAAGAGCGCCATACAAAGCATCATATAAAGGTTTAGACCCTAAAAAAGATAGGAAGAAAATTGAACGTCGGGCCCTTTTGGAACACTTTATTAATGTGCTTAGAGACGAGGAAAAAGATGAAGGTTTGCCCATGCGTACAAAATCATTACAGGAATGGATGTTTAATAGATAATGCCCATACCAGAAGACCCAAGAGCAAAGTTAAATAAAGAATTATTCCAGCAATGGAGAGACTCCCGAGAAGATTGGGATGAAGAAGCCAGAACAGACCTTGATTTCTTTCTTGGTAACCACTTTACTGCTGATGAGTCCTCAGACCTTTCAAGCCGTAATCAGGCTGATGTTCCCATGGATAGGATTGCTCCTGCCGTTGACAAGCTTAAAAGTATGCTTACGGCAAAACCACCCATATTTACAGCCATACCCAGAGAAGATTCTGATGTAAAGATGGCCAATATATGGCGAACCATTCTTGGTTATGTCTGGGATGTGTCTGATGGGGACACCCAGATGAAACAGGCCATTCAGGACTATGCTGTTACAGGGCTTGGATATTTATACGCCTATATTGATGGCGAAGCAGACTTCGGTAGGGGTGACGTCAAGTTCACACACGTCAATCCGTTTCGTGTTTATGTTCCACCTGATTGTCGGGACAGGTGGTTTACTGATGCCGAGGGCATCATTCTTTCTACCATACTGACTGGTGAGCAGGTCGTTAACCTCTACCCTGAATTAGGAGATCAACTAGACCCAGAAACCGGAGAAGTTATTCCGGGGGTCATCAATGAACTGTCTACAGTGCTGGAAGAAGACTTCCCCGATTCATCAAATCGTAACACCATTAGGGCCTTTACACCGGCAGAGACTAAAGACAGTAACTGGTGGCATCGTCAGAAATACCAGATACTAGAGCGATTTTTTCCTACTACGGTACCTTTTTACCGTGTAGTGGACTCAAGAACAAATCAAGAAAGTATCATGGACGAGGAAGCATTCACTACTATGTTGGATAAGAATCCCGGTGCTGTGGAGCGTGGATTTTTGGAGTTTGAAGAAATTCCCCAAAAAAGAATAGGTGTATCTGCCTCTATTGGGGAAATAGCTTTATATCAGACTGTTTTAAACATTGATACCTATCCTATCATTCCAATTCCAAATATTTGGACAGAAACCCCGTATCCCAAGTCAGATGTATCACGTGCAAGACCAATGCAGAAGCTTTTAAACAAGCTCTGGTCTCTGGCACTATCACACGCACAGGCGTCAGCCGGACTGAAGCTTATTGTTCCTATGGGATCGGTTCCCAACATGGAAGACCTTGAGCGGGACTGGTCAAACCCCAATGCTGTCATTGAAGTAGATACTACACAGGGAGAACCTCATTACCCGGCACCACAACCTCTTGCGGGAGAGTTTTATCGTCTTATCCAGCAATGTGAGTTCTACATAGACTTCACATTCGGACTTCCAGAGATGATGCACGGGGTACCGGATAAAGCACCGGAGACGGTACGTGGTACAGAGCGTATGATTGCAATGGGTTCCGAAAGACCCAAATCCAAGCTTAGAGATATTGAATTTAGTGTGAATCGGTTAGGTCGTATCCTATATGGACTGTCTAAGGGACACTATACTTTTGAAAAGATGTTTGCTCTTGCACAGCCCAACAACGATTTGACGGATGTTACTATCAATATGTATGACGATATAACCCGACCGGTGAATGATATTTTTAAGGACAGGTTAAATATCGGTCAACATGATGTTAGGATACAACCCGGCTCTACTTTGCCAGAAAGTAAGTGGGCAACATATAATGTTTATTTAGAAGCATTTCAATTAGGGTTAATTGACAGGATGGAAGTATTGAAAAAGAATCCGGAAATATTTGACAAAGAAGGTGTCTTGGCCAGACTTAGTGATTATCAGCGTTATGAATCACAGATTCAGGGTCTACAGAGCCAAGTCAAAGAATTATCGGGTGACCTGCAAACCGCACGTCGTGAATCTGTTCACGATAGGATGCGTGTGGAGGTCTCCCAGTTTGAGAATAAACTTTCTGATATTGCATCCCAAAGTGATGCAGATAGAAAAGTTAGAGCCGCAAAGCTGGATACCGCTGTCAAGCTCGGTGAGCGTGACGTTAAAGATGCGATAGAAGGCATAAAAGGCGACTAATGTACAGTAGGCAAAAAAGGGAGCCCCAATAAGGGGCGCTAGGGCCACCCTTAACAGGTGAAGTCATGGCATGGGAAATCCAATATGGGTTACGCCCAAATACCAAGGACATCTAGGAGGTGAATTATGGCAGAAGCAACTACACAAGAGGTGACTGAATATCCCGAAATTGAAGGCGTGGATATGGATTATGTTGCCGGTAACGAAGAAGCTGAGTTTTCAAATATGGACTATGAGTCTGAGGCTAAGAAGTTTCAGTCCATGTATGACCGGGCACAGGCCCGGAATGAGGAGTTGGAGAAATACCAGCCACTCGTAGACCTATTGGAGACCAGACCTGATCTGGTGCAAACGCTCCAGCAGGCAATAGCCGGTGGACAGCCTATTCAGGCACAAAGTCTTCAAATGACGGAGGACGAGTTTAGCCCTTGGAAGGCCTTCTTTGATCCCAATTCAGAGTCTTATAGACATGTGCAAACACAAGTAAATGAGGCTGTGGATCGAGGAGTGCAACAGCGAATGGCTGTTGTGCAAGAACAGGTGTTTATGAATGACCTTAGAAAGGATTTGAAGGATTCATACAAGTTTGATGACAATATGGTCGAAGACTTTGTGAAATTCTATTCAACCCCGAAAGAGGATTTACCATTCGAGACGCTTGTTGATGTTTATCTGAAGACAAATGGAAGTGAGGATAGGTCGAAGCCTTCTTCGTCTTTAGATATTGTTAGGGCAAATAAACAAGCCCCCCGGTCACCCGGCAGTACGCAGGGTACCGGTGCTACGCCAAAATCTGAAGAAGATAAGGCATGGGACAGCATTAAAAATGCTGGGGGGTTTGGGAATAGATTGCCCTAAGTAGCTTAAAAAAGGAGATAAGCAATGGCTTATTATACTGGACAGCTAAAAAGTAGCAATGTTACTGCGGCCGCAACGTCCGCTGGTGTCGGAACGGCTCCGGATCAACGACGGTTATACGACTTTAGTGACAGAGTTGCTGAATTAGCTCCAGAAGAATCTCCATTTTTTGTATATCTTAGCAAGGTAGCGAAAGCACCCACAGATGATTCTGTGTTCCGGTTCCTTGAGAACCGTTCACGGATTGACTGGACAAACCGTACCCTAGTTGCTGACAGCGCACTGTCGTCGTTAGCGGCTGGTGTTAGTGGACAGATCGACTTTGATGATGGGTCTGGTTCCGCTATTAGTTGGCTTGTCAAGGGTATGGTCGTAGCTGTTGAAGTGGTAGATGGCAAATCACATGCCGTTTTCCGTATTGACAGTGTCAGTGTGCAGGGTAGTTCCGAAACTCGCTGTGATGTAACCTGTATGAGCGTTGGTAATGCCAGCGAAGGTGGTTACGATGCAGTGGCTGACGGTGATGTGGCTCAGGTTATTGGTACGGCGTTTGCCGAAGGTTCCGGTTCTCCGGACGTATGGTCTAAATCATTGGAAGATGATTTTGGTTATACACAAATCTTCAAAACGGCGGCCGAGCAGAGCAATACCTCTATGGCAACTCGTTATCGTGGATATGCAGACGAATGGAGTCGTATCTGGAATCTCAAGCTACGTGAACATAAGGTCGATATTGAAAGAGCAATGTTGTTTGGTCAACGTGGAAGATCAAGTGGAATTCAGACTACTGAAGGACTTGTAGGTCATGTTATTGTTAACCGTCAGGCGGAAACGCCCGGTGCTGTCACGTACAGTTCCGGTAAACCGTATTTTGCGGCGGCGGCTTCAACGGCAATTACCTATGATACTTTCTTGTCTGATTTCGAGGTCTTCTTTGATCCTGCCCGTGGTGGCAGTAACAACAAGCTGGCGCTTGCCAGTCTACCTGTAGTCTCTTACTTTAACAAGTTGGGGCCGGGTTTTGTTACCAAGAGCTTGGAAACAGAAGCAGAAACCGAATCGCAATCTAACCTGTACAACTTTCAAGCTGTGCAGAGAGAAGGTGCATTCGGTCACAGTATCATGCAATTAAATACCGTTCATGGTGATATGTCTATCATCAGGGAACCGTTGTTTAGAGGCATGTCTGCTGGAATGCTTTTGCTTGCTGACATGAAGCATTGTTCATACCGTCCTCTCGTAGGAAACGGTGTCAATAGAGATACTCATGTTGTCACGAATGTACAACAGGGCGATGAAGACTTACGGAAAGACATGATCCTCACAGAGGCTGGTCTTGAAGTAACGATTCCTGAAACTCACATGTTATATTCGATGACTGATCTAACCAGTGGTGCTTAAACTAGGAGTTAGGTGAAATGCGTAGTGATGTTATAAATGACAACAGTAGCTATTCTGATTCTAACAAAAAAGTAAAATGGGTTACCGAGGCAATGACGCTTACGCCGAATGACTCGGGAACTGTTTTCCTGATTGACCAGAACAGTGGTGCTTATGCTATTACACTACCTGATTGTGCCAGCAAAGACAATGAGATGATGGGATGGTATGCAGATTTTATTTTGCATTCCGTGGCATCAAATGCTGTTACTATTATCGCAAGTACCGACGATGGAGATAATATCCATGGTATCGGTATTGATGGTGAAGATGGTGCGGCTCAGACAGTAACTGAAGGTACCGGTGTTGACGTTATTACTATTATTAGTGGCGCAACAAAGGGTGACCGAGTTAGTCTTGTTTGTGACGGCGACAGTTATTATGTGTTTAGTTTGGCGGCCGATAAGGCTCATATCACGTTCACATAAAGGTGACAAATAGCTAAAAATCTGAAGTTCGGGGTTAGAATCCCGATATAAGGATCAGGTGGCTGGGGGGTCAAACCCCCTTCCACCTCTATGAAAACTTGTATGCATTGTGATAAACCGAATCCGGACGGCTGGTTTTATTGTAAAAACTGCCAGCAACCGGCGTCTCCACGGCAGTATACGGTTAATACAGTGATGAGGGAATCACCTTGGGCTCCGGCCATCAGGCGTGATTTAATAGATTTTAATATGATATCAATGGATAAGGATATTGAAAATAAGGCGGCAGAGAGGCATCAGCATCTCCATAGCAAGATATTCCCAAAGAATAAGAAGCAGGCAAGGATAAAGATTAATAGTGCAGGAAATTAAGGAGAAATAGCTATGCCGATAAATGGTAAGACTACTAAGTACAATGGTAAGAAAAGAAAACATAAAACTGTTAAAGCCGCCAAGGCATATAGTGCCAAAATGAAGAAAAAGAAGAGGTAGCAATGGCTAACGAACTAAGAATTGAAGCTCAGCTAGAATATAGCAAGAGCGGTGTCAAACAAAATAAACATGATTCTACTTATGCGGATGTTTCTGGAGATTCTTTTACCCATGTAGTTCAAGAAGTTGGTACTAGTGATGAACTGATAGTTATTGGTAGTGATGTTGCAACTTGGGGATATGTATATCTTAAAAATCTAGATTCAACTTATTATATAGAAGTTGGTCTAACAAGTTCATATTCAATAAAATTGAAACCCGGAGAAGTTGCTATGTTTAGAGCGGCGGCCGCTTTATATGCGAAGGCAGAGACAGGTAGCTCGGGATCTGATTTGGAAATCATGGTGATTGAAGCATAGTGGCAACATTCCAAGTACAGGTAGAGGATATGGTTGGTACAGTAGGCGGTGATTCTTCTGATACCACAGCACTTACATCATTTTTGACGGATGGGGCTAAGGATGTAATTAACCACATGCCGCTGTCTCTTTTGAGGCTTTGCTCCAGTGAGGTATCATTTACACCACAGGCTGTGGGTAGTGAGAGTTCAGCCTCTACGTTAAATACAGCCAAGATTTATAACATTAGGCGCAGTGACGGAACGATTGACCAGCCCTGTCGTTTGATACGTACTTCACTTAAAGGTCGTGCTTCCGATTCTGATGATATGGATTACGCTACGGCAACTGATCCCGTGTATTACATTGAAAGTAATTTTCTTAATATTTTACCATCATCGTCATCTGCTGTGGGTAAATACTCAGAGGTTCAGTACCCGGCGGTGGCGTATGGCGATAGTGCCATTACTCTTTTTCCCGATGAGTTGGAATCACTTGTAGTCCTTTATGCGGCAATGAAGGGAATAGAAAGAATTGTTACGGATACCACTGGCACTGATGAAGACATTGAGCTTGGACAGGCACGCAAAGATCAATATGCATGGCTTCTTAACCAGTATAACGCTGGTATACAGAATATGATGGGGGTACCGGCTGGTGGTGGTGCTGGGGGTGCAAGATGACATTTAAACAAATGCTGTCACGGATTAGGAAGGTACATCCAGATGCTGGAGAAACGTATGTGAAGTCACTTATCAATGACGCACTCCTTGACCTTCGTAAGTATAAGGTTGTAAGAAAGCATTCCAAAATAGATATAGTAGAAGACCAGCGCTGGTATAATGTGGGAGACAGGAACTCTGATCTCCGTGTAGATAAAATTTATTCCGTTGCCTACAAGGACTCTGATGGTGACTACCGGAAGATTCCAAGGCTAACGGATCATTATAGTATTGTAAATATAGATGAGAAATAATGGCTTATAATTATCCAGAAGAGTATCTTGCTTGGTATAATGTGGGTGACAGGATTGCCCTCGTAACCAGTAAGAACACATCGAGTAAGAATACATTTGAATCAATAGACGAGACCACGAGCAATGGATTGCTCATTGAATACAGTGCCCAGCCACGGGAGGTTGAGAACCTTTCAGATGTGCCGGAGGTAGATGACACGTTACATTCAGCACTGGTGAACTACGTTAATTGGAAACTTTTTGAGGACAGACTGGACGAAGTTAGTGCCGCTTCCGCTGTGAAGTATCGAGCACTCTGGGAAACCAAGGTGCGTCAGGAAGCTGGCAGGGACAAGGTAGGTGGCCAGAGGGCCATCGTCCCGTTTGCGTTTAGATAGATATGCCCATGTCAGAACATCTCGGGCGGAAAGGCATACATAATACAAGGAGATAATAGAAATGGGAAGATCAGGCGCTTCTTTAAGCAAATATACAGTTGTTGAGGCCCAGAATATAGCATTAGGACAGGTAGGAGCGGCGTATACGGATACTACAGATGCTTATACACCCCCGACAGGACATGTTATCATTGGTATTACCATGTTAACAGATGTCGAGTTCAATACACTAACACCGGAATCTACAGGCAGTCATTACGGAACTACAGCGGCGGCACCCGGCACAAACGGGGCTACCGTTGCCAGTGGGGATACGTTCCCAAAGGGTGTCACGATTTATGGTCGTTGGAGTGATCTTAAATTACAGACTGCCGGTGACAAGGTAGTCATTTACTTCGCACCGTAATGCCAAAACTAGGTTTAAATATCAGTATAATGACCTTTATGGAGGAGGCGGCGGCCACTCTATCAGAGATATTGTGGAACAAG
>Ga0208433_1000522_pt1 | contig 16538 bp, 27 predicted proteins | sample 3_EtaG_FD_184075 | JGI IMG/M metagenome (GOLD analysis project Ga0208433, IMG submission 184075) | Marine viral communities from the Subarctic Pacific Ocean - 3_ETSP_OMZ_AT15126 metaG (SPAdes) (version 2) | ecosystem: Environmental > Aquatic > Marine > Oceanic | place: Pacific Ocean | collected...
ATCTGGGCACCTGTGACCGATATTAACTCTTGAAGAGCCGCTCGATACAGAGCGTTATACTTTTGAAATTTATCTTGAGACTTTTGCTGATACTGAGATGAGGTCTGAAGTCTTATCTGAGCTTGCTCTAGGCTTTTCTTGGCTGCTTCCATTTCAGATTGGAACTCAGTTCTCTTGCCCTGTATCTCTGCGGTATACTTTTGTATGTCTTTTGCAACATCCTGTTGATATTTACTGATACCCGTCTGATTCTCTTGAGAGTACTTAGCAACCTCTTGTTGGAATCTCTGAACCTCAGAAGCAGCTCTTTGCTGATACTTTTGCATCGCCTGACCCATTTTAGCGTTAAAGTGATTAATGAACGCTTGTGCTTCTGCGTTATATCTTCCTGTCTTAGCCTGTTCCTTTTGTTGAAATTCTTGCACTTTAGCTCCAACCTCCGCAGTGTACTTCTGCACGTCATTCCTGTATTGCTCAACCTCTTTTTGAAATGATTGTACTTGATCTCTTTGTTGAGCTGAATAAGCACCCATTTCAGTCTGAGCGTCCTGCATAGCCTTATTAACATCGGCTGAAAACTTACTGAGATTAGAATTAAAATCTTGGACAGCGCCTTGAAGACTAGCGTTATACTCATTCACTTGCTGCGCAATCACAGCAGTCCTCGCTTGTACCATCTCTGGGTCTTCACTAGAAACGTGAGTATCAGCATCGCTAAATTTGGGTGCGTTCATCACGGGAGGGACAAAAGTCGGTAAGCTATCATTCACATTCTCAAGAGCTGAGGGGAGTGTATATCCCGATGGAGCTGAATATGATAAGACAGCAGACGGAATCGTTGGAAGCGATAGTGTCTCAATCGCACCTAAAGTTGGTAATGCTTGGATCACCTCATCAACGTAATCCGTTATTGATATTGTTGGCATGCTACCTGTAAGACTATACGTAGGAAGAGCAGGAGATGAAATTGCTGTAACGCTTGGAACTGCGCTGTTATATGTTGACAGTAACGTCCCGACTGTCGTGAGTTCTGTCGTAGAGCTTGTCTGGTCTGCCGCTGACTGTCTTAACATATCAAGTGCGCCTGCGTACATTATTACCACGTTCTCCCACTCAACTAATACCCAAGCTTCAGTATTCTCATCCACTACTGGGGGAGCTGCGTATACAACTACTCCCTTATCTCCTGCGGCCGCTCCAACTGTAGTTGCGCTACCCGCGCCAGGCTTTGTATATGTATGGGACTCAGTATCATCATTATAGTCTGGGGTAGGTTTGATAAAGAGCTTTCCACTGAGCTTGTAGAACTTGGGAAACATCTTAGTTGGATGATATATACTATTAGATTCATCAAAAGCATATGCAAGTTTATCAGGAACTTCTCTACACATCCTTCTAATGACTGTCCCGTTTGCGGAGCCGTCATTTCTATAGACAGCTAAAATTTTATCATAAGCTACCGAGGAGCCTTCATTAATAGTGTCAGCAGTAGCAGCATCCGATTCCCATCCATTAACTGTGGATTCAGTCGCGATACTCCATAAGAACTTTTCTGGGAGACTATTAACTATCCATATAGCTGCTTCATTCAATAAAGCAACTAAAAGTCTGGATTTTGTTGAGCTTCCAGTAACTGTGTTAATTTTTTGCCAAAGCTTCATTGTGCTTTAAAGGGAGGGGCCCCCACCAGACCAAAGAGGAGGGGAAAATCCAGCGGGGGCAAATCCTATGTACCCTTTATTTTGCTATTTCCAAATAGCGTGAGCTTCTGGCATAGAGTACTCAAACCCAGCTTCAGTGAGTATCATATCAACTCTCTTATCTTTGCCTGTGTTCTCTAGCGATTGTACTCCTACATAGACCGCAGTGTCACGATTCATGCCGTTTCCAACAAGAGGACGATATTTCACGTGCTTCATGTTGAGTCCGAGAATCTTGACTGAGCTATGATCTAGTGCAATACAACGAGCAACTTTGATGTCGCCATACGGAGTCACAATATTAGTAAGATCAACTCCGAAGAGGCTCTTCTTACCTGATGTTGCAAAGTCCCAACGTCCAGTAAAGTTATCCTGACCATCGTGAACAATGTTCGCAAACATCGCATTGTGACTACCACTACCAAGCTTTAACAGCCAATGGTAGGTAGCAGTATCGCAGAAGTAAACCGAAGCAGCTGAGTTGTTGTATCGAGGATCGAGATACTTACTCATATCATCAAGGAAGTCATCAGATGTCTTACTTGAATGGGTAAGAGTAAATATGTTACCCGATTGCAATACAAAGTCAACAGCTCCCTGTGTGTAATACACAGTAGATGAGCCACTTCCGCTTGATCCCTGTTTTCCAAATAGAGATGCTTGTTCGATGTCCCACTTATGCTCAATCAACTTATCTCTCCAAATACGTGCCCATTCATTAGGTTCGTATTTAAGAGCAGTTGCTCTTGCAGTGTTCGTCATACCAAACTCAGTTCTGAAAATCTGAGTCTGTCCATATGACGTACTGTATGGGTTATCGTTCCAAGTCTCTTCCGAAAGACTAGAACCTTCTGCGTATGCAGAGCCTACAACATGACAACGCTGTGCTTCAAGAGCAGTAGCGATGTCTACATTGTAAACAGCTGTTACAGGTGCGTTGCTTGAAAAAGAAGTCAACTCACCACCCGTTCCAGAGGCTCTGACAACCGTTCCCGTAACTCTCCTAACATCCACCGCTCCAGACAGGGTATTAGAACCCGTCAGGTTAGCAGCGTCACTAGCATCTATCGCATTATCAACAGCCGTGACTCGCATTAGGATATAATCGCTAATGGTAGCGTCACCTCCAGCTGTCTCAGATACATTGATCTTTACGACCTGATTTGTTAGAAAGAACTCAGGGGCAGTTCCTGCAGAACCTACTGCCATCGCACCAGTTGACTGACCTGAAACATTCTGAATGTTACCAGCTGATTTGTAATCAGTTCCCATAATCAATTTCAGGGTGTCGCCTACTACTGGTACACCGCCATCATTCTGAGCTACTATTGTAGCATCATTAAACAATGCGGTGCTACTATTCTCAAAACCGAGAACGTATGCGTATCGTTTGTGGATTGAACCACGTTTTTCTGTATACTTAAACTGAGGGTCGTCAACAGGTGCCTTAGAAACCTTAGATACCATTCTAAAGAATGGAGTCTGGTCTAATGCAAGTTCTGAAAATCTTTCAGAGAAGTCATATCGTCTACGAAGATCGCCAGTACTTAGACCTGAACCAGCTACTATGCCAGTTCCAGATTCGGTCAGCCCCGTTGAGCCGCTCAGGAAAGCAGGTGTTGCTGTGTGTACAGCCATATCCTTATCTCCTTATTACCTTATTGTCTAAACAATTCCTCCACACCCTCACCTTGTTTAGCAAGTTGGTCGAAAATAAGGTCGTCAGAACTCTGATCCATAGTTTGTGAACCAGTAGTACTTACGCTCTTAGGTTTCTGGCGTACATTTTTCATTTGTTCAGTTACTTCTTTCCTAGCGGAATTAGCAATATTCTTATCCCGATTTTCTCTATTAAATAGATAAAAGATGTCATCAAGAGATAGCTTACGACTTTTTGCGAACTCAAGAACTTCATCCATTTGACCGTCCGATAATTCGTGACGGTTTTTGAAAGCTGTTTCTTCATTCGCAAGGTCGCTGTGCGCTCTTTGCTCATTGGCAAATGCTCCCAACCTTTGTTGGACAACACCATCAATGGTAGCTCCAAGAACTCTTGCTGAATCTGAATTGGAATCAGAAATTGCTTCATCATAATCAAAAACAAAATCCTCTGGTACGCCCAATCGCTCTTTCAAGTTGACTGGTGCGGAACCACCACCCTCAAAATAATCTCTCACATGAGTAATTAAGTTGGGGTCTTCTTTCATCGCATCAAGAACTGGGACATAAGGCTCTAGCTCACTCAATCTTTCATTTAGACGTTTTGCTTCTTTACTAGAATCTGAATATCTCTTTTCCCAATCGTGCTTTTGTTGCTCGGGGCTCACAGGGACTGCCTGAGAGGTTTCCGATTGAGCTTCGGCAAGCACAGGGGCATCTGGCTCGGTACTGGATTGTGAGTCATGCATCATACTATTGACATCTTTGTCAAGGGCGGCAAAAAAGTCTGCCGTATCCTCATCTGTATTTTGCACAGGAGATTCAGGGCTGTCTACCAACAGGTTGTCTGTCTCTTGATTGTCACTCATAATTTTATTCTCCCTAATTTAGTTAAGACAGACTATCTAAGTCAAGAGCACTATTTTTTAGGCTGCCTGTCTCTTCTTGATTCATTTATTGCGCTTTTGACTTCCCTCTGTAGGTCTTTTCTAGCCAAGTCGTACTCTTGATTCATTCCCTTTCTTACCACTCTCTGCTCGGCTTTTGTATCTTGGACATCCTTCCTCATTTCCATCTCAGCTTCGTTAATGTCTTCTCTAATACCAGCCTGTACAACCTGCCTTGATAATGTTTCAATCGTTCCCTCTCTGTCTTTCAGCATTGACTCTAATTGGTCTACTTGTGATTTGAGTTGCGCATATACGGATTTTCTCTTAATAATATTCTCTTTTCCACGAACATCCGTTTCTGCGAGCATCGCAACATCATCAATAAGACCAGCCTGGAACCATCTAAAGTATTCTTCAAGTAATGCCCATCTATTAACAGGCATCGTAGAACCAGCTATAATTCTTATATCAAACTTAGCAGTTCCATAATCCTTCCATTTACCGATTGCTTCTCCAAAATCATTATAAATCGGAATGTTAATCTCTGATTCTTTTTCTTCTTGTAATGCACTTGGCTGGACAATTCTAAAGACTTTATTCGCGGTATATGTCGCCTGAGCAATTTCTTTGAATACTTTACCTAGATGTTCTAGGGCAGGCTCTACTAATGTCTCCATCCAAGCTTTAATTCTTCGTGTTCCATATTCATCAGCAGCAAGAAGACCTCTATAAGTTTCATGTTGTTCTCCAACATTCCCCTGCATTGAGGAGTATATACCTGATAAATACTCCATATCCTGCTTACCAGTTTGAGTCATTTGGAAAAAAGCGTTATTTAGAGGAAGAGGGTTTATAGGAGTTGGAGGTTGGAATCCCTGCCTATATTTCAATAATGCGCCTGGTGCGGAAGAATATTGTTCCCATTCATCCTCTGGGACTGATCCTTCTTCATATAACCATCTAAGGTTAGATGATAGGTTTGCATTATGAATCATTATCTGATGAGCTTTATTTAATTCTTGTTGCTTTCCGACAAGTGGAGTAACCGCACTCATGGGATAAGGAGTTCCTGTCCATTGATACATTACAGGAATGATTGGGTATTCAGTACAAGGAAGTATGTATTCGTATAGAAATACATCCGCAGCCAAAGTGCAGCACAACTTAATTCTCGTATCATAAAACTTTACTGAATCCACTAGATTCTTAGCAAACTCTTGATTTTCCATCAAAACTTTAAATTCTTCTTCTCTAACAGTCTGATTCTCTACTCTTGTCTCACGCTCTGTGATCTTGGAAATAATCATCTGTTCTTGTTGTTGAAGTGTTGCTTCAGCTTCTTTATTCGCTTTTTCAAGCTCTAGGACGGCACGCTCCTCAATCATCTCCCCACGTTCCACAGCTTCCATTAAAGCCTTTTCTTTCTCTTTAATTTGGACTTGTAGCTCTTTTTTAATGAGTTCAAGCTCTTCTTGAGCTTGTTGCTTAATAGCTTCCATCTCTTCTTGATTGGGTGGGATATTGACGTAGATGTGCCTATAAGCGACTTTAATCTTTTGATACATCTCAAAAAGGTCGAGAATCTCATCTTCCTCTGCAGAGTCAGGATCGAAGGCTTCAAATCCCACATCTTCCCTCTGGATGCTATCTGATCTACCTATATCTCGCATTGTGTAAGCAGCGTTCCCTTCTGTGGCTGATCCACTTGCTTTCTTAATTTTTCCCTTCATATCAGGGAAAAGTCGGTATAATTGCTGTTTCGGAAGAGACTTCTTAACCATTACATAGGAAGCATCTCTCAATAAGAAGTCGGTACTCATTGGGTCAACGAATACGTCAAATGGCTCAATCCTTTCAAATTTAACCTCTCCCATGCCCCTGTCAGCATCAGGGTCTATATCAATAAGAAAGTATCCTACTGACTTGGTAAGAGCATCCTGAATGATATGAGAGTATATTGACTTACCATTAGAGAGATACCAACAATAGTCAGCAATATCAGAGTGTACAGCAGCTACGTCAGTATCGCTTCCCTCAGCACCAACAGCCTGCCATCTGGGACTATTTGCCGTAACGAAGTACTTCATCATCTCAATAACAGGAGTAATTCTATTAATAACAAAGGAAGGCATCCCTGCATCCTCTAATTGAACCTTCTCATCACTTGTGAGCTGATCGTTCAGATAAAAGTCATAGGCTTGCTGTTGTATGCTCTCCCATTTCTGACGATTACTATTATTGGCTCTAGACCAAAGTTCTTTATTCCTCGTAGCCTTCTTTTTATTACTTATTCTTGGCATTAGTTTTTCCTCGCTCTCTGTCTAAGTGCTCTTTCCTCGGCTTCTCTAATAGGGCGGCCAGCTAATGTTTCAACTGCTCTTGGATCATTAGATATATTCGCTAGTCTATTCTCAGCAGCATTAAAGGCTCCCATTATCTGCCCCCCTCTATAGTCAGCTTCTCTACCTAGTACATTTGCTATATCCAAGCCTTCGGCTTTATAGTGATGTTTATCATATAAATCAACCAAACTTTCAGGAGTTGGATTTGTAAGATAATTTTCTATACTATTCCAACTACCGTCTTGCATGAAAACATTAATTAGCATCATTTCTCTTTGCTGTGAATCACTCATTTTTTTGTGAAAGTCTTTATTTCCCCTTTCTTTCATCCACTCAAATTCAGCTTCTGCGTCTCCCTTCCCATCAGTTAGTTTATTCCAAAAACTAGACGTTCTGTTCATAGCAGTATCAACAGCACTTGGTTTAAATTGATAATAACCCCTTGCATGATCTGGGGTGTCTTCATAATTCACATAATTTCCTTTTGCCCCATATTTTCCTTCCTTATCTCTAAACCCACCCTCCGCTGAAATATTTCTTCCGCTTCGATTCTTTCTATTCCCAGTTTCTAGATAGCGTAAAGTATCTGCAAAATGAGTCATACCGACTTTAAAATCTTCTTTAGAAATACCTGCATCACTCATTCTTTTTGCAAAACTACCTCCGTTAGGATCAACATATCCCCACATCATTTCTAGAACATCTCCTCCGTATGGCATATTAGAACCTCTTAGTGAATTTTATTCCTGAATATGGAGTGTCCTGATCCTCACCTGGGACTGGTGAACGATAGTTATGTCTTCCAATGCTAAGTTTTCCACCCTCACCGAGAGGAACATTCAGCTTCCCACCTCTCATATTTACACCACGTTTTTTACCAAGCATATACAGAGCAGCTAATGAACCTGTCTGAATTGGATGTCTTTTAGCAAAATCTGAGGCACCGACAAGTCCCTGCCACATAGATTTAGTATTTCCTTGTGCCATTTGACGAATCGTACCACTAAGGGCACGTGTAGCAAGAGATTGCTCAGATGGTCTGACTGGCTCTAATCCAAACCCACTTCCTGTCAACGCACCAGGCATTACGCTACCATCCACGGCTTAGCCTTACGTTTAGGCTTAATCCATACTTTTTGCTTCTCATCTCTCTTCATATTGGGAGGGAAGGCGTGTACATTTGCATAATAAAGTGTCTCAATGGTATCATCGTGCGCCATTCTGGGGCCGAATGTAAGGATTTCGTGCAATAAATCCAAGTGACTGTCGCGAATATAGACGGTTCCCATGCTAAATCTTGCTGAAAGACCACTATATATCCGATTTCTCTTCTGTGTTCCCCCTGGTTTCTCGGCAATTACGGCAATATCGAAGCGGTTTAGTCGCCTTCTCTCCTCATTCAAGGCTTGGAAAATTGATCTATTCATGGCTACATCCTCTACAGTCGCACTCGTACAGTGATACTTATCATATAACTCAATGATATAATCTACAACACCTTTCTTTCCAAATACTTCTCCGTTAGGTGATTTTGATCCGATTGTGGGAATACTTCTATGCCTTTCATACTCGAAGACGTATAAGTTATTATCTGTGTCCACACCCACAGCCATAATGACACTAAAATCAGATTCTTTAGTATCAATGTCAGTAGCAGGGTCACAACCGAGAAATGTATTGATAGGTGTCTTTTCTCCGTCTTGTACGATATAGTTAATGCCTTCCTCATGCTCATAGTATCCGCTCCAATTCTTGATATTACCGCTGTTCCATGCTGCGTCCTCAGCACTCATCACTTCCATCATGTATTCTTGATAGAACTTGGAAGCCTGCCCTGAGTCTCGATAAAATTTCTTTTTCTCGTCTAACTTTTTCTTAGGAAAGAAAGACGACCAAAGTGAATTGCCACTTTTGTCTATTGCCTTGTGGGAAATAACTTTCCAAGAAAAAGACTTCCCTGTCTTTGTAGCTTTTTCATTATTAACGAGGAGGTTGTTAATAAAGCTATCAAAGTGTACAGGAGTCCCATTAACACGGAGCCTACCAGTGTGAGGCTCAAGAGCAGGATAAACAACGGCAGTGACAAGGTTAGCGTTTTTAGCTCTTGCATCTGGGGTAATCGTATTCGCTTCATGTTCAAAATCATCCAGTACTATTAGGTCATATCGTTTATGTAACTTTGCTCCACCACGAATACCAGCCACATTACTTTTGGAAAGTAGCTTACATCCGTTACGAAGCTCTATATCTTCTTCAGTCCACTTTGGCCCCTTCATTGAGCCAAAATAGTATTTAATTCTTTCGTTATAGTCAAGATGGTGTTTAATGTAGTCCATATTCCCAACAGCGAGTTTCTGAGTTGCTGATACCCAAGCATAGAAGAATAAATCGTCAGCAAAGAGAAAGTCTTTTAAGATACTTGCTTTTGTGAGGATTGTCTTCCCATGTCCCCTCGGTACAATGATAGCTAACTGTTTACATTCCCTGTCATCAATTCGGTCTGCTATCTCGTAATGAAAGCTTGGTGTCTCACTACGAAGGAAGTCATCAGGGAGAAATAGCTTCCCAAACGCTATGAGATCATTTTTTGCTAGATTTAGAGTCTCCTCCGCTTCCGTTATCTTCTGGCTGTTCACGTTCATATTTCTTCTTTAGATGTGCCTCATATTCTTTCTCATTTCCCATGAACTCGATATACTCTTTAATTTCTTGTTGCTGAATAAGCAAAATGCTGTATAGCCTATCCATTCTAACTCGTAATGATTTAATTGCTCTGACGATGTCATGCTTCGATGTGGTGTTCTTTGTTTTCATATCCTACTAGCTCTGGAACTGATACATGCTCAATTACTTGTTTGAGTTGACCTACCCTAACCACACTCTCAGGATCACCCTGCACCAATGCGGCATAATCAATTTCCTTCGCTATCCTTTTTAGCTCTTTGATACATTCCCCTAGATTCAGACCTTCTGGATCATATGTTTCTATTAATTCACCCAACAGTTTATATCCTCGACTGAGAACTCCATCGTAACCCAGCCTGTCCTAACAACTTGATAAAATGAGTATCTTGCATAATCAGCATAATTTAAGAAACTTCCACCTCTAATGAACCATCTCTTGTACAGTTTCTCTTTTTCGTCTTCTACCCTTAAAGAATCAAGAGGTTTTGCGTATAGCTGATGATTATGCCCTAAGTAGAACACATCTCCCTTGCTATAGACATTAGACATATTATAAAGCTCCAAATCTCCATTCTTGGCGCCACTCTTCCCGTGACCAGTGACCAGATTCCATTCTTTCCCATTAACATTAATGATTGAATAGCCAGGATACTGGAAATAGGGGACAGCCAAGTCTTTTGCGATCATCTTCGCAACGTCATAGTCTAGAAGATTGATACTTCTAAGGAAGTCGTGGTTTCCACCACGTATAAACAAGCATTTATCAGCAATAGGTCTAACAAGGTTCAAAAACTCCTCATGCTGTGCATCTGGGGGGATATATTGACCTCGTTGACTAATCTTGTAATGAGGAGGTATACATTCGATTATATCGCCATTTCCGAACCATACAGCGTTCTGATCCTCATATATTGCCTTCACTGCCGATTGAAACTTCTCTCTATCGAATATTTCCCTTTCCCCAGAACCAGCACCAACGTGCATATCAGTTAAGCCGTGTATCCTGACTACTTGATCTGAATCATAACGAAAAATCTCCCCAGGTTTAATTGAGGGGGTTTCTTCTACAAGACTTGCTATGGGGATGGAAAAGACCTTCTTGCAGTTTCCGCATTTGAATCTTTGCTGAATGGGGCCCTTGCGGAGCCGCCTTCCATCTTTCTTTACGTGATAACTATTGCAGTGTGGGCAGATCATCGGATGCAACCTCTAGTTCAGGTCGTTTCGCTTTTTCGAGTTCTGCCGTTGAGAACTCTTGAAGCATACCGTATATACCGACCTCTCTTTGTTGAATCTTGGGAGCACCAAGCGTGCCAACGGCTTTCCCTAGTTCTTTTGTCGCCTGCAGCTGAATATTCTCATCCTCTGAGTACTCACAGAGCTGTTTCAAGTTGTTGAGAATGTATTCATGGTCAATACCCATTTTCTTTGCTACGTCTAATACTGATTTTTCTACTTCTTTCATTACTCTATCCTGTTTTAGTAAAACCATTCCTTTCCTTCTTGCGATTCCATCTTCCACCTCTCCACCAAAGGCATCTTTGTACGCTCTGACAACTCCGCTACCGACAGCCATGTTTGTTGCGAACAATCTTTCCTTCTTTGTGCAAACAGTCCTCTTCCTTACTCGCTTAGAAGGATTCTTAATGGTACGAGAGAATGTGTACCTATTCTTATGCTTTGAGAAGTCACTATCCATCTTAGAGGTTTCCCTGTTAAGGAAAGTCCCCACAACAGTCCTAACCCATCCCTTAGCATAGTTGTAGTTCTTTCTATCGTTTGGATGAGATATATTGCTGGAAACCTTGAGGAGCTGAACAATACCACCATCATCAGCTACGATCCAATCACCTTGCTCTGCATCTCTCCAATTCTCATGAAGAGCGGGAGGGTCTCCCTTGAAATGATCTATATATTCTTTTTTGGAATTGAAGACGTAATGCTTAGAACCTTTGATTTTCTGGTATTCCATCGGTGCTTAAATCCCTGATCTGTTCTGATAGATTGTTGATGAGATTGAAGACCTCTTGGGGAATGACGTATATGCTACCATTGATCTCGATTGGGACTTGTCCCTCAAAAGGACTCTCAGGAAAGGGAGGAGATAGTGAGATTTCCTCAAGAATCTTTTCCTGAATGTCTTTCGGCAACCGACTGAGTGTTTCCATTACAAAAGCCATTATACCGTGAATATACGACTATTCTTGCTTCAGTTTCAATGGGAAGTAAGAATCTCTTATATATGGGCCCCCTATTGTCCCCCATTAATTTCTATCCCTTTTTGGCTTTTTTCAAGCTTTTTTTTGCTTTTTTTGGTTTCTCTTCTACTTTATCCAAACCTTCTAGCTCAGCCAGCGGTTCCAGAGGTTGTAGGTTCTTTGCGCCAGTAATTCCCTCGTCTCGCCTAACTCCCCTAAGAAAAGCAACTCCACCTTTTACTCTACCCATGTCAAATACTCCTTTGTTAGCCAGTTAATACGCTAACTTAGGCTTGTTGCCCAAGTTTTGCAAGAAAATTGTATGTGAATGATATATGGCAATACTCACCTCGTACACCCGATGAGATGGATTATGGTAATCCATTTTTAGGTTAGAAATCAACAATGTAAGGAGAAGCATCATGCAATCCAACGTCCCTATCAAAGGCAAACTCATTCCAGTCGAGATTCAAGTTTCCACCGAGACCGAAGCGGTCAACGGTGTCAACTATCATCTCGTCAAGCACACAGGGAGCGGATATCGCTTCCTCGCGGACTCGTCAGCAGTATCCGCAATCGCTTCGACAGGTGACCTCAGTTCTCAGATGGACAACCTCGAAGACTCGTTGTCATCGGTGTGGGAGGAAGAGGCATAGCCTCTTCCCTTTCGTTTTTAAATATACCTGTGCTGGATACCACATTAAACTATCCAAAGATTTATCTACATACTTTTCTTATAATATATACTTACTATTCATTAACTTGGGCTTAAACCTAAACAAAAGGAGATAACAATGAAAGCAAAAGCTGAAATAACCACGGATAAAGCACAAGAAGAAGATAGGAACTGGAGACAGTTTAACCGAGCTGTAAAAGCACTAGATAGTGATATTCGTGACGGGTTTATGACCTTAGAATATGCTCTTGGTACTCTTGAGACGTTAAGAGATGACCTGGCGCTTCCTTTTTGCCATTGGCTCTTACCCCGCCCTTCTCTAAATAAGTAGTATGTAAGCGTAGAATTGGTACAAGTTTCTATCCATTAATAAACAAAAGGAGATACGTCATGGAACAGACTATCATGCAACAGGCTATATTAGACACATACGTCTATAGTACAGCCTCATTAGTATTCATATGGTTAGGTACAATGCTATCTATCTATAGATATAAAACGCTTGGCTACGTCAATAAAAGAGAGCGTTACTCTAGACATGAGAGAGAGAAATACTCTCCATCACACAATAAACTAGACTGTGATGTTTGCAATAAAGTAGTGGACAACAGCCGTCCGCTCTGTGAATGTTTTGGTGACTTGATGTGTGACTATCATGCACTTCCAAAGGGAGGTGCGTGATGGTTACCGATAGATGGGTCATATATGAAGATGATGATACTAAAGAGATTGTATTAAATCCAGAGATGCTCTTAGATGAAGAGTTTGATCTAAATGACTATGTTAAGCTTGAGGGTAAATATATACCCAAAGACTGTACTGTTATCAATAAAGAGACAGGTGAGCTTGAGATAGACTTTGTGAAACTAACGGGGGAGGTGTGTGATGGCTGATAGCGATAAAACAATGACTGTTAGAGATGATAATAAAGCTGCTATCAGGACTGTTACATATATCTGCCCGTTCAATTATAAATATGAACTGGTTGACTGGTACGTTGGAAGATTTGGTGAAGATACTAAGCCTAAAGCAAACAAGATGACTAGAAAGCAACTGTTTGCCATATGGTACAGTCAAGCCAACATAAAGATAGATGAGACAATATTTGACATTAACTATAAAACACAAAGAGAGGCATTTGAACATGGAACAGTTACAAGAGACCCAGAAGCTGAAAAACGATTCAACAGTTAAACTGCGCAACGACTCTAATGATGGTGATCGTTTCCCATTGGTTGTAATGGATGATTCTAAGGTATACATAGTGAATTTCTCTTCACTCCACTTCTATGCATTTGACAATGGTCAGATATTGGATGGATGTACGAGAGAAATAGCTTATAAATATAAATTAGAGTCTGACATCATAAAGATTCCAAGATGGACTCATATAGATCAAAATGATGGATATGGCGTGGATCATGGTCTAATGATGATGAAGGAGTATGGAGAGCAACCTCATTGGTACGATATTGATCTTGTTTATAAAATGCCAGAACATATGTTTGAAGCATTAGCAGAAATAGCCTCACACTCATTCGTAGATATAATACTCGTCCCATTCCCAGTAATGCAGTGCTTTAAAGCGAAAGAGTTCTCCTTTGGCCATCCACTCTACCAGAGTCCTCAGTACATGATGATTCTTGATAAAATAAGAGTTTGTAAGAAGGTTGACCCTAGAGATGTATCTAAGGGTATCCTATCCAATGAATTTTGCACTTAATAAGGAGACTAGACATGCCTAACAAGAAAGCTAAATATCGTAAGCAAGAAAGACGTGAGAAGGATGATTATTTGAGTAAGCATGGTAGGACTCCAGCTCAGATTAAACGAATAAAACAACGAAAGAGAGGTATGATACAATGAAAGAGACTGATACAAGCATGATATACACCGATGATAGTGTCGTCCCAGACCTAAGAACAATAGACGAAGATGAAAAGGATGACGTTATAGGCTTTGTCAATAGTGCTAGAGGTAATTTCATCATAAGTCAGGCTTTGTATTATGCTATAAAAGAGCTAGACAAGATAACTGATGTCAGATACCGCGAAGAAAGCAATATACATGACATGAAATATCTCCTAGATAACGCCTTTGATATATTTCCTATGGTTACCGATAGCGATAAAACTATGAAAGGAGATAAATAATAATGGAAGAGATAATCCTAGAAAACGGCAGAATAATCTATGAGACACCCTGGTACCTTAGATATGGATTCATAAACCTATGGCAGACCACACTCATCGGAGTAGCAATACTACTCATACTTGAGTTTGGACTAAAACGAAACTGGAGAAGAATAACAATGGAAACATGGACATACGCAAAGACAATCGTTCTATACATGGAACATATCGCTATGATTGCAGCAGGGTTTCTTGTTGCATGGATGTTTAGACATAGAAAGTACAATAGTCTAAAAGTTAAGGCTAAACAGCAAGAGTGGGTCATCGAGTCACAGAAAGAAGACTTGGTAGCACTTAAAGAAGGCAAGTGGGCCCGTGAGAAGGAAGAGATGAAACAACAAAGACGTGAAGAGGAACAAGTAAGAATTAAAGAGGACACTCCTAAACCACTGTTAGACATTGCCCGTTTGTTTGGGACTGAATACATAAAGAAACAGTTCCCTTCAGGAGGTATCATAAAATGACTAAAGAATGTAAAGACTGTGGTGTCAGATATGAACCAATGTGGCAGAGTAAGGGAATCCCTCGTCAGGTACAGCCTGATAAGCTAATTACAAAGGATATGAAACTAGAAATCATATCAGAGTATTTATATAATACCCTAAAGAGGAAACAATCAATACTAAGAGATAATGATAAATCAGTTGTTCAATTCATACAGCAAGAAATTGATATGATACCATTAGACCTGAGAAAGAAGGGAAATAAACACAATGCTACTTGAACTACTATTCGATATTACAGGCATTTGGATACTATTGTTAATCTATCAAATACTAAGGAGATTGGAAAATGAAGATAAATGAATGGATAAAGCTATACCACACAATGATTATGCAACCTATCGCATATAACAAGAAGATGGGTTTTCAACTAACTAATGGAATGAGAATATTCTTTAAAGAGGAGCGGCTTACCGATGAAACTAAACAAATACTTAAAAGACATAAAGAACGTCAGGAGTCTAAAACGGGACGTTAAACCCCTATCTCAGCGGGAGATAGTGAGATTCGTTGAGTCTCACTGCCATATCTGTCAACATACTGTCACATCTCGGATTGATCTTGTTCCAAATCATTGTCTGAAATGTGGCAGGACAGATTGGTTGAAAGAAAGAAGCTGCTGTAAAATGTGTGATTATTATCATCAATTAGCACTGGAGGCACAACATGAGAGCTATCACTAGAGAAGAGAGAGTTGCTGCTTTAGAAAAGAATGTGAATGATACGATTAAAAAAGATGAGACAGATAGAAGAATACACTTTGCAATTCTAGTGATTGCAACGATTGCACTCATCTCTCTTATACATACAATGATAGGAGGATAAAAGATGGAAAAGACAGGGCCAAAGACAGGATACATGAAGAAGCGAGTAGGTAAAGTTGATCCACGCAATACATTTATAGTGTATGACTGGACATTTCCTGGTGGATATTTAAAGTGTGATACACACAAAGAGAAAGATTGCCACGATTGTCAGAAACATAATTTAAAACTAGAGAAAGAGAAGATAAAGGATCAGGATAGAACTTACCATTGGGTACACTACAAAGGTGTAGAAGACCCAGTATGGATTAAACATAGACAAGAACTCATGGATGAGAATGGATATGGATGGTGGTGGTACGCTGGTGTATCATTCAAATTTCTACCAGAAGAGGAGCAAGCTCGTAGAGCAAGCTCAGGTAAATATCATTGGTTAAAATACTAAGGAGAAAGAACAATGAACAAAAAGAGACTAGGAAAAGATTACAAAGAACTGGGAATGAGAATGTCTAGAGAAATGTACGATGCATTAAAGCATGCTGCAGATGTCTCAGAGAGATCAGTTTCATCCCAGATAAGATATTGCTGCAAACGCTTACTTGAGAGTCAGGGATACTTAAAGACCTCAGGCTCTAAATATATTAAAGTCCTCAAGAAAGAAGCCGACACATATGCGGAAAAAGGTGATAGATATGATGACAGAGATGCCAATGGGAGAAGACAGAGATGGTCGTAATAGAATCACCATCAAAAGAATACGTAGAAGAAACAGGTATGCACAAGATAGGCTATATAACTGAGAGAGAGAACGATAAAGGGCTGGAAGAACTATATATAAGACTACCAGCCCTACGAGCAGGATTTGTTCTTATGTTTAACAGCTTCTATGAAGAAGATACAAAACGAGTTATGTCAGGAGATACAACACA
>Ga0208433_1000547_pt1 | contig 15987 bp, 4 predicted proteins | sample 3_EtaG_FD_184075 | JGI IMG/M metagenome (GOLD analysis project Ga0208433, IMG submission 184075) | Marine viral communities from the Subarctic Pacific Ocean - 3_ETSP_OMZ_AT15126 metaG (SPAdes) (version 2) | ecosystem: Environmental > Aquatic > Marine > Oceanic | place: Pacific Ocean | collected...
AAGCCGAACTAGATGCGCTAGTTAAGAAGAAATTTGAAAATGGAGAATTTTTTAAAGAAAGCTCAACAGCTCAACAAACATCTGATGTATTGGCTGGAAAATTAGATTATACAAAGCCATGGGAAGATAAAGAACTGGTAGAAGCACAGAACAGTGAAGGCATGAAAGAGGGCCCAACCGGCGAGACGCCAGTGCCAGTGACGCCAATTGAAGAGCCAACGGATGCCTCTAGAAGAACTCTTGTAAAACAACTTGACTTTGGCTCTGCGGCTAAAAAACAATTAAGCCCCGACAACGTATTCGAAGCTTATATTTTGGCGTTGTTAGAAGTGTATTCAGATAGCTATTTTGAATTGATGGAAGAACTAAATAAGTTCCCCGGCGCCCAGGTTATCGCCGGACTTATCGCCACGGTTGACTGTCCAAAGCCGCCGCTCATTGAACCTAGTGTTTTTGACTGGATTAAAGACAAGGAGTTACCATTTTGCCGCAATGCGAATCCGGGCCCCCGTTTGCCGCCCATGATAAATCCTTTTGAATGGCAGCCAAGGTTGATTGATATAAGTGGTGCTTTTCAAGTGGCGGCTAAATTTGCAATTCAGCAGGCGCTTTTTCAAGTCTTAATGAAATTGATGATTAAAATTTGTGAAGTTATAGGGGGTGCTGGATGTTCCATGTACAAACTCGGTGGAGACTTGGCGTCTTCAGTGCCAGATGCTTCCGACATTAACGCTATAACGGATATCATCTCACAATCTATTTGCGGAGAGAATACTAGTTCAGAGCAGATTGATAATACAATTGTAAATATGTTTGCGGATTTGGGCCTAGGCGCCGCCGCCTTAAGCGACACAGAGCAAGTAACAAATTTAGCTGGAGATATATCTGCAATGGTTACGAGAGCAGAATTGTCTAACGCATTTTTAGGAGACCCTTCGGCTGAGTTTACAAAGAGTGTGGTTACCTTGGTAAAGTTTGAATACCCCGAGTTTGAAGCAGCCCTGGGTAGCGAAGAGGCCATTGGAAGTTTCTTTGGAAATATGGGCAACTTAATGCCGGCAAAGTTTAGAGATCAGCTAGCTGATTTTGCTGCCGGCCTTCCGGCTGATGACATGCTGCCTGCCAACCCCAGCCTATGTGCAACAACAGAACAGATAGAAGATTTTTGTGCCGCAAGATCTGATATTTTGGAAGGTCGAGCCACCGAAGACCAAATCGCAAAGCTCTGTGAGCGGCCTATTGATGACCTAGGCGACTTGGTTAATGCGCTGCAAAGCGGCCCAACTCCAGACTTACCGCCTTTGTTTTCTGACCCCGGATGCGACAACGGTCTAATTCCTTACGAAACTGACGAAGCCGCAGCAGTTGCCACCTCGGCTCTAACGGGCATGCTGGAGCAGCTAAGAGTAGACTTTGCAACCGACATGCTTGGCAACGGTCCCGGGGAAGCAAATTGGGGACTGCTCAATATGATTCTTTCAGATACCATGGGCCAGCCCTTTACTGCTCACATGAGAAAAGCTTCCAATAGAAGGCGTTATGTTGATTTTTACGTTGATCCGGAAACAGACGATGACACCGCGGAACTGGGCGCAGTCGGCGGTATATTCGCAGCTCTCTTTCCTAACCCTCCTCGTATTGAGCGGCAGCTGGGCGCCTTTCCATATAAGGTTGCTGCATGGCTAGAAGACTACATGCAAACAGAATTAACAGCTGACTTTTCTTCTGGCAATTCAGTGCAGGATGAAAAAAAATATACAAAATCTTTTGAAGACGCAGGTATTACCACTTTTGCTGGCGGCATGGATTTGTTAAAGCTGCCAAATTTGGGATACAACACAGAAGTTCGTGCCGACTTTAGCAACGAGAAGGTGGTTTATTTAGAAAAGATTAGAAAAGAAGATCCGGACCTAACCTTGTCTTATAAAGACAACACAAAGGGCCTGTCCGATGTAGATGGCATGTTTAATTATGGATTCGAAATAGGGTTTTATTTGTCTGATATTCTTTTTGGCCCACCAGCACAAGAGGGCGTAGGCACTCGCCGTGGTACCGTAAGAGATGATATCGCCACCATTCATAACCGCTTTGATGACAACGCCAGAATTAAAATTACTGGAAAATATAACGCTAAAGGTGATTTAAAAACAGAATTGGCCTCTTTGGTACCTGTCATGATGTTGACATATGACACCGTTATCAGTATTTTAAAGCCGAACAATGAAGAAGTTATTGAGATTACTGAATCAAAATTTGAATTTTTGGCAACTGATGATACTTTTGACGATGTGGATTTGACGCCATACCCCAAATTTCTTTCCACTTTTAATAGCTACCAGCGCTACCTTCCGCAAATTGTTCTTTTGAAAGAAATGATAAAGGAGGCCGGCCAGTCTATAGCGGCGGATAATATTAAAAGTAGCCATGATGAAATAATGTCCTCTATAACAGAAAATTTTATAGGCTTAATTGCCGATAATGAAGATGCTTTTCTGTACGGGGCAGCTTATGACGATTTATCTTTTGATGATGTTGAATACGTAGTGGATAGTGGCCAAACAAATTCACCCGGTGGAACAAACTATTACGAAGCAGAAGTGACTGATGATGACGGGAGCACCCGACTGATTAAAAACGATGATCAAATTATGGGCATAAGCAGGATGCAATATAATGATGAAGACAATAACAGAGTGATTTATCTCGACCCCAACACTTTTGGCGGCTCGTATATGAACCCGCCATTATATATTAAACCTCTAGAAAACAAAGGCTGGCTTGGGTTTATAGATGTGATGTTTCCAGATTTAAGTCCATGCAAGCCATACAGGACAGATCTGATCGATTTTGAAAGTATTCAACAAAAAGTAGAAAATTCTTATCCCACTATCCCGGTGGATGAGCGCTTAAAATCAGATCCAGATTGCGTGGTGGAGACTCCGTATGCGAGAATATTGGATCGATCTGCTGCCGCCGGCCTGGAGAGTATTATTAGCGCCGCTATTAGAATTTATGTGAGTACTTTCTTTATCAAATCGATGGCGACATTCACTAAATTCAATCCAAAGTTTCCAGATGTTTTTAGTAATATTTACGCAGCTTACATTGTAGAAGAGATGGAATCGTCCTTAAGGGACGCGCAAAAAGCAGGATGGGAAATGTTCAACCCGTTTAAGGATACTGAATTCTGGTATGCGTTCTTGGAACAGTCCGTGCAGCTATACTCTCGTCGTGTGGATAATGGAGAAATAAGTGACCCCCCAACTTCGGTTGTAGACGCGCTAGTGCGGCTTAATGATAAGCAGGAGATGTTTCATTATCCATACAAAAAAGATATGAAACGTGCACGCCAAGATGGGGACGCCGGAACGTTTGAAACATTGAAAAGCCACAGAAAAGAGAAAAATCTTGAAGCCGTTCAAGCCACAGAAGAAGACGCCAAGATGGTTTTGAAGGAACTTGTTGTCGAACAGTTGAATATTATGGGCGAGAGGTTTATAGAAAACCTTAAAATTGTAGGCATGTCGCCGGATGTATACGACTTAGATTATTATCTCCTTCAAAATCTATCTCAGGGTGGCGAGAATCTAACACTTGATCAAGAAATTAAAGAAGAGTTTTCAAACTTGCCCACCGAGGGAGAAGGATATTATACAGCCGGCAAGGAATTTGCGCTACCAGATGGTACCAAATATGTAGGGTATTATCATGTCAATACAGTTGACGGCAACCCTGTTTACATGGTTGGAGAAGCTCATTCAGATACAATTGAACACGACACCTTACTCCAATGGCGAATAAGATCATCGTCCCAATTGGGGACATTACAGAATATGGAAGCGTTGATGTTGATACAGGCGATACTAGTAAACCATTTGTTATCGAAAAATATATTAGTATTGACGGTACCCAATATTCACCAGCTGATGCTGTCAGTAAAATTACAGGCGTCGGCTCTACTGGCCAAAATATTTCAGATATCTACCCGGGAACTTTAGAGCTAGTGACAGATAGCAACGGACAAGTTGTTGGTCTTGAAGGCGAGCTGGGAGTGAGGCATGGTTTAAGTTTTTCTGTTATAATTAATGGAACTCAAGTTCACATAACAGATGTTGAAGTAGATGCGCTAGATGTTGTGTACAGCCAAATTGACCCCCTTGAGGGTGATAGTAAATTACTGTTGTGCTTGATTAACAAACTCAAAGAAGATGATAAGTTCAAGTTAGTCGCGCAATATATTTTTCCACTAAAGAAGATTGCAGCCACATTGGCCATTTATAATGGAATGGCGTTTTTGCCCTCAATTGGAGAAAAGGTTGCAGAAGATGGGGACACGGTTGGTTCGGACTCAAGCTTGGATACTAAGCCCGGCGTTGCTGTGAGCTTTGATGAGGATAGCGGCGCGCCAACAGTTTCAGCATCAGGCGAAGAGGGCGCTTGGGCAAGCAAATTAGATCGAGACCCTGGCCCATTTGGAAGCCTTTTCGTTAGGGAATGGGATTCGTGGGATCAAGAATTGTTAAGAAATTCTAAAAGTAGAATTAAAAAGATCTTTAAGAGCTATTATAATTCTAGAACGTTCGATCCTGGCTCCCCAGATGATTCTTCAGACAGCCCTGGCACGATTATAACCAGCGAATTCAAACAAAGATTTAAAGTAAAAGCCGGCCAAAACCTTCTTCCGTGGTGGAAGAAGAGAATGCTTCGTACAAATCCTTTTAATGCGAACGATGAAATGTGTGAAGAAAAAGATTAGGTGATAATTACAAGGAGAGGTAAAAAACTATGGCTTCTTTTGGAATTGCTCTTCCGCTGGAGTTAGATTCAGCAGATGGCTTTAAAATGCTTAAAACCATTAACAGCCTGGTAAAACAAAATTTAAAAATGCTTATACTCACCATCCCCGGAGAGCGGGTCATGGAACCCAATTTTGGCGTAGGTCTTTCCAGATACCTTTTTGAGAATTTTGGCCAAGATACAACGTCACAGATAGATAGCAAAATTAGAGAGCAGGTTGGAATTTATATGCCGGCGGTTCAAATTCGTAATATTTTGTTTGGCGTCACTGACCCTGATAGTAACTATCTGGGCATTTCCATAGAATATGCTATTCCGAGCATAGGAACTACAGATTTATTAGAATTAACTACTTAAAAAAGAGGGTTTTTAATGGCAGACGATCAAAACAAAATAGTACCAATCGACTACACACACCGTGAGTTCAATACGATTCGCGAAGACTTAATGGAATTGGCCGAGAGGTTATATCCGGATTCTTTTAAAGACTGGAGCGAGGCATCTTTCGGCGCCTTGATGATAGATGCTGTTGCATATGTTGGAGACCAGTTATCCTTTTATTTAGACTACAATGTTAACGAAACATTCTTAGATACAGCTTACCAATATGAAAATATTTTACGTCATGGAAGAATTCTTGGCTATAAAGATGAAGTATCCGCGTCTACATATGGCACTGTCAATTTGTATGTGCTGGTGCCAGCATCGGCCTCTGGCATCGGCCCTGATACAAATTATATTCCGATTGTTAAAAGGGGTACCCGCTTTACTTCGAAAACTGGTTTGAACTTTGTTTTGACAGAGAACGTTGAATTTTCAGACTCCAGCAACATTACTGTCGTCGCAGCTGTCGACTCTTCAACAGGCGCGCCCTCCTATTTTGCGATTAGGGCAACTGGAACCGTGGTTTCTGGCTACTTTTCAGAAGAAACAATATCAGTTGGCGCATATGAAAGATTTTTGAAAGCGAAGCTTTCGGCAAATAATATAGCAGAAATAATATCAGTTACTGATGCTCAGGGAAATGAATATTTTGAGGTAGACTACCTCGCTCAAGATATGGTATTAAAAGAGATCGCCAATACCAATTACAGAAATGATAATGTCCCCTCTATTCTAAAGCCTTATTTGGTATCTAGAAAATTTGTTGTCGAGAGAGACGGAACCAGTACTTATTTACAATTTGGCAGCGGAAAAGCAGGTGCCTCGGATGTGGTGGCAGATCCACAATCGGTGGCTATTAATACTTTTGGAAAAGCTTATATAACAGATACAACCTTTGATCCAACAAGACTATCAAAAAGTGAAAGCTTGGGTATTGTGCCGTCAAATACGACGCTAACAGTTAGCTATAGGCTGACAAGCCTTACAAACGCGAACGTGGCCACGGCAGGCTTAAATACTGTTACAAACGCACTAGTGGAATTTTCTTTTCCAGACACGTTGACTGCTGCGAAAAAGCAAACCGTTACCAACTCCCTTGAGGTGTCGAACGAAGAGCCGATTATTGGAGATGTCTCTACGCCGACGTCGGATGAGCTTAAGAGAAGGATTTTTGATACTTTCCCCACTCAAGATAGAGCGGTAACTCAGGCGGACTACGAAAATATTACATATAGGATGCCTCTTAAACTTGGCTCTATAAAGCGATGTTCTGTGCAAAAAGACCCCAAAGCGCAGAAGAGAAATCTAAACTTATATCTTATTTCTGAAGACAGTGCAGGAAAATTAACAACGGCAAACAGTACCATTAAAGAGAATTTAAAAACCTGGCTAAACCAATATAGAATGATTAACGATACAATAGATATTTTAGATGCTTATATCTTAAATTTTGGCATAGACTTCATTATAAAAGCCGCCACAGGTGTGGACAAATTTGTCTTGCTGGATGATGCCATTGCGGCATTGTCAGCAAAGTATGAGACTGCTTATTACATTGGGGAGCCTTTTTACATTAGCGATATTTACACAGAGTTAAAAAATGTAACAGGAGTTTTGGACGTGACAAAAGTAACAGTGTCCAGCAAAACCGGCGCAAACTACACATCGGCTAACATAGATATTAATGCCAATTTGTCTCCTGATGGCAGCTATGTAATAGTACCATCTAACGCGCTAGTAGAAATTAAATACCCCAATACAGATATTAGAGGAAAAGTTGTGTAATGGCAATTAAAAGATATACAGCTTCGGCTGACAATACCGTAGTCAATGCTTACGAGCCAAATTTAATAACGCGTGGTACCGGCGCTAATGCCGGAGCCTCCGACGTATTAGAAACTTTTTCAATCTATGGCCGTGTAACGACAAGCTCGCAAGAGCTTTCCAGAATTCTTATCAAGTTTCCCGTGACGGACATTTCTTCTGACAGGACCAACGGTGATGTGCCAGCCAGCGGAAGTGTTAGCTTTTATTTGCGTATGCACAATGCAGAACACTCCAAGACGGTGCCTAGAGATTATACTTTAACTGTGCTAGCGGTTTCACAATCATGGCAAGAGGGCGATGGACTGGACTTGGAAAACTATCAAGACTTAACTGTGGGCAACGAAGGCTCAAACTGGATGAGCGCTTCGAACTCGGTTTTTTGGAAGGACATTAGCAATGCTGTGTTGGCTGGAGGTTCTTATTTAACAGGAGGAACTGTATCTGGGATAGTTGATACCGAAATACACACTTTTACGCAGACTTTGACAACCGGCTTGGAAAACTTAGAAATAGATATTACCCCGCTTGTGGAACAGTGGATTGCAGGGACATATTCAAATTACGGTGTAGGTGTTCATTTATCGGCAAGTTATGAAACGTTCCATTCGGGCACTGCAAATACTTTGACCAAGCGCATTCCTGGCCAACTTGACAAAGGGTCCGAAGACAGCACACAAAGTGTTATTTACAACCCAAGCGGCTCAACCAAATCATATTTTACTAAGAGATTTTTTGGTCGCAATACAGAATATTTTTTCAAACGTCCGGTGATCGAGGCGCGCTGGAATTCATCAGTAAAAGATGATCGCGCTAACTTTTATTATAGTAGTTCACTAGCTAGCGCCGCCGATAATATAAACACCATTTACTTTTACAATTATGTTCGTGGTAACTTAGCGGATATTCCTAACTTGGGCACACACAAGCGTGTTTATGTGAGTCTTTTTTCAGGCTCTACTGGCGGCTTTTACAGTAACCAGGGCGGCGGCGATGGCGACGACGTAGCGCCTTCTGATATGCCAGTTTCTGGTACCACTGGTAGTATTCAGGTTCTGTCTGCTGACGGTGATGGCGGCGATAACGCCAATGTGCGTACGAGTTATCCGACTGTTGTAACGGGCGGTATTGTGTCTACTGGTATTTATAGCGCTTCTTTTGCTTTCACCGGCGCAACGCTGTTAGAGAGTATATATGATGTGTGGTGGACTGGCAGCCTTCTCACTGCAAATGCCGTTACTGCCGACATACAATTTTTTACGGGCACCATCAGTCCTATAATACTTGAGGCACAAGGAAGAGTTGAGCGCCCGTCTTATTATTTGAGCCTCACAAACCTTAGAGATAAATATCGCGCTAATGAAGTTGCAAGGTTTAACTTGTATATCAGAGACAAGTTCTGGAATCCGACAATATATACGGTGGCTAATTCTACACCACCGACAACTACCATTGTGAGCGCGTCCTATAGTGTTTATAGAGTATTGGATGCATACACTGCTGTGCCTTATGGAACCGGAAGTGATTTACAGACTGTGCTATCGTATGATGTTTCAGGAAACTATTTTGACTTTGATATGGACTTACTAGAGCCTGGGTATGCCTACGCATTTAAATTCTCTTTTTACGACAATGCTCTTAACTCCTGGGTTGAACAGCCTGATAGATTTAAGTTCAGAGTAGAGAACTATGAGTATTAAAAAGCTTTTTGAATCTGTTGATTCATCGCGCAACTATCTTTCCAACACAGACTTGAAAGAGGCGTTTAAAGATGTTGAGTCGTCGGAAAATGTTTCCGCGATATCTACGAAGCAACAGACATTTGTCCCACAAATAGACTATTCTAATCCAGTAAACTTCGCCAAGTTTGGCTCAGCGCAGGTATATTACAAATCTGCAATGGACAGGATTGCCGACTATTATCCCTACGATGGCTCTGAATATGAAGTTACTGAGTTTTATAATAAATCATTAGATATTGAAAAATACGTATTTAACAACCTTTATCCTCGCACGAATGGTTTTGCTCGCTTTAGCGCTAATGGGTGGGGATCCCAGGACGAGATCAAGTCCGGCTACGGTTTGCCAGATAATCAAGAATATATTGAATTTACAGGAGGCCCGCATACCATAGGTATCGTTGGAGAATGGTCTTCATCTTTGGGTGTCACCACTTCTGGAAGCTCTGTATCGACATTGTTTCCGGATGATGAAACTTCAAAAAGAGCTTATTCAAATATTTATGACGATGACCTCTATACAAACGCCGGCCTTGAATCAAATTATGGAACCGGCTCCCGTGAGTCTAATTTAAAGTGTGATTTCGGTAAAGGTGTTACAGTTGAATTTTGGCTTAAGAAGAAGGCTTTTGATACCGATAAAACAACCAAAGAGGTCATTCTTGACCTTTGGAATGGCGGTCACCCGGCTGAACACAACTATGGCCGTATTTTGCTTAGCATTAGAGCATCAACGAATCCTCCGTTTATATTAACGGTTTATAGCGGCTCAACTGGATTTGCCGAAAAGACGCTAGGAAGCGCGCAGGTTACGGAAGGGACGTTGGCAAATAGTGCTTGGAAGCATTATGCCGTTACTATGCAGAATTCTGGTAGTAATTTCATTACAAAGTTATATGTGACAGGCGCGCTCGATGATACAGATGTAACATCTGGAACGACATTGGGAGAACTGCCAGCTAAAACCAGCACCTCTGGCGCCATGGCCGGCAGAATTGGTGCCCTCATGACATCTCTTCCTGCCGTCTCCACCGTGGCTACTGGTTCCGGAAAATTAAGCGCCTCTCTAGATGAGTTCCGTTTTTGGAAAGTTGCGCGCAATTCTGATGAGATTAGCAAAAACTGGTTTACGCACGTAAGAGGCGGTACAAACACAGATATTTCCAACACGACCCTTGGGCTGTATTATAAATTTAACGAGGGTATAACAGGCACTGCGAGCGTGGATAACAGTGTTTTGGACTATAGCGGCAGATTGTCTAATGGTAACTGGGTAGGTTATGACTCGACGGTCAATACTTCCCCCGCGTCGACTTATGGTACTTACGGTAGAGCGACGGGCTCTGCGATCATTGAATCAACAGCATCGGCTGCTGAGTTCAAAGACCCTATTGTGAAAAGTTCCCATCCGGATATAGTAACCCTCCGTGATTCTCTATTGGAGAAAGGAACCGCGCACGACCACAGCAACAACTCCTCTTTTAAGAGTTTAATTCCAAGTTGGGTTGTTGAAGCCCAAGAAACCTCTGATGGCTCAGATTTCGTTTATCCTTACGACAACAACATCGAAAAGGTATCACACGTTATTGGCGCTTATTTTGATAAACTAAGACTACAAATAAAGGCGCTTCCAAGTTTTAAGCACTTGAATTATACAAGCGCGTCTCACGCGCCGGTTTCATTTGCACAACATTTGCCACAGTCACTTGGTCTATACATGCCAGAGATATTCATTGATTCGACTGTTTTAGAGAGATTTATGAATAGAACCCCCACAATGTTATTTGAAGGGGACTTAACCGAAACAAAGAATCTTATTTATTTGAACTTTTATAACAACCTGACAAATATTTTCAAGAGCAAAGGAACAGAGAAGGCAATTAGAAATGTATATCGCTGTTTTCATATGGATGATAGGCTCGTTAGATTAAATGTTTATTCAAACAACGAAACTTATGAACTCAAAGACAATCTCAAGCATACATTGATCAACAAAAAGATGTTGAACTTCAACACCGCGAGTACTGTGGGTGGTGTTGTTTATCAATCCAAAGATACCACCAACGCTGAGTCTCGCGGTTTTATTTCCGGAAGCCAGGGCGTTGGATTAAAAGATGCAGACGGCATTGTCCGCGGACTTGAATTCCCATATGGGTTCACGGTTGAGACTGATATCATGCTACCGCGCTTTAGCGAGGAAGACACAACGTTTAATCGAGATTTTAAAGAAGTTTCCTTGTTCGGAATGCAGTCAGCCTCAACTGACGGCGCCGCCGACATGGGAGTTGACCCGACGTGGTATGCAAATGACCCGGTTAGTTTTCAGGTATACGCCATTAGACAAAGCAAGAGTTCTAAAAATATATATTTCAAGTTAACATCTTCGTTGACTGCTAACTCAACTACCGATGAAACCCCTTTTCCCACACTTACTAGCAGTTATTATTATGATGCGTATGACGATACGCGGTGGAATATTTCAGTAAGATTAAAGCCGACAAATTTTGGTGTTACTGATATGGTTAGCGGTGCGGCCAACGCAAAGGACTATAGATACGATCTAGTATTTAAAGGCTTGAACACTGTAGGCGGAACTGTGCAAAATAGTTTCACCTTAACCAGTTCTATCACAAAAGCTGTAGGTCATAACTTTTTGAAAGCCGCAAAGAGATTGTACGTTGGCGCTCGCCGGACCAACATCACCGGAGCTTTGGTTGCTCCGTGCGATGTGTTGTTCGGTAGTGCAAAATATTGGGCAAAATATATAGATGATTCAACCCTACAGCAGCATGCTGTTGACCTAGATAATGCTGGGGTTTCTGGCTCTTGGAAAGATATTTCTCCTCTTGACTTAAATCTTAAGAATAGCGGCAGCGTTTTTAACTCACACATGCTGGCATTGGACTGGAGATTTAACAATGTTTCTAGCTCTGGTGTTGCCGGCGGCTTTCCTGTTGTCGATTTTAGTTCTGGCTCGACTATACTTAGAGACCGCAATGGTTGGGTTGGGAACCTGGCCGGATATCAACACACAGGCACCGGTTCGCAATTCCCAACTTCATTCCAAAATGTTATAGCAAGCCAGTCAATCAACGCATATCAGTTTATTAATCCTGAATACGCCGTTTCATCTGATATGATCAATATTAAGACAAATGACGATAAGTATTTTGGTATTTTTGAAACACCGCCAGATTATCGATATGTTTTAGAGAAGAGCATGTACAACGCTATTTCTGAAGAAATGCTTGATTTCTTCGCGGGTGTCGTTGATTTTAATAACATTATTGGTGAGCCAGTTAACAGATACCGCGGAAAATATAAAAGGCTTGAAAAGTTACGAGAAATCTTCTTCAGAAGAGTAACCGCAGGCTCCGGAAGCAGCAGTGACGGCGTTGCGCATGTAGAAAAATTCATTGACTATTACAAGTGGTTTGATGATGCGGTTGCTGAAGTAATAGGGCAAATATTACCGGCTTCTGCTGACTTTAATCCTGATGCATACAATACAATCGAAAGTCATGTGTTGGAGCGGAACAAATACCGAACCAAGTATCCCACTATAAGCAATAGGGATGTAGACCCCGAAGGCAGCTCCTTTGGTTCTTTCTCCTATTTTCCTTCTCCTCCTGCATCTTCGCCCCGCCCAACCAACGAAAGCGGCGACTTTTGGAAGTTTCAAGCAGATAGGCGGTCCACTGAGATTAGTTCTGGCGATTCAACAATAGACCTTCAAAGAAACAATATTCGCGATATTGTAAGTTCCGAGCCAACACTTCCATCCACGGCGCCAACCCTTGTGACCGTCGATGGCACTGAATATACAATGCCGACACCTACCAGAAAAAATAGCTTTGCAAAGATCTATGGCAAAGTCGGTAGTCGGCGTGCCAGCACCCCCAATACGATTCATGGCGGTGTAAACTTTGAAGAAGGCAAAAACATACACTTTACTTATAATGCTTTATATCCCGCCGGGCCCGTTAATCACGAAAATAGCGTCTTTGTCCCTAGGAACGTTTTATATGCAGACGTAGACGACATAATACCCTTAGACGAAATTACAGCAAACGTTTCTGCATCGCTGCCAAATAGAAAACTTAAGAGAATATTCTCCAAGGTCCATCACGGCCGAGACTGGCAAAATGGCGGCGGCTATTCTAATGTTAGATCTACTATTTCATTTCCATTTAACATTATGAGTTCTTCGGTATCTACTGGCTATAACAGCGCCGTTGTCAGAGCTGTATCAGCTAGCTTAGAGATCGTCAACTTACATAATGATGCGTACGGCGCCGATATGGAAATTCCCATGCAGGGCCCGTTCACAGAACACCACGTTGGCGGCCATCAGTCGCGACATGTTTCGCTGAATACCGGCTCTACGCTGGACACGCATCTTACTCGTCACGAAGCATGGAAGCTTCTTCTTGGCAGGTGTCCAGAATTATCTGGTGCCCTTGGTATGGTCGGCGCGGATTATCCGTGGCCAGAGGCAAACGCTGCCGGGCTAACTCCATATCCAATGACTGCCTCGCAGAAAGCGGTTTATTACCGTGACTTTATCGCCAAGAGGCCAGTTAACATCAAAAACATTCGACAAGCCACGTCTTCTGTATTGGGAAATTATAGTCACAATTTCGAGATTGTAAGCACTGTTGGCGCGTTCTCAAACCCCAGGAGGTTCATCGACCAGCAAACGACACTGCCGACAGCAGTGCTTAATATACACAACGGAACTGTTTCAGGCAGTACAAACGTAATAGGCTTCTTTTCGACTTTACGCCGCGATGACGATTCACACTTTGACTTTGGTCTCACATACGCACCGGTGCAGTTTACGGGCTCCAATAACAAATCTATTATTGTAGGGCGCTTTGGTGCGCCAGGCGGCGCGGAGACGATGGGTAGGGGCTTTCAAGATAATCGCGGAGCAGAGTTCTCGCCTTACAATGCACACACATATAGAAACCTCACAGTACTCAAGCCGTTTCAAGCTTCTGGGTCAACTTCAGAAGCTACCGGCTCTGGCATCCCCGGAATTCGTGCCTCGGATCATCTTGAAAAGGATTATGGTTTGCGCATATTACTATCGCGTCCTTCTGCGAAGTTTGGCCGAGATATAAGATTTGAAACAGCTCCACCCGGCAAAACTTACACGCAATCGCCAAGTTATCAGAAAGCGCATCGAAACAATATTACAATTATCAATTCAGGCACCTCTGGGTATTCTACCGGCTCACAATATAACAATGCCTTTGTCACTCATCCCATTCCTAGGGCGGTTAGACAGTATTCATGGATAAGTGCTTCTTTGATCACTGCCAATTCGATGAAATATAACCGGCATCAGCCTACTGCTAGGGAAACACCAAGCTGGTTATTGGGCTTCCATTCAACATCTAATGGGTATATTTCATACTTTAATAACGACTTTGTTAGTGGCACTGATATAGAAACAAGCCTAGGAATATATCAACCCACAGTTAGATTGAATATATTCACAATAGACCCCGTTACAGCATCGGCTACCAACTATATAGGTTTTCCCACTGCTTCTGCCAATTCAAGTTATTTTAACTCTACGTTCCTTGACACGCTTACGGCCGCCGATCAAGACCTGATCACAGGCTCGTCCGCGAACTATTTCAACCTTTTGATGACCAGAAGAGGCAACACTTATGGGTGGAATTGGAAGAAAGCGCATCAAAGACACAATCCCGTCAACATTAAAGAAATCTCTGGTGCCAACATTTCATTAACAAAAGTTCCCACAAAGCCGGACCTTACTTCTTATAGGCTAACTCCGGTGACCATGAAGGGTCGACCCAAGCTACTGAACATCACCGCACCAACTTCGTCAGAAGAGTCTCGGACCAATGTAACCAATAATTCATTCACTCTCAAGGTAACAGATAATAATAAAAAACTTGGGACAGGCAACACTGACCTTGATAATTTCCTTCAACTACCATTTAACCGCGTTACGACCCCTTACGACAAAGTATTGTCTGTTGCGAAAGAATCTGAATATATGATAAATTGGATTCTTCACACTGAGGGGGTTTATCCATCTGATTATAATGAGTTTTATAAAACAACGCACACTAGAACTAGCTATGATAATAAGTTTTGGAGAGATTCGCGAAGCGAGCGAAATACGGTAGGGGGCACTTTCGAAAACTCATTTGGCATAAAAGAAGCTATATCGCAAAGCTGTTGGCCTCTCGATGCACAAACTGATTTCGCTACCAGAACAGGTTTCACTATTCCGAGCCCCGGTTGGTATACCAGTTCACAGCATGATGTTGGTTTGCTCTTTTCTGGTTCTGCTGGTGAGCTACAAAATAATTACTTCTTCTACTTTGACACGTCAGGTTCGACTGCCGGGCCGCTGGTTAATAGGTATGAGGCATTGAAGCCAGGCGCACTATATTCGCGCAAGCACATGCTTACAACGCCGAAATCAGTAAGTCAGTGGAAAAATATAGAAGAAGCAGCTGGCCAATGGATCAAGGGGCCATTTAATACAGCCTCCATGACGCTCACCCCCGAACCATATGGCGGCGAGGCTAAATGGGAAGCAGACACTCTGGCAGGAATATTAACTAATAGTGCCGGCGCGCCACCGGCGTCTGCTTCGTTCATAAGCCATCCATCAAAGCCGTGGTGGAATGAATATAATGATTTTAAGTACGACATTAAATTGTTGGCAAAAGAATACTCTATTGTGCCAGAATTTAGAATAAGTGAACATGTCGAGGATTACGTCAATAATGGGATTATAAATAGTAATATTTCTGGTACGTTTGAAATACCAGGCACGGCACTCGACAGCACTGGAAGTACTTTTTATAAAGATTATTCAAATTCTGAATTCATGAAAGATTTTAGATATATCAGCACAGATACCGGCATGCCGGCAAAGGAAATAAGACTGGTAATGAGCGCAGCCATTAGGTTTAATCCCTACAAGGGGTTTTATCCAGCCCAAAGAACCCTTGAATTGGTTAGTCAGTTCTCTAAATCATTTGCCGCCGGCATAATTGCGAATAGTGACACTAATATGAGGACAGGCCACGATTTGTTTCAAATATCTGGTTCTCTCATGAGGCCGCTCGCCCAAGCGCTTTGGGCCCCTGGAATATTGTATAATACGGTTAAGTCAGGAATGGCGGTAGATTATCCAATTGTGATTGATTCAGCTAAGCTCGGCCGTGCCCCATGGACGGGCTCCACCCCG
>Ga0208433_1000562_pt1 | contig 15613 bp, 24 predicted proteins | sample 3_EtaG_FD_184075 | JGI IMG/M metagenome (GOLD analysis project Ga0208433, IMG submission 184075) | Marine viral communities from the Subarctic Pacific Ocean - 3_ETSP_OMZ_AT15126 metaG (SPAdes) (version 2) | ecosystem: Environmental > Aquatic > Marine > Oceanic | place: Pacific Ocean | collected...
AAAGAATAGAAAAAAGGCTAGAAATCCAATATATTGGAAAACAAAAAATTCTTTTGAGGATGTTCAGAAGTTTGAAGATGTAAGGATGAGAGAGCCTTTAAAGAAGGAAGGTAAGGGTGTTAAAAGAGAAACAATTATAAGTCAAATAGATCAAGTAAAAGCAGTACATAAAGAGTTCCCGCTTGTTAGATTTTACGATTTCCACAATCAAGCAGAAATATACCAGAAAAATATCTTTACAGATGCTTTTGATTATGAAAGGTGCCCCAGAACTCCAGATGGGTATTATTTTCACAAAGATGCAGGGATTTTTTTAATAGAAATAGAAAACTTCTCAAGGGTTAATGATGAGAGAATAGATGATTATATCTTATGGTGGATGAACAACTTTGATTGGATTGAATATATCCCACTAATAATTATGGAATTTAATCGTTTTGGCAACTTCCAAAGAGACATCCATAAAGAGTCTTTTGACAAGATGAGAAGTACAGAAATATTAAAAGAGGCTATGAAAGATGCGTGATGATTTTAGATGCCTCTTGGATGAACTCAACCCGGATGCCTTAATACTTGAGCCTGAGTACATGGATGAGGCGGTAATAGGCATTGCCGTAAGCGGTACACCCGTACTGGTATACGATACGGACAAGGTAGTGGAATTGCTCATGATACACGAAGGATTTAATTTACAGGATGCAATCGAATGGAATGAGTATAATATAATTGGTTCAAAGGGGGAGCATTATCCCATCCATATCACCACAGACTGGTATAGGTATGCCTAAGTATAGCTATGATCATAAAACCCCGGTAGAGGCTAAAATACTGCTGTTGTTGGGTATATGCGGAGCTGACCCAAGTGATATTGAGCTTAGCACGAGTCATTATGAAGGTGACAGGATCAGAATTTTAAATTACAGATTTAAGCAGATTCACAAAGATATACTGGATTACATAACTACTATATTTTTATGGGAAGATGATCTGGTTGTAGAATTTGCTGAGATTACGAAACTTAGTTTTCAGGGTTCTAATTACAGGTATCGTATCCTTGAAAAATAAACATATATATATAATGAGTGAAAAAAAAGTTGGGAACTTTTTGGAACCTAGTGCGTATAAGTAACATGAACCGAATCAAAATAACAACAAAAAAAGGAGTTCAATAATGAAAAAACCCGATCCATATCAAGTCTTATTGTCTGGTGCCCCTGAGTGCCATGACTTAGAAGATGATTTTTATAATTGTGAATGTGATGACCAGATGGACTGGTGGGAAGAAAAAACCCCATTAGGGGTAATTGATGCAGTTCAGGAAATACACGATAGGTATGAAGAAGGCTCTGGCTGGACTTGGGCGGAAGATGATAATGCTAAAGAACAGCAAAAACCATTAAAGAGAGTTCTCGCATATGCTAAACGGCAATACAGGAAACACTATAAATAACATCAAGAAAAGGAGTAAATAATGAAAGTTAAAATAATGTTCGAGCAACCTAATTGGTACATAGTGCTTAAGGTGTATGAAGATGGAGAATTTGAAGTTGTAGAGAGGGTTGATAGTTATGATAAAGCCCTTGAATTAAAAAACAAAACAGAGGGGGGGGAATAAAATGAAATTCTATTATATCTACTATGATAATGATGACGGGTGTCAGACTAATTATTTCACAAACAAAAGAAAAGCGAAAGCCAGAATAAACCATCTGAATAAAAATATGGATATTTATGGTATTCAATTTTTAAGCTGGACAATATTCGACATTGATGTAGAGCCCACCAAGAAAGGCATCTTAAGAGCCTTAAATAGGGCGGGAAACCAGTAAAAGTAAAGGAGAGAATATGGAATTTACGTGTATAAAATGTGAGTTTAAGTTTCACCACACCCTGATGGATACGGATGAGCGTATGTGTTATGACTGCCTCGATGAGGATGATGCAGAACCCACTACGGCTGATGAGTTTAATGAAGTACAAGATCATGGCCCGCCATACTCAATGGCTAATCCATCTGGAGAACCTGTTGGATCACAGCCCTACCCAAACTGGGATGATGAAAAAAAAGAATATGATTACCCGCTAAAAGAAAAAAAAGGTATTCAGGATGACCCTGAATGCTAAGGAGGACAAAATGAAAGAGAGTAAAGACGTATTTAAGTACAGGCTGATGCACCTTGATCCAACACTTCTAAGGACAAAGACATCCACTACCCTGATCAAGCTACTTCAGAAGTGCCGTAAGTCTGTGGATGAGGATACGCAGGGCAGGATTGATTATGTTCTGCAAAAGAGGAAAGAAGAGAATAAGAGAGTCAGTCCAACAAGGAGGAGGAAGGCATGAAACATTATCTTGAGGCACTCTTTAGCGTAGAATACTTCCCGTTCTGGGAGGGGACTATGTTCTTTTTCCTGCTGTATTTTGTCAGTATCTCTATTAGGCTGAACAGGATGGAAGACAAATTAGATGGGATGGGTAAGAAATGATAATACTATCACTATCTGAAACAGTCATTCATATACTGATGCTGTCCATCTCTTTCTTATGTGTAGCTGTGGGGCTATTTATTTTCATGCTGATCTTTTCAATCACATTTAGATGCGTTTGCCGTAGCTACGAAAAAATATTAAAGTGGTTTAGGACTGGGAAATAACGTACATTTCAATGGTTTAGAGACCGCCTTCATAAATAAAATGAATAGCAAGATAGGATTATATTATAGCACTGACAAAGAAATGCGGAACCTGTCAGGAGGTTAAATCGTTAAATGAATTTTACAGAAACAGAAATAAGCGTGACGGTAGGCAAACAAAGTGTAAAAATTGCCAAAATGAATATCACAATAAAGTATGGTATCCGGCAAACAGAGAAAAGCAAAAAGAAAATGTTAGACGTGGGAAGAAAAAGAGAAGACATAAACACTACCTTAAAATTGTTAAAGAATATTTTTCAAAAGGATGTATTGATTGCGGTGAGGAAGATGTCCGCATTCTGGAGTTTGATCATGTTAGGGGAGTTAAGAAAAGAACAAAAAGCAGAGGCTCTGATGGGGTTATTGGCTTAGTGAGACAGGGTTACGGCTGGAAAATAATTAAAAGTGAGATTGATAAGTGTGAAGTGAGATGCAGGAATTGTCATAAAATAAAAACATATGAAGAATTTAATTACTATAAAGAAATAAGGGCTGAATTGGAAGAGCTCAAGAAGGGATAGGAGATGCCGAGAAAAAAGAAACAGGAAACAATATTAATACCCGCACCGGGTCTGTCATTTTTAATAGCCAAAGCACTCAAGAGATACAAGGACTGCAATCTGTATTCATCAGGTGCAAGGAAACACGTGGCTGAAGAAGTTTACCATGTAGTATGTGAATATATTACAATGGTCAATCAGGGGATTGTGGATGAGAACCCCTTAGCTCCGGAGCCAGAAAAAAGGAAAGTTCTCTCGCTAACCCCTGAAGAATTCAAAGAAAAGCAGGGCGGTAAAGCTGTTAAAAAACAGACAGTTAAGAAACAGCCTGAAATTATTTTAAAAGAACCGGTAAAAAAGTCGGAACAAAACGTAAAGAGGAGCGTTAGAAGAACAAGAACACCGAAAGCAATGGAAAGATAAATGCAGGAATTAATGGAATTAAAGTATAAGATTAACAATGACATAAGGGACATTGAAATCTTGTGTAGCGAAAACCCCGATAATAACTTTTTATACCATGAAATATGTGGACTGCAAAGAGCACTAGAACACGTATCTAAAGCATTAGTTGAATATGATGAGCTGATGGAGAAGTTCAGAGAGGGGTGGGAGCTAAATGAATCAAATCGAAAGGATAAAAATAATGAAAGCACATTTAGGAAAACAATCGGAAATTGACATCCACGACGTTAAGTCAATCGAGTTTGACAAAATAACTGAATTCAGTGGTTTAAACTCGAAATTCTTCAGGACAATCAAAATAATATCCACAGACGGACAAGAGTATGAGATTAATCTGTACTCCAAGGACGGATGGGCTATCTACGTAAATGAAATTGATAAATAATTTTACCCCCGGGGCAGGTACCAGACTGGTTTTATTCATTACCCAGTTTGGGCTCCTACGACTACGCACACCAAAATCCTGCCCCGACCTTTTTAATGCGGAGGAAGTATGTTAGACTTAATAAAAATCTATAACAACTGGCTAAGAGGCAAGAATGAGATGCACCGGCGTAAGCGGTATGAGGGGTATCAGGAATGGTTCCACGGCTCTGCATCAGGGATGTGTATGCGTAAGCATTATTTTCAGCATATAGCCGGTGTTGATCCCAAGCCTGTTGGTGACGATACCCTAAGGCTGTTCCGCATGGGTGACTTGGTGCATGAGGATATGCAAAACGCCATAAGGGATTACGCAGAGAATAATGGGACAAGTATATTTATTGAAAGGGAGATACGCATACCGGAGGTAAACGTCAGGGGCTTTCTTGATGTTATTATCGTTCAGGATAAAACACTATACGACATCAAGACCTGTAACGCTTGGAAATGGAAGCAGTTATTTGGCAGAGCCCCTGACCCGAATCCGGCAGAGAACTACTTCCTTCAGCTTGGTACATATGGATGGTGGTATGAGATTGAATCTGGCGAACGCCTTGACAAGCTTGCTCTCCTTTATTATAAGAAAGACAACTCCGATATGAGGGAGAAAATAATATCAACATCCTATATTGATGGAGCTAAAAAATACTGGAGAGATGTACGAGAAAAATTTAAGAAAGGAAATCCGCCTATAGAACTTGGTGTAGCTCCCGTGTATTCATGGGAATGCAACCCCAAATACTGCAACTTCTGGGAAGTCTGCGGAGGCGGGTTAAAAGCAAAAGGAGACGAGCTATGAGTAATGGCAATCCCAACTGGGATAAAATAGCAGAAGGCAAGGTACGGCATGGATTTGCCATCGAGGCCTTCAAGAAAGAGATGCCCTTAAACAAAGAGACTATGGATGAGATAGACAGATGGGTTTATTTTGTCATGCATGGTATCGAGGGGTTGAAAAAGATCATCAGCGACTCTAAAAAGTCGCCTGATGAAGAGCTTGTTGATAAGGTGGTTGAGGCCACCAATGGTGAGAAGATCACAGATGAGAACCATGTTGAAAACAAGATCAAGGAAGCCGTTGAGGGATTGGGCAAGAGAAATGCCAACAAGGTGATGAAAGCCCTGAAAGAAGGCAAGATCACATTAGGCAACCTTGATACAAGCCTTGAGCGTATTCAGGAAATGAAACAAGCTCAGGGAAATGCCTGATATAGGAGATGCATATTATCCGGCTGGATTTGATTTAATTAAGAAGGGGGTACCGGAAGGCAGGTACACTGCATCCGTTGTATCCCTTGATATAATTGAAGATATGAAGTTTGGAAACTATATTGCCGACATATTCAAACCTGAATATATGGTAGATATTGAAGAGCATCCCAAGGTGGAGGGCGAGATAGTAAAAGATAATGGAATATTCCGGTATAAAAAAGTTGATGGGCATCTCTATGAGCATAAAAAGAATTGGGGTTACGCAAAATTCCTATCCATGATGGGACTCCGCAACGATGAAGAGAAGGGTGGGCAACTGCCCTTCCTTTATCAAAGTGATGTAAAAGGGGCGAAGGTTTTAATTGATGTCTCCTTAAAAGAATTTACCAATGAAAATGAGAATTCTGTATCTTACCCTGTTGCAAGGGTTGTGCAGGTATTGAAAAAGGCACCGGTGCCGTTCTAATGGACTTAGATATTAATACAAAGAAAGGGCAGGAGTCTTTAAGGCATGAGAAAAAGATGCTTGAAAAAATTGAACACAGTTTTTCTGTACAACTGATTGAAACTCCTAAGAAGATGGACTCAAAGATAGATGGTATAATTGTGAAAGAGGATCAAATCTCAGGAATCTTTGAATCTAAGTGCCGGGACATGAGTTACATGGAACTGTTAGATTATAAATCTTGGCTGGTTACATTTAATAAAATAATGGATGGCAAGAAAATATCTGAGATGCTCAGAGTTCCCTTCTTTGGGTTTCTATATCTTATTCCGGATGAATTAGTTTTCTATTGGAAGATAACTGATGAGTTTGGAGAATTTAGATTCGGCTTTAACATTAAAAGAACACTAACACGCAAAACGATAAACGGCGGTACAGCAATACGGACTAATGCCTACTTGCCCGTAAAATACGCAAATGAGATAGCATGAATAAACCAAGGTGCATAGCAACAATAAGATATTCCAAGCAGGAGGTTGAAATTCATATCAATGCCCTGAAAACATTTATATCTGACGATAGAAACAGAATATACTCAGGCCCATATAAAAAACTATTGGGCGATATGGAAAGAATTAAAGAGCAGATGATTGATAAGGAGAATGAGGCGGTTATTAACCGGGATAGGTTACAGCCCACGGTAACGGGGACAGTATGCGAAGAATGAGAATGCTTAAAAAGACAAGGGTAATAAACGGATATGAGTTCCTTGAACACCTGTATGAATGCCCGGAATGTGATTATACAACTTGGGCAGGTTCTAAAAAACTATTTCAAACCTGCCCTAATTGCAGGAATAAAAAGAACCCGCCAAAGGTAAGGATAGCAATATGAAAAACCCTAAGAATGTAAGGCGGGGTAAAAGAAACCGACAGAGGGGTGCGGAACTGCAAAGGCAGGCTGTAAGGACTGCTAAAGAATTCGGGCTTGAAGCCTATAACAGAGATCGTGGAGGTGCACAGCATGAGAAAGGCGATATTGAGATTGAGGAACGCTACTATGGATGCAAGCGCAGAACCCGGATAGCCCAATGGCTTAAACCAGAGAAGGACGAAGATGGGGTAGTGATTCGTGAGGATCGTGGCAAACCATATATCGTACTTGAATACGAAAAATACATTATGTTACTATCTTTATTAAAGGAGTTTAAAAATGAGTGACATAACAAAAACGCCTAACATGAGCGTAAGTGCTTTAGCGTCTATGTACAGGCATCTTTTGGGAATCGGGCGAATCATGGAAAATGGTGCCGCTCACAGCCGACTGAAGTTTTTTGAGGAAATCCTTGAAAGGCGTTTAAGATGGCGCAAGATGAAAAATAAGATGCCCAAGATGCTAAAAATAACCTAACAACAAACAAAAGGAGGATTCAGTATGGCTGAATTCAAGCAAAAAGACCAGAGCTTCTCGCTTTGGAAGAACACCTTCAAAGAAGATGGTGATAACAAACCTGACTACACCGGTTCCGCAAAAGTGGACGGTCATACATATGACTGCGCCCTGTGGATCAATGAGGATAAGAATGGCAAACGCTATCTTTCCGGCAACTTTAAAGAGCCCAGAAAGAAAGACAGCCCTTTTTAAGAGCTTATCTTAACAAACAACCAATAGCGGGCCTTGGTGCCCGCTTATGGTTGTCTTATTTATAAGCATACTTGGTATCCAAAAAATCTTTTTATGCCCGTATACGCTAAACTAGGGGGTGTTTTTTACCCCATACTGACCCCAAACTTTAGAAAGGTGCTATATGTTTGAACTTTGCCCCAAAACTGACACTCACTGCTGTTTCTGCGGTAAATCACGGTTCAATCCAGCGATTGGGGAGTCTGATAATATTACCAGATTGTTCTGCGGGGTTGCTAAAGGATATGATGGCAGGGTTAATTCACTTCCGAAGTGCTGGTTCAAGATGAGCAAGAATGAAAAGGCCAAGTATGTAAAGATAAAGAATGTGGAATATGAAACAATGTTAAACTCAGGTAAAATTAAATAATGGACATATTAGATATCTTTCCAGAAAATGAAGAATGCCTTACAAGGGAAAAGGAAAATGAATTACGGCATTTGATTAACCTGCTCTCAAGTAAGAAAATAAGTCTTGAGAAATATTCTCAGGAATTAATTAAGTTCTGGAAATCAAATGGATTCCCAGATTTCTCAGAAAAAGACTTACCGTATAATATTTAGGGCTTGGCCCTTTTTTCTGCTTTAGTTTTTAATCTTTTATATATAGCACTGCCACCAATATTCTCACCAAGGATTGGGTTCTCAGAATAGGTTGAATTCCAAGAATTGATTATTCTAATTGCCATAGCACTGTTTCCATCTATTATATGATCCAATGCTTTAGATGTTGTTAGTCCTTTTCTGTACTTTATATAAGTCTCACGCTGTCCCTTAGCATACTTCTTTTCAAAGCGTTGCAAAGCCCTTCTTGGTATAGTTCCCAACATTGGGCCAATATATTTAGGCAGTCTCACAGCAGAACCAACAGCACCATAATCACCAATACCCTCTATGGTTTTGGTCATTGCTGTCCATAATTTGTCAAAATCCTGTACGATAGCTGGTTTACCAATAAACTCTAGGGCTCTTATCTTATTCTCATTAGCAACAATGTCAGTTATCATGCCCATAGCACCAACAGCTCCGAACCTGTCAATGTAATCAGAGAACTGAAACTTTGACATATCTATAAATTGTTCAGGCCCACGATCTGACATTGGAGTGTTTGGCTTTAAAAAAGAAAACATATACTCATTTTCATCATATACGGGCTCACCAGCTATGAGCTCAGCATATTTATCCCTTGCCCACATTACCATTTCACCACCTGCCATTCCCGACATTCCAAGTCTTAACATAGGTGCGAAATTCCCACGTTTTGCCTCAGCCTTTAACTGATCTTTTATCCAACTTGCCTGCTTGTATCCAAACTTTTTAAATAAAAAGAAAGGTCTGAATCTTGGGTCATTAAACGCCAATGGTTCTTCAAGTATATTTCTTTGTAGCTGAGCGTCTCTTGCAAACTTATACATAGACTCACGCATCAGCCGTGCGCCTGCTTTAGAATTAAAATCTGTATTGTGATCCTCAATACCAAAATCTTTTAATGTTTCCCTCGCCCAGTTCTTACGAACAGATATTTTACCCGATCCCTTACCTTGAGATATGTTCTGTAATTTAGTTATATATTCACGTGCAGTAGCCGCCGATACTAACTGGTTAAACTCATTTATTTTCTGGAATCCTGACCATTTTGTAGTAAACTCAGCAAACCTAGCCATATTTGAATCTGTTGGTTCTAGCCCAGCCATCATCTGGAATACTGAAAGCATTGAAGCACCTGACTTTTTAACATCAGCCCTATACTCTTTTCCCTCAGATGTAGGTCTGGACAGTTTATACATGGCTTTAAACATGGGCCAGTACCCAGTCTTCACAGCAGTGGAAACAGTGAGCTGAGTTAAATTCGGTATTGTTGCGAAACCTAAACCTATTTTTGTGCCAATTTCAAAATTAACAAGATCACTCCAAAACTCTCTAGCATTGGGACTTTTCCAGTTGTGTTCAGGATTGAGTTCAATTCTATTAGTCAAGGCATCAAAAGACATTTCTAACATATCTTTCTCCTGCCTGATTTTATTTTTAGAAGCATCATTCATTGACTTTGACTTTGATAATTCAGTAAGGGCTTTAAACCTATCTGTCATAACCTCACCCTTCTTGCCAAAGGTCTTAACAAAAGCAACACGCCTTGCCCATTGTTTCGCATATCGGGTTAAAACAAGCCTAGAATCACGCTCCATAAACTCTTTAGGTAATTGATCCTGTTTCCTTGCGAATTCTAAATTTTTAGCAACACTATGAACTTGAGTGTTCATTATATCAAACAACCGACCATAAGCTTTTGATATTCTAGCATCATAATCCTTAGGCTTAGCACCTGAACTATCTAGTTTAATACCAGCCATCTGTTCAAGGGCTGATACGGTTGCTTTATCAAACCCACCATCTTTAACCATCTCGCCTATGGTCTTCTGGAACGCAGGGTTTTTTAAAAGCTCAGGGCTAAGATTTGCTTCCCCTACTTTTGCCACATCAGTAGAAAATATTTTAAGATATTCAGGTTTTATCATATGAGGAAAGTAGAATTCCTGCTTAGGCCCAAGGTCAATCCCTGCATCAGTAGCCTTTTGCCACATTGATTCAAGCAAATCTCTATAGGCTACAACATCTTTATCCCCAGCATGGTCAGGGTTTTCTAGTCTATCTGCAAGCTTTTCATAATATTTTTTATGTTTCTTCCCCTTAAATAAGCCACTCTTATATAGTCCATTAGAATGAAAACCCTGCAATACCTCACCTAATAGGGTTAATTCACGAGCGTCAAACTTATTATAATCTTGGAATGCCAGACTGCTAATTTGAGTTTGTCCTCTTTTCTTAAGCCTTCTCCAGCCTCTTGGGATTGATGGCATTATGTGGTCAAACCATCCACGGTCTGCCAGTAAATGCCCTTCCCACCCATTAGCATCTAACAGACTTTTAAGGTTAGTAATCCTTTCTTGATGACTAAGCTCATTTAAGAGTTTTAATTGTTCTATACGACTAAGATCAGATACCCCAGTTGATTTTTCATTTTTAAGTTTAGCCTTACCCTCAACCTTAACATTGTTTACCATGTCCCTAAATTTCTCAAGTGGAATATCTAACTCTCTTTGAGTCTTCATTATTCTACCGATTCTGCTTCTCTTTAAACCCTGTTCAGTTTTTGCCTTACCGCCCCTCTTAAAAATACCAGCATTAAAATCTTCATAAGATATTTTTGTTTGATCTTTAGAAGAAACAGATTCCATAGTTACAGTTTTATCTTTATCGTTAAATTGTAAACCCTTGTACTCTTTACCATCCTTATTAGTATAAACATCATCAAGCTCTATTCTTTCCTTAGCGGATTCAAGCTCTGCTTTAGCATACTCTTTTGAACCGAATAGAGACTCTTTCTTTGCATTTTTAATACTACCCATACCTTTTCTAGCCTGACCGAATGCATACTTCTGTGCCGTCAAGCCACCTATGACACCAGCCGCATGGGCATAACTTTCTAAGCTGGGAGCATCACCACTAAGCATAGGTGCTAAGGTACCAAATTCACCAGCTTCAATAGCCTTTACAGCTATTGCTTTTGTAGAGCCTTTTAAGGTTGAACCAAGAATGGAGTTAGCAACGACACCAGTACCTGCTGTTAAACCCCCTAATACAGCACCCTTTGACGCTTCTTTGAGGGCTAAGACTGTATCTACGTCACCAGTGGCTATCTTAGTACCCAATCCAGTAGACAAGCCTGAGTAAAAACCAAGACCAGTTGCTCCTGTAACCCCCTCAGCCAGTGCCCTATTTAAAACTCTGGGAGTGGCTTTCTTTACAACCTTTTCAGCAACCTTCTTCTTTACGCCAGCCATCATCATTAAATTAGCGGCTTTCTTGGACTCTGCTCCAGCAATAGCATTAACAATCTTACCATCAAGTGCTTTTGTTATTACTTTCTTTTTTGCCTTTTGTTTTAAACCTTCCTTTACAGCCAGCTTAACACCTTGTTTCATTGAAGCCTTTAAAGTAAGACCGCCTACACCACCACCGGCAAACATAGTAGCCATATCAACAGGTTGAAGAAAACTTACAAGGGTAGCCCCAACATCCTCTAATATGCCGGAATCATAATCAGACAGATCAAAAGTCGCTTTACCAGTGACTAATTGCTGAGCCATTCCCTGTATACTTTGATTATAACCGGCTTTTACCCAGTCTGGTAGCCACTCCCCGGGTATGAAACCATATAGATTTTCATCTTCTTTTGATTTTGATTGGTTTTCACGAGCGATCTGCTCTGCTGACCTGTAACGACTTACAGTTTCAAAGTTATTATCATACTTTGATTCTTCGTATAGGTAATCAGATGTGTTTTGGAGTTTCTCAAATGCATTATCATTTATAGAATCTGCATTATTGTATGAATAATTTAATATATCACCAAATGAACTATATGAATTTGGATCGGGGGGCATTTTAAATTAAGGTTTTAGCTGTCTTTACAGTAGAAACCCTTTTTAATATATTTCTTAATTGATCTTTGGACAGATCGCTATGCCTGCTTAAAACTGAATAAAATTGATCATTAAATTTTTTATCAGAAAATTCACCAGTACCGGGATTTATAAAACTCCCATAATGACCTTGAAGCTCCTTTAATATTTTATTAGCACTCTTACTTAATTGTTTTTTTCTATATTTAGGGTTAGTCCACCCATGATCTTCTCTTTGCCTGACATTAGTACTCTCAATATTTTTAAGCTCACTCATTAATGAATTCAGTTTTGAAAAATCCTTAGCGAATCTCCTTGCAACCTGCGGGTTTTTCTTTATCCCCTTTTCTTTTGTAACATCACCCACATTATACTGAATTTGCTCACCTGATAAATCACCACTAATTCCCGAACCTAATTTTAATTTCTCCCCAGTCTCTGGTGGTGGAGTTTGAGTTGGTTTAGCCTGAACTGTAGGAATTTTAGACATTAAAGGACTTGTAGGGGTTGTAACAGTACTATCTTGTGGTGATTCGGTTATGCTCTCACCCTCTCCAGTTAATTTATTTAAATTTTCAATAACCTCATTATTTATTTTATCAACTTCTTCGGGATCGTTTGGATTAAACGGTTGGTAACCGGCAAAATAATCCCCACTATAAAATCCTTTTTGTGCTTCGCCGGGGGGTAGCAATACACCCGGTGCCTTACTATGAGCATACTGCTCTTCACTCCCATAAGAATATTTTTGACGAAGGTTATCTAATTCACTTTTCCTAGCCTCTATGGCATTATCTATATCGACAGTCCCGAGGCCGGAAGCTTCCTGTTCAACCCTTTGCTTGGATAAAGTTTTTAAATCAGTTAATAAACGCCCCTCTTCTTCAGAGTCCATTTTGCCTTCATAAGCGTCTACGCTTGCCCACCTATCTGATGGAATTAATCCATCTGGATGAGACCTAACATAATCACGAGTGTTTTTACGGGCATCGCTTATAGCTTTAGTAAATTCAGACTCACCAAATATATTTCTATAATTTTCATCACTTGTTATTTCTTTTAGCTTATCTTCCCTCGCCCAAGGATTATCAATATTATAAAGAGCGTCTAAATCATCACGAAGATTATTGCGATAATCAGTATTTTTACCAGCAGTCTCGTTAGTAATATAGCCCAGTTTTTCCATAACTTGGTCTCTTTGATACCCCGGTGTTGTTGCCGTTATAATAAGCTTATCTTCTTCTAAATCATGTTTCCGATCAGCTTCTGCCTTCCTTCTCTTTCCCTCTGCCTGTCTAGCTTCAAACTCTTTTCTCTGACGTGCATTTTCTATTTTTCTCTGAGCTAAAGTGTCTTCATACTTATCCTGCCTAAATTCCTTTTCATCTTCATATCTTCTATCTTCTAACTGTTGACGACCAAGCTTTATTTGGTTTTCTTGAAACCCACCAATAAGCTGTGGTATACGATCTAAGAAGTCGGCAAAGGTGGTGTCGTATGTGGAAGGGGAAGCCTGATCCGCTGAATATATTGTACGTCTAGGCATAATTAACCATATTGATCATAATCGCTTTGCATTCTATTCCAATCGCCTTCAGTAACCCAACTGTTATCACTGTCACTCCAATAATAAGTACTACCACCAAAAAGATATGTATTACCATCTAAAGCACCTTGTGGAGGAGCCCAACCAGCATCATCTGTGGGCACATGGTATGGATCGCCACCTGTATCAACTTTACCAAACTCAGCACCCTCTGTCACCATGCCTGCGGCAGTGCCAAGGGTATCTGATGCAAGTCCTTTTTGATAATCCTCTGTAGCTCTACCAAGTCTTTTAACAGCTTCACTACGGACATCTGCCATTGCCTTTGTTCCGTGACCACTTCCTATAAAGCCTTGACCAGCCACGCTTTCAGCACTCCCTCTCCCAGAAGCCTCCATACCGCTCTGTATATCTTCAGCAATCCTATTAACAGTAGTTGGATCAGGGTTCTCAAATTGAGCCCTTTGCTCCGGTGTCATTGTCATACCGGCTTCTTCCATTATGCTTTCTATAGTAGCACCGCCTCCATACTGATATCCTACAAAGCCGCCATCTTCATAGCCAACTATATCCTGCCATAATTCATTAGTACCGCTGGGGTACATAAAGTCAAAGAGAGTATGTGAGTTTTTATTCTGCATACTAATCCCATCCTCTTAAACCAGATGAACTATAACCAGTAAACTGCTCAAATGGATTAAACTGCACAGCTGTAGTTGCATCAAATTTAGGTTGAATAAATTGGGGGTCAGAGAATCCAAACAATCCTTGAGAACCTTTAAACCCACCAACGCCCAAGCCTGATGCCATCTGTTTTATATTCATCCTTCCAGCCTCCTTTAATGGATTATATGCCCCATAAATCCCACCACCGGGAGTCATGCCAGCAGTGGCTAAGGTGCTTATACCAGCCATTCCCGCCCTGCCTAAAATACCTTCATTATATTCTTCACTAGCTTCTCCTACATCTCTAAATGCCTGTTGCCCATATACGGTACCAGCCATATCAACATCCTGAGCTTTACCAGCTCCCCACTTTTCACCAAGACCCTTACCAAGACCTGAACCTATTGCGGCCCCGGCTGGGCCTCCGATCATCCCTCCTAATAAGCCGCCGCCAAGACTTAATGCACTGCCAAATATGCCGCCTTTCTTCTGCCTTTCAGCTTCATTCTTTTGATACTCTTCAAGGGTTTTAGCATCAGACACCCTTTGCATAGCTCTTGCAAACTGAGCACCACCTGCGGTATTGCCAAGATCAAAACTTTTCTTATAAGCAGATGGTACACCGCCAGTCTGCATCATGTTCAGGAGGTTGTTTTTTGGGCCCATGTAAAAGCCCGCCCTGTTAGGGCCGGAGTTTAAGGGGATGTATCCTTTTGATTTATGGGATAGGTAATCCATAATATAATCCTTTAAAATTTAATTCTATTGCAAGCTTAATTAAAATCATTATTATTAAGATTCAAGGGCAACAACCCTTGCTGTTAATTCCTGTACTGCCTTTATCAGATAGGCTGTTAATTGAGTATTGTTATAAGATTGGAAAATTGGGTTTCCGTTATCATCTACAGCATCCTTATCTCCTTTTACAATATCGGGAAACTGTTCTTCTAGTTCATGGGCCACAAAAGAAACTCTCTGCTCATCAACTTTTTTAAATATACCTATTTCTTTTTGTGTGAAATGAATAGGTTTAAGAGCATTGATTTTTTCCAAAACCCCATCACTTATATCAACTATATTTTCTTTAATACGGTAATCGGATGTCTCATTGGGCCAAACCTCAGTAGTATCAACCCATCCATCTATATAAGTACCATCCCAATAAAAGTTCATAATATTATTGCCATTATCCCCTGTTGTGCTTGCGCCAGTACCATCACGTGAAACAAATCCATCAAAAGATACATAACCATCAATTTCGAGAACAGGAGTTTTGTTAGTAGCCGCTCGTGAACTCCTTCCTATTAAAACTACATCAGTCCCACCATCTACTTTAAACATATTTACATCATTTAAAGATTCTATTCTAAAATTTACATCAACACCATCCTCATTAAATATAGCAGTATCAGCTCCAGCCTCATCTATTGTTAATATCTTTATATTACCAGCATAAAAATCTATTTGGTCGTCAGTAAAAGTTATTTTTGTATCAGTATCGCCATCATGAAGAATCT
>Ga0208433_1000574_pt1 | contig 15395 bp, 19 predicted proteins | sample 3_EtaG_FD_184075 | JGI IMG/M metagenome (GOLD analysis project Ga0208433, IMG submission 184075) | Marine viral communities from the Subarctic Pacific Ocean - 3_ETSP_OMZ_AT15126 metaG (SPAdes) (version 2) | ecosystem: Environmental > Aquatic > Marine > Oceanic | place: Pacific Ocean | collected...
TGATAATGGGGCTACACCTAGAGCCACAGAGGGTACCGACATTCCATTCTAACGCATTGTAAGGCTCGTGGTGGGCTTCTAGGCTTTCGGGTTATCATGGCCCACTCCTTTTCCCTAGAGGCTCACCACAGTCAACACAGGAGGTCTGATGACAAATTACACAGTACAGTTCAAACATGGTGATGATGTAGAGCTAGAGTATAATGATGAGAAACACACCTATATGGTGGATGATAAGCTGGTTCCTGCTGTCACCAGGATAGTAGATGCTGTATCACCTAAGAACCTGACTGAGTGGGCAGCCAAGGCAGGTGCTGACTGGTGGAGAGTGACTTATTTAGCAGAAGAATTTATCAAGATAATGGACATGTATGAGGGCATCCGTAATGCTCATAGAGACATAAGTAGAGAGGCACAGAACATTGGGTCAGATGTACACAAGTGGATAGAGTTATGGATTAAGTTTAAGATAAATGGCGGTTCTGCTGTAGCAGATTATCCATACGAGGTTAAGACTCCGATGGAAAACTTTCACAAGTGGGTTGAATCCAGGGAGGTTGAATGGATTGCAAGCGAGAAGAAGGTCTACTCTAAGTTCTGGAATTACGCAGGAACTATAGATGCGTTAGCTAAAATAAACGGAGAGTTATATGTTATTGATTTTAAAACAAGTGCTAAGATATATAAAGAATATTATCTACAGGTTTATGGATATGCTCAAGCCATACATGAAATGGTTAATGATGACAGTAACAAACATTATCCGAAAGGCATAATAGTCAGGCTAGATAAGAATGAAAATAAGTTTCAAGAGGTAGCGTTTGAATGTGAGCCTAGAGTATTCCACAATGCTCTAAGCCTTAAAGAGTTTCAATCAAAGAGAATAAAGAAACTAAAGATATGAGAGCCAAGGAGCGATGGAGACTACTTATGAGTAAAGATCAAGACGAAAGTATAGTATGGTTAATGTGCCATCACTTAAAAGGGGCTATCGCCTTAATGGAAGTAGCCCTGAAGAATGAATTGGTTGAAGAGAAACTGCTCGATGAACACCTGGAGGATTGGGAGAGCAGATCAGATTCAATATGGGAGCAGCATATGTGGTTTAAATTTAGAGAGGCAATTAACAGGCCGGATAATGTAATATTATTCAGCCCGGAATCAAGAGGACCAGACACATGAATCTTTTAATCATTGGTGATCCACATGCTCACCCTGACTATGATAACAATAGGTTTACTGCATTAGGAAAGTTCATAGCAAAGGAGAAGCCTCAAGTCATTGTATGTATAGGGGATATGGCTGACATGCCAAGCCTATCTTCTTATGATAAAGGTACCAAAGGATTTGAGGGTAGGAGATATAGTAAGGATGTCAAGGCTGTGATAGATGCACAAGAAAAACTATTTGCTCCTATAAAAAGAATGCGTGGATACAAACCCAAGCTACATATGTGTATAGGAAACCATGAAGATAGGATAACAAGGGCTGTCAATACCACACCAGAGCTTGATGGCGCTATTGGGATAGAGAATCTACAGTACGAAAGGTTTGGCTGGAAGATCACACCCTTTAAGAAGTGTGTAACCATAAAAGGGATTACCTTTAGCCATTACTTTACATCAGGTGTAGCTGGAAGACCAATTAGTTCTGTTCATATAGGTCATGCTTTGGTTTCAAAGTTACATTGTTCTGCGGTACAGGGGCATTCTCACCTGTATAATCATGCTGAACAGACCAAGCCTGACGGTCAAAAGATATTTGGGTTAGCTGCTGGATGCTACTCACACCCCAAGTACACTGAGACATGGTGTCAAGATACTGAATACCAATGGTGGCGGGGTATTATAATGCTTGAGGGGTTGGATGGAGATGGATATTACAATGGCATAAGAGCCATTACACAAAGAAGCATTATGAAATAATTTTAATCTCCTGTACACAGCCCTTGGGAAAGGCTGTAATACCAAAGGGGGTACCTTGTGGATCATCAGCATCGACCACGAGAGTACCCCCTATTTTTATTTCGTCTTCAGTTTCTGAAACTAACCACCCCACACTTTTAAATGTAGGGCAACTAACCTCACTGGCAGGAGTCCAGTCAGAGGTTTGCAGTATGTCTCTCCAGACAATAAAGACTAGCGTTTTTTCTTGTGTCTTGTCAGTGGTCCTGGGATTATCCATCCTAATACCATTGGTACTATAACGATTAATATTAATAACCATCCACCCATGCTAATCAATTCTCCTAGAAGATCCCAGAAATTACTGGGCGCTTCTTGAACTACAGTAGCGTCACCTGTGATTTCAAGCGCCTGAGTTGACTCCTTCGTCATTCCATCTGTCATGACAGAGGCTGCAGAGGCACCCACCATGCTCCCCGCTATTGGTGCAATCGCACCCCCAGCGATCACACTCCCCGCAGTCGCACCCAATCCAGCCGATGCCCCGACTATCGCCGCCTTCTTGATCGCCGAACATCCTGTTAGGATTATTAAGCAAAGAGCCACCATGCAACCATTAAAATAGCGATTGCCCATAAAGGTTTCTCTGAAACTTCTTTCCATATCTTCTTGATTATGTCCATTTATTGTCTCCATAGTTATGCACCATTTGTTTCTCTCACATCTGTACGTATTACTTTCTCTAATTTAAGGGACTGGATTTTTTCATTGGGAACATATCTCCATATTAGGCCTTCATCTCTTATACTTTCAAAAACAGTAGTAGTCAAACCTACTTTTATTATTATAGCCTCATTCCCTTCCAGCAATACCACATCTCCGGGTACAAATACTTTAGACATCTTAAACTTTAATCCCTTTGCTATTGAAGATGAAACTTCTTTTAGCATAAGGGCTATAATCAAACTTATAAGGATTGTTATCCACGGCATTAAGAATTCAGTTATTTTAATACTTGTGTACATAGATAGAGTGTTTATATCCATTAATCTAACAGTTTCTTAACGACCTCTCTGCCTTCCCAGTTATCTTCTACCTCAACCTCATGTTTTTCACAGGCATATCTGGTGTTGGTGTCAGTATTATCTTTCCATCCATTCCTAGAAAGAGTTCTCTTCATAGAGAGGCATCCCGGTACGCCCATCTCTACCCATTCACCTTTCTCATTCTCATGGTGTCCCATAAACTCAATGACACTGCCATTAACAAATAGCATAAGCACAAACATTGTTTTAACTATCATCTTGCGCTCCCATTATGAGCCTTTAGGTCTGCTACTGTGTCCTTTAATGTCTCAACCTTTCCTTCAAGGGTTTCTATTCTCTGCTTATAGAAGTCCAGAGTGAGTGCTTGTTGTTGGTCAAAGGGAGCTTTACCTGTTTCAATATTATGGAGAAGTTTGTCGAACTCCCCCGATAAGTGTTCAATTAGCATGAATTGTTCGGCATCTGCAGGTAACGCTCCAAGTTCACCTCTAGGCCACTTGATCCTAAACTCTGTGTTCTTAACAAGATCAGCCTGAACTAAAATTGCTTGAGTTTCAATCATGTTAAGTCGCTCAATAATGCCAAAATAAGCCCAGACACCTACAGCCACAGATGCAACTAGAGATATCAGATTGCGGATGGGCATAGCGAACTTAGTTTTATCGCTTACATCAATACTATCGCTCACCGCTTTTTCTCGGTGCGGTTCGTTGCTGAATCCACCAGAGACAAAATAAATAAGGAAGGACGATCATCTCTCTAGGGTATAATGTCATTTGCACAATATAAATTACTATAGTGCTTGAATTCCATTACTTCCAAATGATAAGTTAATAGCAACAGAAGCATTTGCATCGCTACGCCCCCAGTCACTGTCAAAGTCCATACCAACGGACGGAGTGATATGTATACCGGTATCAACTGGAATAGCATATCCTACACCCAGTTCCAAGCCATCATAAGAGAGGTCATCTATGTCCCAACTGGAAACAGCAGATGCTTCCGCACCCCACAAATCTAGTGAAGTTCCCACTTTTCCATTGACGTCAGAGGCACTCAGGTTCCAATCTGCAGAAGTTTCAAGGCCAACACCCCCAACTGTGAGCGTAGTGGCTCCTCCTACAACGTGATCTCCGTTCGACATCCAGTGATAATGGACACCGCCATCAAATATTCCAACACCAGCACCATAACCAACCCCTATGTTTTTTGAGTCCGAATGGCTGAGATATACTCCAGAAACACCAAGTTCCATATCATTATCTTCTCCATTAAATGAAAATGTGTATCCGTCACCGGCCAACCCGAAGCTATATACCCCACTCCCAGTTAAGCCTACATGTATACCGTCTTCATGGCTTATCTTTGTGTTTACATCTATCTTTCCAAAGTCTGCTCCTAAGACAGCTAGTGGTGATAACAGTAATGTCAGTGCTAAAATTTTACGCATCTACTCTTCCTCTTTTAGTGAATCAATTTGTTCTTCAATTCTAACCAGATGATCCATGATCTGCTCGAATTGAGAATCTGTTCTGTCTACTATCCTGTCTAATCTCTCCTCAACTGTATCCCCCTTAAACTGAAGGATAGTTATAGCTTCTCTTAGGTCATAGATAAAAGTAAACCCAGCTATGATTATACCTATAGTAGCTATTATGTGACCAAGAGATATACTCTTGCTGAATGGATTTCCGTTAGTCATATTAGTAGTTTTCTCATTGGCCTGGAATCATCTGCCTTCCCTGCATTAGTCTGTAATCTAACTCGGTCTTTAAGTCGGAGTACGCTTGCACACCTTCACCAACTGTGTCGTTCCATACATTGTCAAACGATGTGTTTGCGTCCTCCTTATCAAAACCTAGGTCAACGAACAATTTAACAAACATAGCACGTTGGCTGTGTTTGCCTACTGTACGCCCAGCTTTTTCCGCCGAAGACATTGTATTGCCAAACTTCACAAGACCCCTTAAGGCGTTGGGGTTAGAAAGCACCCTACCCATCTGATTAAGAATAATCATTGTAGCTAACGCACCACCTGCAGTACCCATGAATGCAGCACCACCACCAGCGCCTACACCCCTAGCCATACCACCAGTGACCACCGCTAACGCTCCCTTAGATCCAGCCAATGGAATACGTCGAGCTGCCATAGTAGCCAGATCCATGTTGACCGGGTACCTGGATAGGATTGTCATCAGGGATTCTACGTTTTGTACAGTCACCTTGTTTCCAGTCAATCGGAAAAGTTCTCTCAAGGCCCCACTTCCCTTACCTTTGAATGGCCCCCCACTCCCCAGCCCCAGGGCGTTTCTGAAAGCATCCTCATTAAAGGTAGCTGGCTTTTTCATACCCTCTAACTTACCCATTTGGTAACCAGGGTCTGTTATGGACCCCAACCATGTCGTTGGAGGGAGTTCACCGGCCTTAAAGGCCCTGTCCATAGCCTTACCGAGGTAGTTCCTGGCAGCCGTATCAAATGTCTGTGGCCCCATGATCTCCTTCATATCCCGGAGATACTGAGGACTTCTCATACCAGTGTTGAAGGCCAGATCAAACATCTCGTCTGCATTTGCGCTGCCATTTTGTACGAGCTTCCCTTCGAGTGTTGCTGCCTTCCAGAATTTAGGATTAACTAGCTCGAATTGTTGTCCGGCGGTGCTTCTGGTGAAATCCTTAAAGGTTTTGTAGGTTAGATTTGACAGTTGAAGAGCATTAGCCACTGCATCGTACCCTGGTGTACCTTGGGCCTTTAAAGCTGCTACCGAATCCACATGGATAGCGTCGGTCATGGCTTTCTTGTATTGCTGTAATGCAAAATTAGCGTACTCACCTTCCCCTAACTTCTCTATGTCTCTGGAGACTAACTGCCTCAAACCTCTTACCTCTTGAAGTGTGGCATTTGGTCCAAGTCTTTCTATTTGTGTAAGCCACTTGGCTGCATCTCTTTGGACAAGTGGAAATAAATCTATCGCTTCACCTGTAAGCTGATCTTTAGGGAAGTTTGTTATGACATCATCATAAACGGTTTGAGTAGCTTCCTTTATTCTCCAAGTAGGGACAATAGAATTCGGCCCACCTGTAACCACCCCCTCTGCATTACGCAACCCAGGCATCGCTGCAGCAAGGTTATCTACGTTATCGTATAAACGAGATACCTGATTTAGTTGATCCTTCCCCCACCGCCTGGCAGCGTAAGTAACGAGTCGCCCTAACTGGTCTGTTTCCAGATCCATTCCCATAAGGTCCAGTTTTCTACGCATGTTTTCTATGGCAGTTCCACTATGGTAGGCAGCTTGTTTACGAACACCAGCCCCAGCGCCTGGGAGGACACCAAAGGCTTGAGTTGCTGTTGGGATCACTCCACCGGCTGCCACATAAGGTTCTGTTCCTATTTGTCCAGCCACTTCTCTGCCGTATGGACCTGTCTCAAGACGAGCAGGACCTCCAAGCCATTGTGGTAACCCCTGCCTTACCCAACCGAGTGGTTTATTTGCCAAGGCCTCGTATTCAGCCATAGCCTGTATATTCTTTTCGGTAGGCATACTTAAATCAGCAGCAGCAGCCATCTCTCTTTCTACGTTTTGCATCCATTTGCGCTTCATTCCCAAGGCCCATTTGGCAATTGGCTTTGCCACATAGGTTCCCAGCCCACTCATAACTGTTTCAGGAGCTGCTGTCCACACGGCTCCTTGCTGAACTCTACCGGCTTGTGTGGTCAAGTCTGGGAGAAAGGTCTCACCCATAGTGCTGAAATCGAACTGTCCCATCTTTGATGGTGTCTGGTTTAGGATGTCACTAACAGTGCCTCCAAACAGGGTAGCAACACTACCTAAGAGGGTCATCAAAGCAACGTCTTTTATTCGCGGTGGGGCGCCCTTGTAGAAGGCTAAGTGTTTCTTAAACTTACCATATAGCATAGGACCACCTATGGTTCCTACATTAGATAGGAACTCAGGACTCTTTACTATCTGACCCCACTCCTTGAGAGTAGGTAACTCATGTTTTGCTACAAATTCCCCTTTGTCTTCGTCGAATCTTTGTTGCAGGATGCCGGGGATAGTCCCTTCACCACCTAGCCCTGGATATATCTCCGCTTGTTTCATTGCTTCTAATGGGTTTTTATAGCGCCCACCTGCGGTACTTACATAATCCCCTACGCTCATTCCTTCTGACCCAGGCCACAAGGCATCTGTAATCTTACCTAGCCAGTCTCTGTTGTTTGTGGTTTGGTTGGCCAGGTTGTCAGCAGGGCTTACTTGTGGTGAAGGAGTTGTGGGTTGGGTGTCCATAGACGCCGGTAGAGATGGCACATTTGTCTCTTGGGTAGGGATAGAAGGTACATCGTCATACTGTATGGCCTGATCTACGGGAAGAGTTTGGGCAGTCTGGTCTACAGGAACGGTTTGTAGTTGTGCCCCTTGGTCTAAGGCTTTAAGTTGGGCAAGAAGCGCCTCAGACAATTCTACATCCCCAGCCCGAGTGGCTTCATCGAGATAACCTAGTAGTTTTTTCTTTTCATTCATAGTGGGGGTAGCCCTGCTTCAACTCTTATCTGATTCATTCGTTGCTGCTCTGTAACCCCTTGAGTAGAAAGTCCTGGTAGTGATTGAGTAACAGCTCCTCCTGCAGGCATCCCTCCAGTTGTAAGTTGGTACTCAGGGTCTGCATACCGGGTTATCAGATGTCGTTTACTCTCAGCCCGATCATTGGCCTCGTTAGCAACATTCTGCAGTACGCTTTCTGCGCCGGACTCAGTTTGCAGCCAACCTGTCAGGTTGATTCTATTCTTCATTTCATTGTAGAAAGAAGCCAGCATCCTGTCCTTGTCAATGTACATCCTGGCAACCTGTGCTCTAAGGGCAGCCTCAACAAAACCCAAAAGGATACGAGCGCTATACTCTTTATCCGTTCGCATCTTGTCTACATTTCTGGCATCCTTGGCAAACTTGTTTAGTGAAGTTCTCCAGTCATCCCTCATGGTGTCTATCTTTTTCTTGTCTGCCTCTGAAGTTCCTTCCGCAAATTCTGCAGATTCAATCTTCCTGACTTCTAGTTCAGCTTGCTGTTCATAGGCTTTAGACAGTGCTTCAATTGAATCGGGGGCAACTTCTATGATCTCCCTAGTCTCCATAATAGGTTGGCCATTAGCATCCTTGCGCCCAGTATCTACCTGTTCAAAGCGTCCAGTGTTTATGTACTGAATGTTTCCAACGACGCTACGCAGTGGATTTTCTGGGCCAAACAGTTGTCCCATGTCTTCTGCAAGTTGCCCTAAGTGATACGCACTGAATTTCACTGCGCCCTTCATACCGGCCATGTTTGCTACAGTCATTCCCTTTTCAGCAAGGGCTGCTACCATATTCATGTGTTGAACTTGGAGTGTTACTTTGTCGCGTTCAGTCTTCCCTATTGCCCAGTATCTATCTTCCCAATCAGGTCTGTTTTGCTCAAAACCAAGTCTGCCTGAAGAGTCTGATCGTTTGTACTCCTCTGCATAGGCCATAGCGTAGGGGTTGTTAGATTGTATGATTCCCCCTACTGGAAGACCGTCTTGTGTCATCCTAAACACCTGGGAACCCTGCATATTTACATTGATGGGCACAACACCATGCCTCTTCAGTGTCTCCATAGCCTGCAAGTTGCTGGCATCCTTGATGTTTACATTTTGTATTCTTGTGGGATTGAATCTAAGGATGTCTTTATTTTCCTTTTTTCCGTCCCACCAGTAGCCTGTTAATTTGAGGTGGTCAATAGCACTACGAACTTCCTTCCTTCCCGTTTCTCCTACGCCTGCAAGGTCCACTTTATGTGGCATCCAGAAGTCTTCAGGGGTGTAATCACCACCACCACCCCACTCGAAATCTCTCTCAATAGCCTCCTCGACTTTGGTTCTATCGACTCCTGGTGGTAGGTATCTGAGCTTCAATTCTAACCACTGTCGTGTGTCAACCTGATTCATCCCCGAAGGCATATCTTTACGCATTTGCCTGACGAAAGCATCTCCTCCATACTCAGCAATCATCTTCATGGCAGTCATCTGGTCTATGTCTTGCTGCCAATCGGGCCTGTAATCTTTCCAAAGCTGCTGTGCGCTTCTGGACTCAGGTAGAGTCATGTTTAAGGCCCCTATGGCAGATCTAAGCTGACTCTCGTTTTTAATGTGAGGGAGAATCTCATGGAACTGGCCTGACAGTTGCAGGTCTCTTTGTTCCTCTAGTAGATCCTGGATCATGCCCATATCTAATGCAGAGGATATGCCTGACTGAAATGATTTAGCACCTGAGTAATCATTAGTGGCTGCTCCAGCGAAGTTCAAGAACTTGTTATATTTGTTATAAATAGAACGGGTCTCGTCGTTGATTCTTGGTGTTGTGGAGGGTAGTTTTTTTAAGTCGTTAAGCTGTGCCTGAAAGGGATCTTCTCCTCGGATGTCATTAGGTTCAACTTGTGGTTTAGCCAAGGTTATCAGTCCCCCACTTTGAAATAAAGCATCCCTTATGTCATTCTCATTTTTTTCTCGGAGTAACCTTGCCAATACATTTTCAGCCATAACTACCTCCTCCCCCTAGAGAACCCTAATTGAGGAAACCCTAATTGAGGACTTAACTGTCCTACCATCCCAACAGGACCGCCTTTATATGGTTGCCCCACCTTGGGAGCCGGTGACAAATTGAATTTTTTAGTTTCACTAGCAATGGACATAACTGCAGCCTGCATACCCTGCTGTCTAATCACATCTTGTATATACCTGTTATATCCAGCTTCAGTCCAAACCCCGTTCTCCTGGTATTTTGAAGCGTCAATGCCTATCATCAGACCATCCCCAACGCAGCTAAGATCTTAGCGACATCCCCAGCCTGCTGTAATCCAGTGGCTCCTGGGATTGTTGTCTGCCCACCGTATTGTCCAGAGACTAATCTCATATAATTCTCAAGGCCCTGGCGCTCCTTCATCTTGGCCCAACTATCTCGTTGTGCTGCTTCGTTGATCTCTGCTTGAGACTGTTGTTCTCTACGCTGACCTACCTGTTGAGCATATGCAGCCATATCCCCTGGGAGGGTCGTCATGTCTCTAGTGGCTCCTAAAGCCCCTAAACGACCAGCTTGAGCTGTTCTCAAACCCTGTTGGGCTGCTGCTCCTCCTTGACCATATAACCCACCAGCGCCAAGAGCACCTGACTGTGCAAGCTGCGCTCCTTGTAATGCTCCTTGTTGAGCTAATCCGACCCCTCCTAATCCTAACTGTCCAGCCTGTGCCCCTAAGCCACCGGCACCTAGCGCACCTGATTGGGCTAACTGACCACCCCTCAGCCTTAGATCTCCACCCTCGAACCCTCGTCCAATCCTGGCTTCCTGTGCTCTCAGTCCCATCTCCGCTGCTGGGAGTCTCTGTGCTAATGCTGTTGCGATAGCCTGGGTGTGCATAGGTCCTGCCATCTGTGCTAACTGTTCTTGCGCCCTCTCTCCTTCTAATCCAGCGATGACACTTTCCCTTGTGCTGTATCCTCTGCCTTGCCCTGTATTTATTGTTCCTGTGCGAATGGCCGGGGCAATGTCTCTTGTAAAGGACCTACCCAGTTGAGCGCCAGCAGACGCTATGGCAGGTTCAAGATAACTTGAATCAACAGTACCGGCTAATAATTTCTCGTATTGCTGTCTCTCAAACGGATTCATTTCTGCGTAGCGTTCTTGAGAAAGATCTCCAATAGCCCCCGTTCCATACCCCATAGTTGAGGAGGCATACGGATCAACCGCAGATAAGGAGGCTTGCCCAGCAGCAGCAGCATCGGCACCATAACCTCGAATCCCTGCAGCATCGGTCAAAGCCTGTGCCTCACCACGAAGGCCAGCAGCAACACCACGTTCTTCCCCTCGAAGACCAGCAGCTATTGCTTGTCCACCAGCGTCAATCATTCGTTGTTCGGTTGCTAATCCTTGGCGTTTAGCTAAATCTGCTTCGCTGCCTAAAGCAAATAAATTCTTTCTGCCTTCTGCAATGTTCCTCTTAGTAGCAGCCCCCCCTGCAGCAACGAGCATTTGCTTATGTGCCAGTTTAGTTGCCGGGTCCATCTGGGCAGTAAGTGGATCTTCATACATATCTGGCATTCCTGCCTTCAGGTTTTCAAAAGCATACTGCTGCCCTATGTCGAGAAACTTACGCTGACCAGATCCTGTCCCAGGTATCATCTTACCCTGGGCATCATATTTAACCGGATCTCCGTAGGGAGTAGTTGTTGATGTTTGTTGTCCGCCTCCGCACATAGGCTTATCCTCTTAGTTTGTACCAGACACCAGCTTCATTGAAGCCTAGTCTTTCCAATAGTTTTCCCAGTCTTTTAACCTGGGTGGTTTCAAATCCATGAGATGCGCCAATAGAAATCTCTGTTACGCCTTTCTCCTTAGCCCACTCTATATATTTTTTTAGCATAGTAAATGCCAGTCTTGTTTTCCTGTATTCTTTTTCAGTGAAGACACCATAATCCGTGGCTATACGTTCTTTGCTAAAGAAGTAAATTCCAATGGCTGCCAGGAACCCGGATACAACCCTTCCGTCAACGGTCCCTACATAAGCAAAACCATCAGGGTCCTCCATACAACCTACAATGGTGGACAACATGGTTCTGTTATCGAACTCTACGAAGGAGTATGCACCTTCTTGGTGCATTTCTTTAGCCAATCTCAGGACGTGCTCTACATCAGCGCCCTCCATAGGGCGTATTTTCTGCACCTACTTAGCTAAACCCAATGCCCTCAATTCTTCATAACTACCCATTGGTATACCCATGCTGTACCTTCTTGGGTCGGGTATAGACCCTACCCCTGGTGCCGTAGTGTTGCCAAACACATAGTTGTTCCTTCCTTGACCAGCGTTTTCAAATTGTTGGTCAGTTAATTCAGTGCTTGCAGGCAGCCTCTCTGGAAGATATGCAGTCCTTCGCTCTAAGTCGATTGCATCTTCCCAATCTGGCTGAAAGGAACTTCCGAAATCTCCCCAAATATTATATGAATTAGGTTGAGTCGATCCAGGCAAAATTTCTTCATTAGCCAATACCACCTGACCATCAGGCAATACATTACCTCCAACAAAAGTCTGCACTTCTTCTGGAGAAACTGTGATATTGCTTTGTTGTTGAAAAAGATTAGGTGTTGGCATAGTTGTTTCATAGTTTAGATCAAACTGAGGTTGCCAAGATGTACTAGGTTGGGTTAAGGGTAAAGAGGTCTGTTGTGGCACTCCTGGAATATTCGTTTCATAGTTCAAGTCAAACTGAGGAACAAATTGAGTGGGTGAAGCTAATTGTGATTCAGCTATTTGAGTCATAGGTGGATCTAAAGTCAACGATTGCGCTCTAGGACTCACCGGTGCCCCAGTGGTAGTCAAATAAGACTGCCCATGCAAAGCATCTTCCCTGTCTTTGTAAGTGGTGTAATCGTCCCAGTTACTTGGTCCAGCGACTGGAGCAGAAGCAACTTGGTTCCAAAAACCTGGAGGAGCCATCCTCCCCCTCACATCCGGGTTTACCCAGGGTAATGCGTCATCGATAGCCCTTTGCTGTTGTCCTTCTCCAAAACCTTTCTGAAAATCTTTTTTCAGATCATCCCATAAGCTCTTCAACTTACTGTCTTTCCACTTCACCCCATTAGTTGTGACGGGTTCTATGACCTTTAGCACCTCCTCCTCTTCTTCTACTGGAGGACCCTCTCCCCATAGGGTATCCCATACTCTTGGGACTGCTTCAGGCCTCCAACCTCTGGCTTTAGTAGGTTCATAATTCATTACACCTTCATATATGTTTGCCATCTGCTTATCCTATAACTTAGTCCAGGCACTGCTGGAGTTAAAAAGGTAAATTCCCTCCCCTGTTCCGCCAGGGTTCCACTGCGTCCCATCCGCATACTTCACATCCCCTGTCCTTGGTTTGGTAGGGGCTACGTATGTCGGCTCTAGTCTGAAGAGAGATTGGTTCAGGAGGATGTCTCCTAATCTATTGAGTTCATTAAAGAGGTAATCGGGTAATTGGTCCGCAGCTACTGGTGCTGGGTTTGGGTTGAATCTTACAACTGATTTTATTGACTGAGCCATTATCTATAACCTGCGTCTTCTATCTCGTAACCTACCCCGTTAAGGGTCCAGTCAAGATCTGCAGCGGATTCAATCTTTACCCCGTAATATCTTCCGGTAACGGTGCAGGATATTTTTGATTGGGTCCTGGGATCAAATGTATAAGGACCAGCCCACGTGATGGATTCATCTGGATACATCTGTTTGGCAACCGATACATTAACGGTGCCTGTTCCGGTCATGTCCATCTTCGGCCAAATGGCTCTTATATATTTAACCTGTGATTGGTCATTAGTTCCATTTTGTGTAAGAGACAATCCAGTCCTCTCTATATAGGAAGTCATGGTAGTACCATCTTCCGTGTTGCCAACATCATCCTGGAAGATCCTTTCCTTATAGATACTTCCTCCGCTAGTCCAGGTTGAGAACCCAGTTCCATCTAATGAAGATGACAAGGCTAAGTCGGTGTACAGGGTAAATTCAGTGGTGGGGTTAGTGGTGTCTATCTTTGCGTAGAGAACACCGGCAGCCGGGTAAGCGCTCCCGTCAGGAGCGTTGAGTTCTGTCATCCCTGCAACCCCATCTATGATGATCTTGTCTGCACTTACTAACCCGTGAGCTGTAGATGTGGTTATACGCACAGGGTCGGCCTTGGTAGCAGCGCTGATAGCTCCTGTAGAGAGTCCAGTGGTAGCAAACACTACCTTGGAGGCTCCCTTGTCAAAGGTCCTTTGGCCCCAATCCTCTGTCGTTACGTCCCAAGTGTTTGTGGTGGTTCCGGCAGGGGTGGTGTAATCGTCCCAGTTATTGGTGTCTGTGCTTACGTTGATGTTCCCGAAACCAACCGAGGACAATCTTGGGAGGTCCCTTATGGTAAAGGTGTTGCTAACCCAATTCCATATTAAAGCCCTGTTGGGGAAGGTGCTTCCCGTGGTTGGGAAGCAAGCCAACATCTCCTTTCGGTTGTAGTCAGCTACGGTAAAGGAACGCTTGTAGTAATCCCCATCGAGGTTATCAAAAAGCTCCCTCTTTAATCTGTTAGGTAAGAGGGGTGTGATAGTTTGGCCGTTGTTCAAATATACGTCGCTCTTGCCTATGAAGAAATGACCTCCCTCGAACTCTGATACACAGTTCTTGGCCAAGATACCCACCGTTGGGGAAAGCATCTTGAAGGAAAATATGAATGGTGTACCTATAAACTGTATAAGGTAGGTTGCATCTTCTTTGTAAACAACAAAGGTTTCTCCCATCTGAAGTCCATCTATGATGTCTCCAGGGGTGTCAGATAATTCCTGTTCTCCAGCATCGGCTGTAGTTGTGGTTTCGTTCCAGGTGGCCGGAACAGAGTGAGCTGACGCTGCACCACTCCACTTAACCATCTGTGTGTACTCAGTGCTAGAGGCAGTGTCATTAAGATTAAGAGCAATCAGGAAAGACTTAAAGCTCTTGATTGATTTGGCATAGGAAGTAGCTGCTGTTGCTCCACCAGGCCCTCTCCAGTTAGTGAGAGCTGCCAGGTTGGTGGATGTGTCGTATTTCCCTGAAGTAAGCGCCCAGAATTGAGGGGCGTCTTTAAAGTTGGTTACGATTGGAACACCACCCAAAACTGTGTGTGCCCAACCCTCGTCTGCAGTGGCAGAGTAGTTACCACCTGAACTTCTTGTGATATCGGTCCAGGTCCCACCATCATTCTTGAAGACGTAGGCCTTACCCAACCCTAAAGCCACCCAGTAAACTGAGGAGGTGTCGGCTAACGGGAAGATGTGGTATGGGGGAATTGGGCACGAAGCAAAGATTTCTGTAAAGCCGGCGCACTTCTTTATCCCCTGGTCTCTTATCCTTACGTTGTTACCAGCACTCCAGGCATTGGGTGGAAGTTGAAAGGGTGGGATGTCTGTGATGATCCCAATCTGACCAACATTTTCAATAGGGATTACAGGAGTAATAGCCATTATTCAGGGGGTGTAGGCCAGGTAATGTTCAAAGGATCAGACTGAAATGGAATATCTCTAAGAGATTGTCTGTATACCTGCCACTCTTCAAGTTTAGCATCTGAGAGAGGAACATCACTTAGTTGAGACCAATCTGATTTGGTCAGTTTCTTATTTCTCTCTACTCTTACATAGTTCCACCGTTCAACAACCATCTGTGCCTCTACTTCACCCCATGCAGGCTTGCTGCTTGGGGAACTGAAAACTACATTTGTTTCATACTCGGTGGAATTGTTCACTTCCCCATATATTGCAAACTCAGGGCCAGCAATCGATACCAGTGCATTATCTAATACGTGTTTCATGCGGTCATCTCCCATACTCTCCAAGCAGCATCCCCGGTCCCAAAACCACCATCATCAGAGCTAAGGCTTTTGCACTGTAACTTAAAA
>Ga0208433_1000579_pt1 | contig 15339 bp, 20 predicted proteins | sample 3_EtaG_FD_184075 | JGI IMG/M metagenome (GOLD analysis project Ga0208433, IMG submission 184075) | Marine viral communities from the Subarctic Pacific Ocean - 3_ETSP_OMZ_AT15126 metaG (SPAdes) (version 2) | ecosystem: Environmental > Aquatic > Marine > Oceanic | place: Pacific Ocean | collected...
GATGTGGCTGCCTCGTATGCGGTTCCTGTTCGTCGGGCCGGGAGTTTGCCTACAGCTTCCTTCAGATTCCGCCTCGCGACGGACACCCTTGCTGTTCAGCTAACGGTTCCCGCCATCAGGGTCCGTAGGGGACTCTCACCCCCAAGTCATCCCGCCAACCACCACGGTTGACCGGATAGCGCCTGAGCGGCGCTTCGCGCCATGCCTGGCGCACCACGAAAAACCCCGCCGTAGCGGGGTTTGCGGGTCGGCAAGCTGGCCTGATGGGGAGGGGCGGCGTCAGGGCGTCGTCTGGCCCGGGACCTCCTCCTTGCGAGCCAGGCGCCGCTGGCGGGTCTGGTGGGCGTTGCGCTCGATCTGCACGTAGGTGAACAGGCATACGCCGGCCATGAACACGGCGAAGGCCACGATCATCCAACTGAAGATGGTCATAGGGTCTCCCTCCTGGTTGCTCTCTGGGAGAGGGTAGGCGTTGGACTGGTCAAGCGAAACCGCCTGTCTCGGTGTGATCGAGGAACCGTAGTACATCTTCGCCGCGACCATCGGCTACAAGATCCGCAGCAGTCGAGTTGCCGAGTGCTGCGATGGGATGGTTCCGGTACCACGCCACTGCAGCTTCTCGTGATCCTGCCCATGGCTCTATTCGCTCCAGGATGTGGCGGGCTTGATCTCGCTTATCGCGGTGGCGGGCCCAGGCGAGCCCACCACCGAATAGGACTAGGGCTGCGAACAGGATCCCCAGGGGGAGGGCGATAGCTAGTATGTCCGGTGTCATTGCCATACGGGCTCTCCGACATCGATGCCGCTGTCCGCGCGGTCACGGGAACGATTGATAAGTGCGTTCTGCACACGGAAAAAGACGTCTTCAAGCTCGTCGGGCTCGAGTGTGTCGAGTAGTTCCGGCAGGCGTGCCTGCTTGGTTTGTGCTTGTGTCTGCTTCTTTTGCCAGCGCGCCAGGGTTTGCTCGGCGTTGCGCTTCTTGCGATGCGCTATGCGCGCCTCTTCCTCCGCGCGCTCAGCACGCTGTTCGGCCGCGTCAGCACGCTGTTCGGCCGCGTCAGCACGGGCTTGCCGCTGTTGTTGAGACGCTTGCTCTTTTTTCCATGCCTGTATGAGTTGCTGTAGCTGCTGTTCGGCGGTGGCCAGCCGAGACTGTGTGTCCTGTAGGGTTTGCTCTACCTCACGCTGAGCCCGCTCGGCCTGCTCAGCGCGCTTTTCAGCGGCATCTGCGCGGGCCTCGCTGGCAGTGAGGCGCTCTTGGCTGGCCGAAGAGGGGAAAAGCTTCTTCATCGCAGGTACACCAAAGTGATGTCGGGGCGGAAGTGGCCAAGTTCTTGCGACACGGCCAACAGTGCTTCGTCGCGGTCTAGGCCGTGCTCCTGGAGCTCAACCATCCGTTGTTGCGCATACGTGTGGCGTAGCCCGTGCGCTCCGGCGCTCCAACCAACGGCCCGTTGCGAGGCGCGGGTAAAAGAGGAGCTGAAGGCGTTGCCGCCGGCGATAGCGTAGTGGCTGTGATAGTGGATGCCGCGGTCGTTAACGAAACGAGGTGTGTCGAGCCGGAGAGACGCCAGGCGATCGGCGAGAGGCTCAGGAATCTTGATTTCGCGGCATAGCCCGCCCTTGCCGATCGCGGTGTAGCTGACACCAGAGCGTCCGGCGAACTTGTGCTCGCTGATCGTCTTAGTGGGGCGTTGGTCGGGCGGCTGCTCCGCCAAGGGGCGTAGCGTCAGGAGTTCGTGAGCACGTAGTCCGCAGCGGTAAGCGATTTCGCTGGCCAAGGCATTATGAGATGTCTGGTGAGAGAGGACTTTCGTGACCTGGGTATCGGTGTAGTGGCGGCTCTGTGACATCGTGGCCGCTTCCGTCCTTACGATCGGCAGGCTAGAGGTCTTATCCAGCTCGCCAGTGTGCCGAAGCATCGCCTCCAGAGCCTGACGGTCCATGTTGAGCGTGCTCTGGGAGGTGAACTTGCCGTCGACAGACGTTTCTGAGCGATAGTGGAGATAGGCAGCGGCTTGCTCTTTTGTCATCGAGCGAAGATCGCGAGGGAGGTCGAGCGATTTGTCGTGACGATGTTCGCGGATGAAGTCTGCGGCGACAGTCAGCCGTTGTTCGAAGTTGCTGACAGTGCCGACGGATTCCAGACCATCTTTTCCCTGGATCTCTTTAATGAGTTTTCCGGCTTGGGTTTTACCCTTGGCAAAACTAACCACTAGACGTCCACTCGCTCGTAAATCCCGCGCTTCTCGAGCCAGCGGCTGATGGTGCTGTGGGAAACGGTGATACGCTGCTCTTTTAACCAGCTTTGCAGGTCCACGACACGAGCGCCGGCGGCATGCAGCGTCAGCAGGTCATCCTCGAAACGATCGAGGCGAGAGCGGCGAGAGTAGGGGCGCCGACGGTTTTCCTCTGCGTCTGCCTTTAGGCGAGTGACGGTGGCTGCCGCATGCTGTTCGTCCACGGGTCTATCCTGTATCGCGCGTCGTTAGAACAATGAGGGCGATTCCCCATCGACACCTGTGCCGGTGCCGTTGGCCCCGTTTCGTTTTTGCGTGTTGTCGGGTCGGACTCGTCGCGTAGCTGAGATCTCGGATCTGCAACCACGCGGCAGCTGCCGCTGCCTACCCGAGCCGCTTGGCGGCTCTCACGTTGGCATCCTCTCGATGCCCAATCATCTCGCGCCTCTCGCGCGGCTATCGTCTCAGCCGATTCGGCATCCACAGCTGACGCGGCTGGGCACCCCCGTGGGGCTCATCTCTCGATGACGTCAGTGCTTCAGCGGATGTTGCCTTTGGCAACAGGCCTGAGGCCTTGCGCTCCTCCGCTCGTGCGCTGGGGCTCCGCAAAGGGAACACTGTCACGATAGCACAGGGAGGGGCTGGATTGCAAAATTTGCGTTTGTGCGTGAAATTTGTGAAATCCTTGTAGCGTCGGCTATGTAGCACGACGAAGGAGTGCAACATAGCCGACGCGGACCGCGGCGGAGCAGTCGGAGGGGCCCGAAGGGCCGCGAGGACTGCCAGGCGCGCCGGAGGCGCGAGCGACGCCGTGTGCGCAGCACACTGTGCCCCGAAAGGGGCGCCGGGGGAGCCTCAGGCGAGCCCGTTGGCTGTCGCAACGCGACAGCGACCAACACTGGCCAGCACCGTGCCGCTAGGCACGAGCGGCGCGAAGCGTCGCCGTCGAGCCACAGCGAGACCGCACGGGAGGGGCAACTTTGTCACGGTGTGACAGGAAAGCCGTAGGAAGAACGGGGAAGGGGATGGCAGTCGAGCGCTAGGTTATGTCATAACGCGACGAAAGGTAGCGGCAATGTCCACTATAGTGGACATAAGGGAAAGCCATGCGTGGCAAAACGGCGACAGAAACTACCTAGCTGCTTTCTCCAGTTTTCTCGGAGAAAAGCCGTCTCGGCAGCATCAGGGCCTCAGCGGTACGCTTACCTAGTTGAATCGGTGACAGAAACTACCTAGCTGCTTTCTCCAGTTTTCTCGGAGAAAAGCAATCCTGGTAGCTGATGGCAGTATAGTGCCAATTTCATTGGCAGGCGGGACTCTGATGGCAGCAGGTTGCCATCAAGCGATGCTCCCTATGGCAGTAGGGTGCCATTTCATCAGAGGAAGCCTCATGAGACACAATAAGTGCCATAATCTTGATTTTGCAGGCAGGTTGCAGTCCAGTGACTACCTCTCTTGGCTTGGCATAAATATTGCATTTTAATTTCTTGCTAATTAAAAGTCATCAGCTAGAGAGAGAACAACTGTGCAATATACCCGCCCCACCGCCATTGCAAGCGGACTGCTCACCCTGATGCTGGCTGGCACGGCATTATCCGATGAGGTTGATGTCAGAGAGCTGACCATCGGCGATATCCAGGAGGGCTTTGACGATGGCCGCTGGAGTGCCGAAGAGCTAACCGCCGCCTCCCTGGCACGGATCGAGCAGTATGAACCTTATTACAACTCTTTTACCTTCATGAATCCCGACGCTCTGGAGCAGGCACGCGCTATCGACGAACGCCGTGCAGCAGGCGAAGAACTTGGCCCGTTGGCTGGTGTTCCTGTCGTCGTCAAGGAAGCGATGGATTTTGCCGGTCTGCCTTCCACCGCTGGCTGGTCGGAGCTCTCCAGTGCCACGGGCGGCGTTGATCTTATTCCCGAGCACCACGCTCCCGTTGTGGCTCGCCTGATCGATGCTGGTGCCATCGTGCTCGGCAAAACCAATATTCCGGCCTTCAGCAGCGACGGTACCCGAGCCAATAGCAGTTGGGATGGCCCAACCTATAATGCGGTTGATCGCGACATAGCCCCGGGAGCTAGCTCCAGTGGTACAGCGACTGCCGTTGCAGCCAGCTTTGCCGTAGCTGGCCTGGCCGAAGAGACCGGCGGCTCGATCCAGAACCCCGCCTCGGCGCAAAGCCTGGTGTCGGTCAAACCGACCTTTGGCCTGGTTCCCAATGCCGGGGTCACGCCATTGGCAGGCTCGACCCGTGACGTGGTCGGTCCCCATGCCCGCAATGTCACCGATGCCGCTCTGCTGCTCGATGTCCTGGCCGGGTACACCTCCGAAGATCCCAAGACCGTAGCCGCTATCGGCCACCTTCCCGCAGGAGGCTATACGTCAATGCTCGATGATGGTGCACTGGAGGGCGCGCGAGTTGGCCTCTATGGGCCAGGTTGGCGCGACGAGCCTCTATCAGAAGAAGCTACTGAACTGTATGCCAATGCTGTAGAAGAACTGGAGTCCCTAAATGCCACCGTTATCGAGGATCCGTTTGCCGGTAGCGATTTCGCCGCCCTGGCCAAAGCCGAAGGCGGTTACGATGGCCGGGGAACCGAGTCGATGCCTTACGACCTGGAGCTTTATCTGCAACGCATGGGGGACTCGGCAGCCGCCAACTCGGTTGCCGAACTGCTTGAGCTGGTAGACAGCGACCCGCTAGCCGAAGATGGCCCGCTGGGTGATTACAACAGCATGCCGGTGTTTGCCGCCGCCCGCCAGGACCCAACCGTCGCCCCGGACCTTTCCGAATTTGCCCAGCTACGCGCCGACTACCTGCTCGCCTTCAATAGCGTCATGCAAGACAACGAACTGGATCTGCTGGTATTCCCGCAAATGAGCCAGGCGCTGCCAGAGGTTTATGGCGAAGACGCTTACCCGGCAACAACCGTCTCGGAAATCAATATCTCCGGGCTGCCCGGGGTTACCGTCCCCGCCGGACAATTTTCCAGCGGCTCGCCATTCGGGCTGATATTCGTCGGCCCGATGTGGAGCGAGGCCGAACTGCTCGGTTATGCCTACGCTTTCGAGCAAGCCACCCACCAGCGTATCGTCCCCGAGCTGGTCGAGGAGGAATATCCGATACCGGATACCAACAGCCAGTAATCTACACACGCAAAAAAGCCGCCCCGAAGGGCTAATGCCAGTCAGTTAAGCCTGACTGGCTTTTTCCTTATCGTATATTTTTGTGGTCGTGCCCAAACCGCATACGGGTGCGACCTTTCTCGTCTATCGGGTAGCAAGAACGAAGGCGCCATCTCCAGCATCGATCTCACCACTTCGGAAATACGGTCAGGCGATACCGCCGACAACATCGATAACTCTTTGATAATAAAATGGGCAGCCTAGTTAAAGATCAATTTACTTTGGTAAATGCTGTCCAAACTGTAGACCATTCGAGCCATCTGAAAGCGTATCAAGTTGTAGGTGAGCAACGTACCCATAATTTCTGGCGAACCATGTCCGGCGTACTGGCAATCCGATCTGTCGTCAACTCCATTTGGCGAACCTGGGGATAGCTCGCCCATGGTGATGCCAAGGTCCAAAATGGCCAGACGCAAGCCTCCTTGCTAACCACTTGCCCCTCTCATGCACTGCCGAGCGTTGCCTCTAGTCACGAGCCTGGCGAACCGCCCCATATGCACGTCGACTACGGCAGCGCGAGCGCCAAGATATGGCTACACGACGCCGCTATTGCCAACAACATAGGGTTTTCGGCAAAAGAACTCGGTAAGATCCAACGCATGGTGCGAGAGCACCAAGAGATGCTACAGGAGGCATGGGGCAGCGATGGTGAGCCTCGCTCACGCGAAGCCCAGAAAGACGGCCAGCGCTCTGTTGACGGCGACCATGGTGCTGTCATCGAGGTGGCCGAAGGCCTCTCCCACCCTCTCTCGCTTCACCGTCATGGGCTTGTCCACCATGATCTGGGAGCGTCGCTGCAGGCCATTCTCGGTGGTGGGCTCCACATCGAGGCGGATCAGTGGGGCATCGACCCGGGTGCTGGAGAGCAACAGCACCGTCACACTGCCGGTGCCGGCAAACTGATCCGACTGGATGATGAGGGCGGGACGCGGCTTCCCGAAGTCACCCGACAGGGCAATGGTCACCAGGTCGCCACGCCTCATGCGTCATACTCGTCGTCCAGGTCCAGGAGGGCGGCATCCATGAAGTCCTGCAGTTCCTGATCCCCGGCGTCGGCGGCCGCGACGGCAGCGCACTGGCGGCGGGCCTCTTCAGCGAAGCCGGGTTGGCGAGTATCCGGTACCCAGATCTGGATCGGGCGCAGGCCGGCCGCACGCAAGGCGGCACGGTGCCTCTTCACCCGGTTGTTCACGTTGTCGGTTGCTACCATGGCGAATCCTCCGTCCGTTTCATGTAACAGGGTAGCGCTCCCTTCCGTTACATGCAACGAAGGGTGTCCAGAAAACGATCATTAGGCGGCCAAGCCGGACAGTGTCCGAGAATAGGCTTGTTTGATGGGTTTTCGGACAATAAGATAGGCGGACGGATAAACGGACAAAAAGGCGCTCCATGGCACTGATCGGCTATGCGCGGGTCTCGACGGCGGAGCAGGACTCCGCCTTGCAGACCGATGCGCTTCACAAGGCGGGGTGTGAGCGAATCTTCGATGACACCGTCTCTGGGGCCAAGGCGGAACGCCCTGGCCTGACGGCGGCCCTGGAGTTCCTACGCGACGGGGATGTGCTGGTCGTGTGGCGACTGGATCGACTGGGCCGCTCGCTGCCGCATCTGATCGAGGTCGTCAGTACCCTGGAGGCGCGTGGTGTCGGCTTCCGGTCGCTGACTGAAGCCATCGATACCACCACGCCGGGTGGGCGGCTGATCTTCCATGTGTTCGGCGCCCTGGGGCAGTTCGAGCGAGACCTGATCCGTGATCGCACCAAGGCGGGACTGGCCGCTGCCGCCGCCCGGGGGCGTAAAGGGGGACGCAAGCCCGTCGTCACCAGTGACAAGTTGAAGCGGGCAAGGGAGCACCTGGCCAATGGGCTGAATGTCCGCGAGGCCGCCGCACGGATCAAGGTCAGCAAGACGGCCCTCTACGCCGCCTTGAAAGCCAGCCAGTCGGATGCCCCAGACCACAGTGCAGCCGGCTCCTGACACTCCGTGCGGTCGTCTTCTGAAAATGACACCTCCAGGACCTCCGGGAGGGGCGATTTTGCGTGAAGAAATTCCGTAAATTTTTCTACGTTAAAGAAAACGCACATTTTGCTTTCACATTGGAGTTGACTGAGCACTGCGCTCCTCGAAATGGAAGGCATTCTGCTGAGTGCTCCATCCGCATAGGAGGTATCGGCAGGGCGACCCATGCGGGTAGACATCGATGGACTCTTTCAGACGCTCGAAGACAGCCTCGACCTCTTCCTGGGTCTGTACCTGGAAGACCATCAGCTTGTGGTCAGCCTGGGCCTGGAAGGGCTTGTTGAAGTCGTAACGGATGCCCCCGAGACGGTTGTCGGACATCTCGATCTCAACCGCCAACGGTATGCCGACCAGGTTTCGGTTGGCATCCAGGCGACGCCACACCAGGTCATAGAGCCATTCTCCTCGGCTACCAGCCGGTAACACCTGAAACCCGAGGCGCTGACCTTCTTCAGCCAGAGCCGTCTTGATGGCCCTGTTCTTGTCGGGGCTCAGCCAAATCTCGCGCTTCCATTGCGACGTATTACCTTCGTGCTTCTCAGCGGCTTGGGCCTTCTTCCGCTCGATAGCCTCGTACTGCACAAGGCCCAACCGCTCGATCAGCCATGGGATCAGGTCCCATTCATCCCGGCGCGCATCGGCCGCATCGCGAGAAGCGCCTTCAGGCAGCCACTCCACACTACCTTACCGCTCCCCAGACGCAGGATGCCGTCATGGGCCTGCTCGGCGTCGTGGGCCGAGCGCTCAACCATCATCCCGCCTCATTCGGCGTCCTGATGAATGAGGCGGGATAAAGGGTACGCAGTGAGGCAGTGCATCCGCAACGCCATCGCTTGGCCCTATTCAGGCAGCGTTCCGAGAGGACGGCTGGCAAAGCGGAACACATACTCCATAGCTTCAGGCAAGGTGTTTTCCCAGACACTCCATTCATGATCACCGTCAACGATGCGCAGCTCTACCTGATTCGGTTGATGCTCTCTGAGTGTCTGATATAGCTCAGTGGCATGGTAAGCAATATCGAAGGTGTCATGGTCTCCGGAGTTAATGTAAAGCGGCACGACCTCCTCTCCATCCATGTAGTCGTCGATATAGGAGGTGTAATTGAGGTCTTTCCATAATTCATTGGAGAAGTCTCCCTCTTCATCTAGATAGGCAGGATGGCGCCAGGCAGATGAGTGTTCCGGAGGAAGGGGAGTGTAAACGGCCGGGCTGAGGGCAGCGCCTGCAGCAAACATGTCAGGATGCTGAAAGACGAAGTTGATAGTGCCGTATCCGCCCGCTGAGAGTCCGCCGATGACACGTCCTTCGCGATCGCTGATGACCGGCCAGGTGGATTCGATATGTGGAAGGAGGTCGTTGATAAACGCTGTAGCGGCGGGTTCGTTATGTCCATCGACCCACCAGCTTTGGCTGCCAGGCATGACGATGAGAGCCGGAGGGATTTTCCCTTGTTCTATCAAGGTGTCTGCGGTTTCTTGAAGTGAGCCCTTGGAAGCCCAGTCATTCTCATTGCCGAAAGAGCCATGCAGAAGATACATGACAGGGTATCGCTTATCACTTTCTTCGAAGCCATCTGGCGTGTAGAGGGTGTAGGGATAAGAAGCGCCTAGTGTCTCCGAGTCAAACTCATAGTGGGAAATCTCACTAGCATTGACACCGGTAGATACTAGGCCGATCGCCAGCATGGCTTTGGTCGTATATCTCACTGCTGCCCTCCTTGTGGTTATTGTGGTTCATCGAGCTAGCTGCCTCTTTAAAAGTCCCCCTTATGTTGGAGAGACACCAAGGCGAAGGCTAGCCAGCATAACGCCCTGTCGAATCTAGTCCTAAAGGGGCATGCGATCAAGAGCAGTGATGCTATCGGATGCATTGTCCGTGGCGTGGAGCCCTATCTTGCCGGGTCCTTCTGGCGGTGAGCATCCAAGCCACGGGGGCGGGCAGCCGCGGAATTCGACAAATTTTCGGCGCAATAGGGCCTCCACCACCAGCGTTCTCTAACCCGCATGGTTGTGGGATTGCGAGGTGGTGATGGTGGTGAAACAAGGACTATCATGTCATCCAACAGGCCGATCAGCGCGTCACGCAGGCCGCTAGCCTTGAGCGCTTCATAGTCGGCGTCTTCGAAGAACGGCGTGGCGACATCGAGGCGTCCATCGTCATTGATGGCACCGAAAACTAGCTCGCCGCGTAGCGCTTGGTGTTGGTCGTACTGAGAAACCAATGCTTCCAGTCGGCTCAGCTCTTCGTCCTTGGCGTTCATCTTCTAGCCCCTGCCAGTTCACGTTGCTGACATGCTACCACTATGGGGCTGTGTGGGAGGGTCCAGTCCTTGGCAGAGCCTACTGCTTGGATCACCATGTAAAGAAAACCAAGGTTTGTTTTCTTATAAATCGCCATGGCGAGGAGGGCGCATGATCATCGGCTACGCACGGGTCAGCACACAGGACCAGAATCCCCAGTTGCAGCGTGACGCGCTTCAGCAGGCCGGCTGCGAGCAGGTATTTGAGGAACGTATCACCGGTACCAAGCGGGAACGTCCCGAGTTGCAGGCCTGCCTGCGCACCCTGCGCGACGGCGACACCCTGGTGGTGTGGAAGCTCGACCGTTTGGCCCGCTCGCTCAAGGATCTGGTGGAGCTGATCCACGAGCTGAACGAGCGTGGAGTGGGCTTCCGATCGCTGACCGAGGCGATCGATACCACCAGTGCCGGGGGCAAGCTGGTGTTCCACATCTTCGGCGCCCTGGCGGAGTTCGAGCACAGCCTGATCCGCGAACGCACCTTGGCGGGCCTGGCCGCGGCGCGTGCCCGCGGTCGTAAGGGAGGTCGCCGTCCTGTCATGTCAGCGGCAGACGTGCGCAAGGCAGTGGCAATGCTGGCTGATCCTGAGATCACCAAGACCGAGGTAGCTAAGCATTTCGGCGTTAGCCGGGTGACCCTGAATGCCTCATTGGAAAGGGAAGGGCTGAGTAAAGTGGTAAACCATCGTGAGATAGAGGAGATGTGATCGTGGCCGAGAAGCTTTTCTCATATGCTCAAATGAGTTTTTGAGTTTAAACTTATTTGAGTGTTTGTGCATTGGGCACTCTCCGGCGGTATCTGCCATCCCTCTTGCATGCCAGGCGCCACAGGGCTTAGTCGCCAGCTCTGGCGGGGCCTCCGCATCGTTCTCTCTGAGGATGCAGGGAGGAGGGAACTATAGGGTTTGACAGTAGTCCCAATTTGGGACACGATGCCTCCATCAAGGAGGTTGCATGAGAATCGTATCGACGAAAACCCTAAGGGATTTCTGGAGGCAGCATCCTGACGCCAAGGGCCCGCTGGAGGCCTGGGTCGATGAAGTGAAGCACTCGCAGTGGCAGAGTACACATGACATCAAGGAGCGGTACCCAAGGGCCAGCGTGCTGGGCAACAAGCGCGTTGTATTTGACATCAAGGGCAACGACTACCGGCTCATTGTGAGCGTTGCTTACCGGTTTGGCGCGGTCTATATCAAATTCGTCGGTACCCACGCCGAGTATGACAAGGTGGATGCCGAGACAGTTGAAATGGAGTGAGGCTATGAACATTCGCCCGATTCGCACCGAGAGCGACTATCAGGCTGTGCTGCGTGAAGTATCCGCATACTTCGACAATGAGCCCGAGCCCGGCACTGAGGACGGCGACCGCTTCGAGATTCTTCTGACCCTGGTCGAGGCCTACGAAGCGAAGCAATTTCCCGTGGACCTGCCGGATCCCATTGAAGCCATCAGGTTCCGCATGGATCAGGAGGGGCTAACGGCCAAGGATCTGGAGCCGGCTATTGGTAAGCGCAATCGTGTCTACGAGGTTCTCAACGGCAAGCGCAACCTGACTCTGGCCATGGTGTGGAAGCTACACGAAATGTTTGGGATCCCAGCAGAGAGCCTGATCAAACCTCCCCGCCATACGGAGATTGCCTGATTCGCCTTCTATTCTGGGCATCGACAGGCCGCCCATCGAGGCGGCTTGTTTTTCACGGTGTTAACTCAAAAGCGCAAATGATGTTATGATTCTATGAGTAGAGAATCAAATACTTATGGAGGCCCTATGCACGTCATTGCGGTACTCAATCAGAAGGGTGGCTCGGGGAAGACCACAATCGCGACCCATCTGGCACGTGCCCTCCAGCTGGAGGGGAAAGAGGTGCTGCTGGTGGATTCCGATCCTCAAGGTAGCGCGAGGGACTGGGCGGCTGTCAGAGAAGATCAGCCCGTCACGGTGGTGGGGATCGATCGCCCAACAATAGGGCGTGACTTGAAGAGCGTGGCCCGCCAGGAGTTCGTCGTCATCGATGGGGCTCCTCAGGCGGCTGACTTGGCTGTGTCTGCCATCAAGGCAGCTGACTTCGTCCTGATTCCTGTCCAACCCAGCCCTTATGACATCTGGGCTACGGCAGATCTGGTGGATTTGGTGAAGCAGCGCATCGAGGTGACGGACGGAGCCCTTCAGGCGGCCTTCGTGGTGTCGCGGGCTATCAAAGGGACGCGCATCGGTGCCGAGGTCGCTGAGGCGCTTAACGGATACGAGTTGCCCGTTCTGGATGCCCGCATTACCCAGAGGGTTAGCTACCCCGGCACCGCGGCGACAGGGACCACGGTGCTGGATAGCGAGCCCAATGGCGACGCGGCTGCCGAAGTGCGCGCCCTGGCTGCTGAGATTACACAAAAACTCATTTGAAGCTTTCAGTTAATGAGGATATGAGTAAATGAGTTCAAAGAAAGGCACACTGAGCGCTGGGCGCCCGAGCGTAAAGGCTAGCGACAAGAGGAAAGCAGCGACCTTAGCTAGCTTGAGCGATGAGCAGCCTAAGAAGCGGGTCAACTTCGAGCTGTCGGCTGACCAGCATGCCAAGCTGAAGATCTATGCGGCTCGACAGGGTAAGACGGTGAAGGAGCTACTCACCGAGTACATACGAAGCCTGCCTGAGGAGTGAAACCTCCCCGGCCATTAACAAATTGGTTATTTTAGCGCTTGAGCCCTATGCCGTGTCGAAAGCGGCAGAAGGAGGTAGTGAATGCTGGCCCATGAAGCATTGAAGGGGATGGCCTCGGAGGACTGTAAAGCTCGTGAGAAGCGCGAACGGGTCAGGCTTGTTCAGCCTCCACTGCCTGATCACGTTTCTTCTGGAGGAGACGTAGTGCTGCATCCTCATAGCTCTCACCTGGGCGCGCTTGCTGCTCGATGAGATGGCGGGGAATGCCGAACAGTACGCCCTGGCTTCCCTGGTCCGCAGATGCTGTACGTTTTGGCTTACGCCGCTTGTCAGTGATACCTGACGTCTTCTTGTCGGTCTTCTCTCCGAACGTGAAGACGAAATGGCTGACACGTCGCCCGGTCTTTCGCTGATGCCACTCTACCCAGAATGGACTGTGTTCGTTGATCTGCTCCACGGCTGGCTGGACTACCCACCGCTTAAAATCTTTTATGGCAGGGTACTTATCGCTTAATTGGAGTGCTTTTCGGAGCCACTCTATGGTTACGACACGCTCGCCTGAGTCTCGCCATTGGCATAGTAATTCGTAGAGTCGAATGGCGTGAGCACTAGTCATTTTCGCTACATCGCCTAACGCATAGCGAGTGAACTGTTCCGTTAGCTGGGTTAAGTAGGGCAGCATGTCTTTGGTGAAGCGTAGTTCTACCCTGCCTTCCGCTTTTCGGTAACGAATCGATTGCACCCAACCGGTGACTAGCGTTTCTTTATGAGTTCCTTCCCCGTTGGGTCGCTCAGTGATCCAGACCTCACGACGCTTTAGGCGAAGTGCGGCTTTAGCTAGTTCGTCATAGACCGTATGAGATGCACTGCCGGTCAGCGCTATGATGTCGTCAGCGCTAACGCTGTACAGAACCTCATCGGTAATTGGTTGATCCCTTCGCACCTGCGAGATGCAGACCAGCATGATGCGCTGTTCTGCTGGGGTAAGCCGGTATGAGGCTTCGATGAGGGCGTTGCTCTTGTAGACCGGTAAGCTTCCTTGCTGTTGTGGCACGACTCGCTCCCGTTAGGTGAGAATATTATTATCTCCCTTTATGCCCCAACTTCCTCCCCCTAGCAACCCCAAATCCCTCCCCTCCAAACCCCAAATCCCTCCCTGCGCAACCCCAAATCCCTCCCCCCATAAGGGGTAATTCATTTTATTTTTCAGTTATTTATGGGATCCTAAAAGGGGAAAAGGAAAAGGAACAGAAAAGACGCGCAGATGCGCGTTCACCTACCCTCCGGTCGCTCCGCTCCCTTCGCCCCCGCTTCGCGGGCCTAACGAGGGTGCGCCAAAGGCGCAACAATTGGGCAGCTTCGAGGCGCTTCGCGCCTGCGCTGCCCAGCGAGCAGGCTTGGCCGCTAAAGAATCCAGCCTCAGTGGTCGCCACCCCATTGCCCTGCTGGAACATTGGGCGCTTCGCGCCCGTTGTTTAGCAGTACGCAGGGGGATCTCCCATCAGTATCTAGATGATACGACTGTGCCGTTTTAGGAGGAGGGAATTGGGGTCAACATCCACTTGGAATGATGTGAAGAAAAAGGACATATTAATCAAAGCATTATATGATTAAGTGGACAAGGATAATTACCCCTAGGTCCACTATGGTGGACCTAGGTTGAAATTGTGGGGAGGAAATTGGAGTCGATGTCCACTAGAGAACGTGAAGCATACATCTAAGGGTCATCACCAGAGCTTGACCTACTCCCCCAGCGACAGCTGGTCCTCCTCCCGGTCGTTACGTTGGCGATCCTCCAGGGCCTCCATACGGGCCGCTAGGGCCTCACCCTGCACCTCGGCCTTGGTTCGCCCCTTTTCGGCTTCCTGAGCGCGTTTCTGGGCGTCCTGGAGCTGCTTTTCCAGGGCGGCCAGGCGTTCCCGGTACTCGTCGCGCTGTTCGGCCAGGGCTTGGCGGTGGTCCTGAGCGTCCTGTTGGCGAGCCTGCCGTTCCTCCTGGAGCGCCCTGGCCCGCTCCTCGGCTTGGTCCCGTGCGGCCTCGGTGCGGGTCTCGGCCACCGCCAGGGCGCGCTCAGCCTCAATGCGGGCCTGATCGGCTTGCTTGGCCTCACGCTGTGCCGCGATGCGCGCCTCCCGCTCCTCGTCGCGTTGCTCCTCGAGGGTGGTCACCCGGTTGCGGGCCTCGGCCAGCTGCTGCCGGGCGTCGTCGCGCTGGGCCTCCAGCTCCCGCACCCGCTCGCGGAACTCGGCCAGGGCGCTGCGTGCCTCGTCGCGCTCGCCGGTGACACGATCGCGCTCGCTCTCCAGGGCCTCGACCTGACTGCTCAGCTCCTCGACCTGCTCCTCCAGCTGCTCACCAGTGGCGGCCAGCTCATCGGCGGTGTGCTGGGCCTCCAGGGCGTTCTCCTCGGCCTCGGCGCGGGCCGCGGCCGCCTGACGTTCCAGCTCCTCGGCCAGGGCGGCGGCCAGCTCGTCGGGCAGGCGGGCGGCGCGGCGCTCGGCCGGCGCCTGGGTGGCCCGCCACGCCTTGAGGTGGCGGTGGATGGTGTTGGGCGACCCCGTGCCCAGCTGCTCGCGGACCCGCTGGATGCTGGGCTTCTCGCCCTGCCCCACCAGGGCGTCAGCGACGGTGGCGACCTGCTCGTAGGTGATTCCGGTGCGTGCCATATCGTATCCCTCTTGGTTGTATCGTATAGCGTATTTCATATTATATGTTATACGATACAAAATACAATACAAAATATCACTGCGCTATGAAATATCACGGCGCCGCCGCGGTTTTCAGGCGTCCAGGATCGAGTAGGAGAGGGAGTCACCTCCCCCGTCCTCTCACACCACCGGGCATACGGATCCGTACCACGGCGGTTCCTGTCATCCACTATTGGACTGAGCTTCGTTCCGCTGAATCCGCCCGCCTGTGTGCTCTAAGCGCTTCGACAGTC
>Ga0208433_1000582_pt1 | contig 15284 bp, 14 predicted proteins | sample 3_EtaG_FD_184075 | JGI IMG/M metagenome (GOLD analysis project Ga0208433, IMG submission 184075) | Marine viral communities from the Subarctic Pacific Ocean - 3_ETSP_OMZ_AT15126 metaG (SPAdes) (version 2) | ecosystem: Environmental > Aquatic > Marine > Oceanic | place: Pacific Ocean | collected...
TCTTTCTGCCCTTTGGAATGCTCCCATTAATATCTGTAATCCCTTATCATAGTCAGTTATACATACCAAGCTCTACCAACGCATCGTTGATTAAAGTCATTACATACTTTTCAGGTACATCAGGAAAAACCTGACGTACCCTACTGAGAATCTCTTTAACTGTTATTGTGCGTACGGACACTAAGATACTCCGCCATCATCACAAACTGCAAAAACCATAGCTTGTATATTAGAAGAACCATCAGCTTCAACATTTATATCATCAATTTCTGTATTAGAAAGCCTTGCATAAAAACATTCATTTGCTGCAATTATTATATCGCCAACAGCGCCGCCACCAGTTGGGTCTCCACCGCTTAAGTTTAAAAAAAGCTTATCTGTATTAGTAGTACTGCCATCAGATGTACCAGTATGCTTTATAAAAAAGAAAACTACATCATCAGTACCGTTAACTGTTGCCGTTGCTCCTTCTTCGGCTGTTCCTTGTCCTAAATATGGAACACTTGCAAGTAACGCATCTTCATTACTATTACCTATAATAGTAAGACTATATGTCCATTTATTATTGTCTCCAACATCGTTTAAATCAAAAACAGTAGTTCCTCCAACTGATGTTTTTATTTCATCAGGTAACAATGATGCTGAAACATTTACGGTTGCTCTATCTGCCGCCATAATTAACTCCTATACTATTATTGTTGTTGTGACGCTAATCCGCCACCTATTAAAACTTGTAGTCCTCTATCATAATCCTGCTGAAGTTTAGCCTGCTGCTTTTCATACCATGCATAATGAGCAGTATCTACACCAAGTCTAGATTGAACTTCATTACTATATCCTTGCGCAATACCTATCTTAGCCTGAATTTCAGTTCCGAATCCTTGCGCTGTCGCCACATAACTTTGAGCTGTATTTATATGCCCTTGAACAGCCTGAGCCTTAGCAGAACTAAAACCTGCTCTTGCACTTACCTCTGCAGCATAACCTTGAGCCTGTGCTACATACGCCTGTGCCTCTGAAATATAAGCACTACCCTGAGTTACTATAGCCTGAGCCTCTTGCAGATAAGCTCCTCCAGCCGCTAACCTAGATTGAGATTCTTGTCTCTTTGCTTCTGCCTGCTGTAATCTAATTCCAATTTCAGCAATATACCCATTTGCTATACCAACTTTAGCTTGAACTTCATTCCCGAACCCTTGAGCAGTAGCTACATAACTCTGAGCTGTACTAATATGGCCCTGAATAGCTTGTGATTTAGCTCCACTAAAACCAGCCCTAGCGCTTACTTCAGCAGCATATCCACCAGCCTGAGCTATAACAGCTTGCGCTTCCTGTATATAAGCATTACCAGCGGCTATACCAGCCTGAGCTTCCTCTAAATATGATTGTTGAAGCTTTCTACTAGAATCAAATTCTTCTACTCTTTGCTGTAAATTGGCCTGATACTCCTGCACATCTTTATTAATTTGATTCTGATAAGATTGAAGTTCAGAAGAATACTTTTGAATCTTACTATTATTGTCAGCAATTAGGTCTTCCATTTGTTTTGCAGCATTAGCTAAATTAAGAGCTTGGTCTTGAGCCTTATTAAATTTATCTACATCAGTAGTCTGCTGAGCTTCCTGTCGATATTCTTGAGCTAAATTATTTGCATTAGCAACAGCAACTTCTAAATCTGCATTATTTTTATCGGCTGCCTCTTTAAATTCTATCTGATATACGGCATTCTCTTTATTGTACTCATTTAATTCATTTTGTATATCTAATTGATACTGTTGAAAAGTATCTGACTCTGTCTTTGCCCAAGCTGTATAAGCAGTATTTAATTCTAATGAATATTGTGATAATTTTTGCTGATATTCCTGAACTTCTTTTCCTACATCAGCTTGATATTTTGAAACCTCTGCTTGATATTTTTGCATTATTTGAGCGTTATTATCAAATATAGCTTTCATATCATTTATAGCATTCTGAAATGCTCTTTGCTGACTTCTATTTTCATTATCTAAATTTAACTGTAATTCACCTTGAGCAGCTGCAATATTACGTTGATTAGCTACTTGAATTTCTTGCATCGCTTCTTGAATATTTGCCTGATACGCTATATTCTCTTTATTAAATTCATTCTGCTCATTTTGAATATCTGCCTGATACTCATTTAATTCTGCGCTAACTTGCTGTAATTTTACAGACGCAAGTTCTACATCTTCTTCACCATCAATATAACTGGAAACTTGGCCAAGAGATAAGGCAGTAGATGGTTTAGTATAAGCTGGAGGTGTATTTGCTCCATAAACTCCGCCAGCAGAAACAGTTGCTGTTGTATACGTTGGAAGAGATGCGTCTATATCGCTATCAACACTAACAAATGTAACTGAAGTTAATGATGGAGATGATGGAGAAACAGCAGTAATAGATAATACTCCCGGGTCTGTTTCGGTTAATCCGCTTGTATAACTACTGAAAGCTACTCTTGATGTTAAAGATGGCTTAGTGTAAGATGGAACATTTCCACTAACATTAATTATGCTAGGAGCACTGGCACTAGCAGTAGTAATAGCAGCAGCAGATGCATCTGCATTAGTAGCATCTGAATATGAAACTGTACTTAAAGATGGAGATACTGGAAGAACTGCATTAACATTTAAATCATCAATACTTAATACTGATGGAGCTGCACTTCTAGCTGATGTAATAGCCGATGTAACACTACCATTTGTCTGTGTCGCCACCTCATCAAATTCTTCACTTGCCTGCACTATAATTTCATCAGCTTTATTTAGTTCAGTAGCTATAGCGGCTAAAGCAGTATTAAAAGTACTACTATTATCTGTTTGCGTAGCGAGTTCAGCAGCCTCAGTCTTAGCTAAAACAATCTCAGCCTTTGCAAGAACTAAATCAGCATCTATTTTGTCACATACAGCTTGAGTCTCATCCAACTCTGTTATTATTTTAGCCGCCGCTGTATTAACAGCTCCCTCTGTATCTGTTTCACCTAAATCTAATAATGCAGTAGATTTGTCAACCTCTACACTACCCTCAATAATTACATTGTCAACCTTATCAAACTCAGCACTAGCTTCTACAATAATATTATCAACCTTAGCCAATTCTGTTGCCATTGCATCAACAGCAGTTTCAAAATCACCACCATTATCTGTTTGTGTGGCAAGTTCAGCCGCTTCAGCTTTAGCAAGTACAACTTCTGCTTTTGCTAAAACCAAATCTGCATCTATTTTATCACAAACTGCCTGAGTTTCATCCATTTCAGTATTAATAGCAGTAAGAGCAGTAGTAATGTCAGAGTTAGATGATTTATCACCTAAAACATTCTGCAATGCTTTTACAGATGCATATAAAGGTACTAAATACTCAGCTTCATCTGGGAATACCGATATTGCCGAATCCCCATAGGCTACAGATGGATACTGTACTTCTGAATATGTACATGAACCGCCAGCAGGTAAAACATCAATTGTATTGTTTTCAACATAAAACACAGGGTCTGTAACAGTAGCGTAGTTCATATCGTCAGGGTCAGAATATTTCCCCTTATATATAGCTGGAATACTGCGACATGGTTGACTAATATCGCCATCACTTCTTAATACATGAAGAACCTTACCAGTATTCAGCGTACTTGCTGAACCAGAAGTAAAACCAACTGAAGATGTACACAATGGTAGAAGACCCTCTGGCAACAGATTTATAACTTCCTTAGCGCCATCTGTAAGAAACTGCGTCAATTCTGTTTGAGTGGGAGCACTACTGCCATCTATCGAAAGACTTGTTAGTCCTTCTACCTGTGCTTCAAAAGTCGCCATTATTTCCTCTTCTTACAGTTCAATTAAAATATAGTCCACATCACAAGCTGCTGTATTAGCTCTAGCAAAAACAGTACCAGCACATCGAAATAGTGCAATCTCACCTGCTTTCAATTTAGCAGTATACTCCCCAGTCAGTCCAACCTCTACATAATTAGTACTATCTAGATTCTTAATAAGAAGATAGCCCTGCGTACCGCCATCTATAGATTGCAATGCCTCTTCTGATGTACCAACTTCTTGAATATTGCGAATAACATTATCTCCTGCAACATCAACCCAGATAGACTCTTTTTCTTCTATAATGCGACCATTTTTATTATATCTAAGGTCTACTTGCAATCTTAATTCATTAGCCATTATTTCTCCTATTTATACCCTCAATATCTTTTTCCACAGTTGTAGTACTAAATTCCATATCAGTTCTATACCCACGTTCAGTTCTCATGAATACATATGGGACAGATTTATTGTTCACGATACATTCGGAGCATTTTCCACCCTTATAGTAGCCATGTTTACTGCATATTCCTGAGATTCTCATAGAGGTGGAAGAGAGTTTGACCTCGCAACCACCTAATTGGATTTTTGGGAATGCCCTTTATCGACATCCCCAACAGTATCCTAAAACTGTTAATCCTTATTTATTCGGATTAGCTTATAGTAATGTGTGCTACATCATGTGCTGTCGCTTTTGCATGAAAATAGCTTCCATCACAAAAGAGTTCAACACAATCACCAAGTTGAGCACCACTAATGAATACAATCTCATCAACTGCTGTTGAATCTGTGGAAGAACCTGAACCACCATCTCCACCTGATGTGTATCCAACTATGGTATCTTCATCCGTATTATTAGCTATTGTTACAGCATTAGCTGCAACAACAGTTAATATAAACTTAGCATTCCAACCTTGGTCAACTTCACTAACTTTAGGAAGAGTAATTTCATAAGCACTAGCTTGATTTACTCCAAATACTTTTCCTGAGTCAGCAGAATCTAATGTCCTAGCTGCAGATATTTCTTCAAACTTGGCATTAAGACCTACACTACTTGCACTACTATTGTTATTCAAATAGTCACTTCTCATTATGCCACCGCCTCTTCAAAGACAAACAACGCATGAGTTTCAGGTAATGAAACCTCAAGACCTGCTTCTGTAAGAATTAAATCCTTACGCAAGTCTTCATCAGCTGCCTGTACATTAGTTTCTATTGAAGTGTCACGATTTACACCATTACCAACAAGAGGACGATAAGATACATGGTCAAGGTCAACCATACAGCAAAATTCACTAGACAAGCCTCTAAATAAAGGCTCTCTTACTAGTGATAAATCACCATGAACGGTTTCAATCTTCATTATCTTATGACCGAATGAACCCTGACTTCTCTCAAAGTTATATGGAGCCTTGCTACTCAATGTATCACCAATGAATCCAACGCCATCACCTAACTTATTAAAAAGAGAAATAACAGGTAAACTACACAAAGCAAGCTTAACTGTGCTTCCACCTCTAGCTGGGTCAAAAACAACCTCTAAGTCTCGAAGCAAAACATCATATGTTAAACTTGCAGCAGCAACTGTTTTCAAGTATGCTTGACCTTCAGTATAAACTAATTGCGTACTATCAGCAGCAGTTTGAGATTGTCCGTTAGCAATAATATGACCAGCTATGCCTTCGGTGTAATTAATACCTCCAGAAGACGCACGCTGACCAAACAACATTGCACGTTCAATATCAACCTTATGTTCGCGTAGTTTTAAATTCCATATCCTTTGCCATTCATCAGCATAACCCTTGTAAACTGTTGCCCTTGCAGTATTTGACATCTCACAAGCTGTCTTAAAGATTTGAGTATATCCATAATCATGGTCAAGCTCTTGAGAGAAAGTATCTGGAGCACCAGAACCTTCTGCATAAGCAGTTCCAATTACCTGCATCCTACCTTCCATTGAAGCAGCATTGACATAAGCCGCAGGGTCAGCATCTGAACCTGGGTTAGTCAGCCATTTAATATCAATAGACGTGGATGAATTAATTGCTGTAATCACGGCATTCGCATGGTTAGGCGCACCACTTTCACCCTGAATAGAGGAAACTTGTACGACCATACCTTTGATTAACCAAGATTGAGCTGAAGATAAAGTAGCTGTTACAGTTGCACCAACGCTTACTGCTGCAAGGTTAGTTGAAGTTGTAAAACTTCTATCAGTCCATTGCATTGCACTTCTATCTTCAAGGAATCGGAATTGAGGGTCTGTTGTTGGCACTTTTCCTACTTTGGAAAGGTAAACGAAAAACGGAGACTCTTCTGGTGCTAACTCTGCTACTCTATCACTAAAGTCATATAATCGTCTTGAACCTTTAGTAAGAGATAGCGCAGTTTGACTACCAGGAGTACCGACATTTACAATCCCAGAATTAAAATTAGCCATTTAGACTTCTCCTTATTGTTATTTATTATAAAACACTACTTCGACTTCCAGCGCCTACAATACTTTCCCATACCTTATCCTTATCACTCTTTTGGACACCACCAATACTAGGTGTTGCTCCAGCAGATTGAGGACCACTCTTAGTTTTCCGTACAGCATCGAGAGCATTCTGAGAATCAACATGTTTCCCACTGTTCTCCTTCCATAACTTAATCAGCGAATTCGTATCAATCTTATCTTTTGGCTGTGCTACAAAATCCAAAAACTCTCCAACTTCTTCATCGTTGAGTTTATGAACTCCCTTTAGCTCACCTACAAAGTTTCGTAATGCGGATTCTTGCTGAATCTGAGTCATTTGTTGCTGTACAGCTTCCCCTACGAGCTTATGTTCCTGCGACATGCGGAACTTATAAGATTCTGATTCGGGTTTATAGTATGCGTCCCAAGGGTTGAACTCGTCGTAACTTAGTGCGCTGTTTTGAGAAGATGTGCCTTCTTGACCACCAGAAACAATCCATTCTTGCATTTTCTGTACGAGTTCTGGATTGTCTTGCAAATAATTACCAAGCTGTTCAAACTGTTTAGTATCTGCGAGCTTTTGAGCCACAGAATCCAACTCCGCTTGTCTTTTATCTGCAATAGACTGAAACTTTTTTGCCTCAATCTCCCAATCCATTTCATTTTCAACCGTTTCATCTTCATTTTCTGTAAATGTCGGTTCTTGTACATCTAATACGTTAGGTTTATTACTAACATCTAAAACATCATCTATCATTTGGTCTGCCATTTTGCTTTCTCCTTTTGCAATGTGTTATTGGCGAGCCTGACTGCTTTCGTTTATGACATCCTTAGTCAACGACTTCAATCTCTCACCTTCGACCTTCACTGCTCCTACAAGCTTACCTACTTGTACTTTTCTATCAGCTTCGGCGTCCGAAAGGACTTCAAAGAGCCTGCTTTTGAATTTCTCCACCTGCACTCTCTTTTTATCCGATATAGACTCCCTTGTTGTTGATTGCAGTTGTCCCTGCAAAGACTTAATCTGTTGCTGTGCTTGTTGTAAGGCGGAACCAAGCTGTGCAACCTGACTTTTTCTTTGAATGACTCCCTGCTTATCAAAAATATCTGGAAACTTCTTCAACACTTCAATATTATCAATAATCCCCATCTGGAATGCTTGCATGTATACATCAAGCTCTGCCCATTTACTTGAGGGGAGTGTAGAACCTGGCTCTACTCTGATATCGTGCTGACCCAGATTAAATTTATCCTTCTTAATATCTGTAATTGTATTTGTCACATCATCATAAAAATTTACCATGACCTCATCCATGTCATTATTAGGCTGAGCAAGTCTAAACATCTTCTCAAATGTATAGTGTCCCTTGCTAATCTGATATGCAACCCGCCCTGCCCTATCTAAACTAAATTGAACATCTCTCAATTTAGACTTAGGCCGTTCAGCTCCAGCAGATAACATAGCTTGAGTTCCACGTACAGTCTCAGGTGCTTGACCTGAAAATCCATGCATCATTTCTGGAAGCCCAAATGTAAAGTCTATATAAAACTCACACTGCTGAATAAGTCTATAAAACTCACCAGCAAGTGGTTGCGGCTGTGGAAAATGCGGTTCGCCTGCACTTGAATCACCTTCAATAACAGCATTTGGATTAGCCCACCTCTGTTCAAGGTCTTCCATTCCATTTAGTGCAAATCCCACAGGCACAATCAACTTGAGACCAGCGGAGCTTTGAGCGTGAGACAATACTAATGACCATAATTTATTCAATAATCTTTGTATGGGGCGAGCCCTTGAAATATCAGACTTGGGATATGGAGTTCCAGTCCATATATTCGGGAATGAAACAAGCGGATAAATATCCGTACTCATTATATCCTCGTATAAAAATATTTGTCCTATAGATGCGCTTACAGCAACCCTATCTTGCCATATTTCTTCAAAGTCAAGCAATCCACGCTCAAATATACCTGGATTCTCCTGTAAGAACAGAGCAAACATCTCCTCATCAAATAACATCTCCTTACCTGATGCCTGTTCTACCACACGATAGAATGGAACTTTAACTTTATAAAAGCGCTCCAAAATCTGATAGCGCTGGTGCTCACCAAAATCTAAATCTTTTACCTCTGCAGGTGTAAATATCCGTTGTGTATTACTCTGCATTGATGTTGGCATGTCTTCTTCTGAATATGTATCTATCTCCTCTATAATACCAGGTATTGGTTCTCCAGTCTCCTGGTCAATCTGCTCTCCCAATTCGGGGTAGAGGCTGATTACACGCTCCTTAGTTATTATAGTTGATAAAATGACATTATCCGCATCGTCATACCATCTATCACGGCTAGATGGCGGTACATATACCCTAAACGGACTAATATAAGTGAGCTTTACGTCGCCTCTACCAAAATCTGAATTACGGTCAACATAAATATATAAATACCCTAATCCCGTAGTACTGTAGTCATGAATAGCCTGCCTAAGCTTTTCATCCCCATCAGAAATATCCCATACATAACCAAGGATTGTTCGCCACACCTTGGACATTTTAACGTCCGAATCTTCTCTTGGAGCGGGATTAAATATAGGAGAACGGGATGTTAGTACAGACTTTAATTTTTCAATCGCTGGTCCGCATCTATCCATAGGTACTGCTGCCTGATTGCGTGAAGCCAGCTCATCTTCTTCACTTGCCGTAAAGTGATTACCAAGCGCAAAATCAAGGTCAGTACGTGCCTCAGTGTCCCATTGGGAGCGAGCGTCACGATAGCGCCTATACAGCTCTTGGTTAAGTTTTGCTCTCGGGTCTATTTCTAATGCCATTATCTTTAATGAGAATCAATCTCATTTATGGGTACAATATACGAAATATTTTTAACATTGTCAAGGGTTTTTTTACCTTTTTTTTATTTTTCTGCATTTTTCTTACATTTGGCGTGCGCCGGTAAGCCAATTATACTTCTTTTTGGCTAATTTTGTTCTTTTCCTGATTATATTGGGAAAGTCATCTTCGCTTATACTATCACTTCTTGGCGCCTTAGCATAATGGTTAGCACAGAACAATGCATCCATACAGTCGTCATGTCTTGCCCGAGGATGTTCAAAAAATTCATTTACTAGTTCTGTCATGTCTTCCTTAATGTAGAGTTTCTTTGAATTAACAATCCAGCCCAAACCATTCTCAAGTCTATCTTCCTTAGCTACTCTATGCGGATACTTAATCCCCTTCATAATGCCAGGTATAAGTCTTCTGTCTGTGGCAGCAATACGTTCTGCCATATCTCTCACAACCTCTTGTGCTGCTATATTCTCAATAGTCACACGTCTAACTGGTACATACTTCCTTGCTATTTCTACTATCTTTGGTGCTACGTCAAAAGTAGGGATTCGTTCACGAAAATATTCAAGTACATATCGTTTGCCCTCAGAATCTATCCCCATAACAAGTATCACCTGAAAATCTGAACCAGGTTTATCTCTTGCTGCTATATCAACTCCCATGTAAACATGGAGTGGAATAACACGTCCATATGAACGCAGGTACGGAAATCCATCTTGCACGAAAAACTCTCCATGATACTTCTGTATTCTATCTATCTTGAATACTGCTGATGTTAAATCTCTCGCATCATTCATGTACTCCTGAGCAAACTTATCAGGTTTATCCCTAAACTCACCTTGCAGCTTAGCTTTAAGCTTTTTTACTGGAAACTGTTCAGGCCATAAGGGTTCACCGTCCATTGTGCCGTCACTAGTAGCCCTATAAAAAGAGACATCCCAAGGATACTCTTTCTTATTTTTTGCAGATTCTCTATAACCATCATAAATTGACTGTAGAAAGCTATCATAATGCACAATAGTCCCTTGCAACCATATCCACCCTTCACGCCCTACAGATTCTTCTAGTGCTGGATATATAGCAGACATGACCCAACTTTTGATTTCATCTCTACGGGCAGGAGTTTTAGTATTTAACTCTGACTCAAAATCGTCCAGTACAATTCCCGTATAACGTGTATCAATCTCTGTACGCCCTCGTAAGCGCTGTGTAGTACCTTTCGCAATTATTCTATCTCCCTTTGCTGTAATAATATCCTTTTCAGTCCATTTCTTTCCATGTGCGCTACCATCCAAGTCTCCAAAGTAATATTTTATCGCTGAGTTCATTTCCAAATGATATTTAATATATTTAAGATGGTCAATAGCTTGCCCCTGTTCTTCTCCTATCCAAGCTATAAACTCTTTACGTCCCGCTTCTCCGAAACAAATCTTATGTAAGATTGCAGCTTTAGCAAGAACACTCTTTGCAAAGCCTCTAGGCATTATAGTACATACCCTTCCACCTGGTTTAGTACTAGTTAACTTTTTACCGATTTCATGATGAAACGGAGGAGATTCGCTTTTATGTAAGAAATCATTAGGAAGAAAGACCTTACCAAAATAAATAAGGTCTTTATACGCTTTTGCTAAAATTTTTTCTCTATTTGCGCTATTTTTTGCGCTTTCACCCATGTTTCTTCGCCCTTAAAAGATTAATCATTTTCTTTGCACTTGCTATAGACTTTGCAGCAGCTTTCTTCTTCCAACTGCCACCCTTCTTGATATAAACAATTTTTCCCACTCTTTTGTACGGCACTATGTTTCACCTCTTACTGTAGACTTAAAATCCCCTATTAACATCAATTCGCCCTCAAGGTCGTACATACTGTTGCATATATTACACTTCCAGCCCATTGGGTTCCCAAACATCCCAAACATGGGCTCTTGGTCTACTTTGCCCAGCTCCCTATCACAAACAACACATGTGTTATCCGGCGGGCCCTTAAAGACTAAATTATCCGCTATCAACACTGGCTTTGATTTTTTTGACTTCTGCACCACCACCCGCCTCGATTTCTGCAATTTGTTCTTTTGTAAATCCCTGAAATAGCGTAATAGACTCTGATTTCTTTTCTTGCTTCGGACTAACACCAAACAGTCCAAGTAGATATTCTATTGCTCTCAAACGTGTAGCATCGGAATCTGCACTACCTGCAATTTCATTTGCAGATTTAATTAATTCTGTTTTAGAAACACCAGCATTATCCAGCAAACCTTCTATCTCTTGTCGTATGGCCCCCTGCACACGCTCCGTTTTCATTAACTTTTGTCCCATTAGCGTAGCATACGGCTTTTTATTCGTAGGGAATGCTTTAATATATGCATCATTCGGTGGTAATCCTCTTGCAACGTACCATGCAAACATTTGCTCCCCACGTGTAGGCTCTGTCCTTTTATTGTGTATCTCACTCTTTTTTCTATTGGAAAAGCTCCATATGTTATCTACGATATCTCCACGTATCTCAACTGCTGGTGTTTGCAGGAATGTACCAAAAAGCGTTCTAATGTATGGAATACGTCTATCCATCCTATTTGGTTGCATTGAACCCTTATAAAGCACTTGGCACACTTGTTCATCATCTGTCAGAACCCAGTCATCTTCTTCCGCTTCACGCCAATTCTTGACAACTGCATCACCATTTCCCGCATGCTTAGCAAACTCGCTGATGCTGTCATATACTTTGCATACAACATCATTTATTGCTCTTTCCTTCATCCAGGCTATTACTCCCAACCACGATTATTTAATCTCCGTTCCACTTCCCTCCGAATAGCCTGCTTACCAACTCGTGCATATGCGTTCCTCCTATTTACAGGGGTTGTACGATTGGTGTATTATAGCGCTCAATCTTTTTATGAAGCCTTTCAAGTATGCGTACATCAGCAATATTATGCTTTACGATATATTCTAACGCATTCTCATCTCCATACTTAGCCCTATTCCAAATCTTTGGCTTAAGTCTAGTCTTTCCCTTAATCCCGAAAAACTCGCATGCAGAGTCCAAACTGTTAGAATGAAGCTTAAATAGCCTTCTAACTTGATAGTAGATGTCTTTATGCTGCATTTCACGATAATGGGGGAATGCTATGCCGTGAGCACAAGCTCTAGTACGAGTGTATCTAATATCAAAATTCGTACCATAAAATGTGCATAAGACATCATATTGGCGCATTGCGTCCATTAACTCCTCTACAAGCCTTGCATCCATTAATCCAGAGTTAATATCCTCTTTATGAATTACACTATGCAATACTTCATTCTCATCACGAGTCTTTATAGCCCATGAAAGCATAATAGAGAAATTTCCTACAAGCCCTGAAGCCTCTATGTCGAAATACCCTATTTTCTTTCCATGTCCTGTTTTGTACCTTTCAGGCTTACGCAAGGGCATTGTCTCTATTTTGCTCTTAACTGCCTTGTATGTACGATTGTATCCAGAATTAATTAACTCTTGATACAACACATAGACACTTTTAGCCGTAGTCTCGAACTGAGAAAGTATCTTTATTTCATCATCTGACCATTTAATGCTCATTTTAGCTCCCTTATCTTTTCTACCCATGTTGTAGGTACTGCAAATACTGAGCCATATTTTCCATGTGAGCGTCCTTCTTCTATTCTCTTTACGTCTTGAGCAAATGCCATATAGCCATTTTTCTCTCCAACGTAAAATCCGACAGTCTCTATTCTGAAGCCATTAGTCATAACATCCAAAATATCATCTTCATCTGACCATCCACTGCTTTGATATGCATCATGCCAACAGACTGCATACTTTGTATCTTTTTTTAGTTTCCTTCGTTTATCCATTGTACTCCTCTATCATTTGAACTGTGAGAGCATAGCCGGCGCAATCTACTAAATTATCTCTGTTGTGGACATTACATTCACGACTAAGCTTAATCGCTATCATGCAAAGCCCAACTTGCTGTGGAGAGATGTTAGTCCCAAGAATAGCTGACCACATTTTAGCACTACGAGTAAAATCAATAATCGGATGCCCATAATTCTTGCCCCTGTCACCGTTCACAAGCCTTTGAGCTTCTTCGAGAATTGATTGTTCTTTTTCTACCATTTCAAATTTAGTCATGCTGAAACCCCAGGTAGTACAATATTTTTGAAATAGACACATTTATCAGCAATACAAGCTTTTTTATGGAAATCTTCGTCAACCCAGAAATTCAGCCGCCCTTCTTCGTTCCTGGAAAACATAACACCATCACACATACCACGTTTCCGCCCTTTCCCGTAGTTTGAACAATGCTTGGTTGCCACTTTCTTGTCTGCTTTCATTTTTCTATACGTAAATATACGCCAAAAAAATGATAATTGCAAGAACTTTTTTAAAAAAAAATAAAAAACAGGTAAATTCCCCCCTTCCCCCCTTTTTCCCCCCCTTCCCCTTCCCCCTTCACACTACCCCTAACCCCTACCCCCCTATAATCCCCCCTTCCCCGGCTAATATCTAACCAAAACTAAACAAACCAACCAAACATAGCTAAACTTACCTGAAATGTAGCATAAGCTAAGGTAAAAAGGCAAATTAGAAAAAATTTTGCCAATATTTTGAGGTAATTAGCAAACTTGTATTAAGGATTTTGTCTGTGATTGCTTTAAATTGCTTGAAAAATTGCAGGAAATTGCGTAAATTAGCAAAATAGGACAGCAATGCGTGTGGTTCATCCACACTCCGAGCTACTCCCTCGCCTGCTTTCCAAGCTTGGGCAGATTTCGTTGAAAAGCATTAAGCCCGTTTGAATCCCTGCCCTAAACACAACACGCCCACAACACAACACGCCGTACTTCTCTCTCTCTCTCTCTCTCTTATTGAGATTGAGTCTCAATAGCTATTACGAATTTTCTTGTATACGTTAAATTTACTTTGTATATTCTTCTGTACATAGCTACAAGCTTTTTGACAATTGGATTGCCTAAACTTTAACCCCTAACTAACAACGGAGAATAGTAAAATGGCAAAGCAAAAAGCAAGCAAAGTAGAAGCAATCATAACGAGCAAGCCCAAGCAAGCCAAGGCAAGCCAAGCCCTTGCTGATAAAATGTTAGTATCTTTGAAAGCCACTCTTCAGGATACGGGCTTAACACTGACGCCAGAGCAATTGGAGTCAATCAAGAGCCAACAGCAAGAGGCTGGACTCGTCGCAAGCTCGTCCCGTACTAAATACACGGGCGAACGCTACGAAGGCTTTGTAGATACAGTCCGCAATGAAATGGCTAAGGCAAGCGATGAAAACGGGCTATTTACTTGTAACGAAGGCACGTTCGTTTTGGACTTTTACGCTAAGCTCGTGAAGCCCAAAACAAAGCAGGGCAAGTTAAAAGCCTTGAAACACGTAGAAAGGCAAGCAATACACGCCAAAAGATGGGGCTTGCCACAGGCAAAGGCAAAGTAAAGCCAGAACATAACCACGGGCGGAGACTTAACAAACCTCCGCCCTTATTTTTAAGCCACTACTACATACACTTACAAGTTTAGGCAACCCAATTTACCAGAGCAAAGATTTGAAGTTAACGAGTAACCACTTAAACGGGAGGGTAACAATGAATGGGCTAACACTATTAACCATTACAATACTTGCCTTAATCGCAGTCAGTCTCAAGATGAGGCTTGACAAAGAGAGGCGTAACTGTAATGATTGGCGGAATATAGCGATTCAGATGGCGGAATATAGCAATAAAGAGGGTAAATAATGACCACACAAACTTCCGAATATAACACCGCTAAGATTCGCCTTGTTAGAGAGGGTAATATATACGGATTGGTAATTAGTTTGCGGTATTCCAAACGGGCTACTGTTGATATATTTGGTAGCCAGCAAGAATTATATGGTACGCTTGACAAGAGGCTCACGTCATTGCGGTATCAGAAGATGAAGATAACAGTGGTAGATAGCATTAAGGGCATTACGAATACTTGGCAACCCCTACCCAAAGCGGTGAAGCCCTCTCAAAAGCCAAGGTTTGTAGTGCCCAAACATCCAAAATACACTACAAAGAGAGGCAAGATTGAAACAGTGGCTTTAACTGATAAAGATGTGTCCATTTGCCAGGCAAGGAGGCTTGTTAGGCGTTGGACTAAGGGTATAATAACCATTGAGCAAT
>Ga0208433_1000583_pt1 | contig 15277 bp, 16 predicted proteins | sample 3_EtaG_FD_184075 | JGI IMG/M metagenome (GOLD analysis project Ga0208433, IMG submission 184075) | Marine viral communities from the Subarctic Pacific Ocean - 3_ETSP_OMZ_AT15126 metaG (SPAdes) (version 2) | ecosystem: Environmental > Aquatic > Marine > Oceanic | place: Pacific Ocean | collected...
AAAGACACTATGAAAGCTACGCGAGACCTCAAATATTTTTATCAATAAATTCAACATTATTACAACATAAAATAAGTTCAATAGTAAAAAAATCATTTAAAGATTTTTTACTTAATGAATCTAGAACTACTCAGGATATTTTAGTTTTTAAAGTTAAGGGTAGACTAGCTAAAGGAAGATATACTGCTGAAAAGTCAATGAATCAGGATGAATATTATAAGCATTGGCGTAGTACAGAAATGGTTAACAAAGAGTCAAACTCAGTACAAGCACCAGAATTCGTAGAAATAAAATTAGATAAAGATTACATCTTGTTGGTTGCGAATGGTGGAGCTATAGCTATAGATGAAACTGCTCCGGGATGGAAAGACTCCAATAAAATAGAAAGACTGATTAAATATTTTACAAAGTTTGTCCGATATCCAGGTGGGTGGGCAGTAAAAACAGAAGGTGAACGAAAAGCTGGAGGTTTATAAAAATAGTTGTTTCATATACAAAAAAGGTTATATATTAACACATGAGTTATATTATTATTCCGATATTTTCAGACCCATTCTTACACCCATTACATAAGGATAATGGATTATCCTTGCTCTATATTAAGGAATTGGATGGTAAAAGTCAGATGGTATGCCAATTTCACCCTGATTGTGCAGGTGTATTGGAAGATTTTACTTGGTTAGAAAATGAAGTAATTTTTACTCCAGATGCTAAAGTATTACAACATATTCATCCATTTAAAAAAGTTACTGATATGAATTGGGAATGGTGGTCTCAAACAAATCAACCATTTGATATGAGTAAGGTTAGAAATAATGCATATGATTTCTTTTATAACAAATATTATAATGCTAAGAGATTAAATGAAATAATACCCATATTAAAACACAAAGAATGGTGTGAAGAATTAGAAAGACAAATGGGTTGTATAGTTGATATAAATCAATCATTAGGTTGGGAAGCTTATGGTGAAGAAGTAACAGAAGCCTTCGGTTATATAGAAAGTAACGGAGTAAAAGTGTCAGATGATGTATGTGATATATTTGATATGAGAGTAAAGAAACATATATCAAATGGTAGGTTATATACAAAATACAATCTATGGACATCTACAGGTAGACCAGCCAATTCATTCGGTAATGTAAATTTTGCAGCTATGAAACCAGAACAACGGAAGGCAATTATACCCGAATATGATATGTTAGTAGAATATGACTATGATGCATATCACTTACGACTTATAGGTGATTTAATAGGATATGAATTTGAGAAAGAATCAGTTCATCAACACTTGGCAGACAAATATGGATGTTCATACGATGAAGCAAAACAGAAATCTTTTCAACAATTATATGGTGGAATTGAGAAAGAAATACGAAAAAATATCACATTTTTCAGTTTAACATATGATAAAATAAATACATTTTGGGGATACTTTAATGATAACAAATTTATAGAAACTGATATTTATAATAGGAAACTATTGTCTAAAAACTATACAGATATGAACAAAAATAAGTTGTTCAATTACTTGATTCAGGCATATGAAACCGAATCAAATATAAAGACGATAATTGAATTAAAACACTATTTATTAGATAAGAAGACAAAATTAGTTTTGTATGGTTACGATAGCTTCCTTTTTGACTTCTCAAAAGACGATGGAGTTTCTATTTTGACAGATATAAAGAACATATTAGAGAGAAATGGACATATGGTTAAATCTCAAGCGGGTTCAAATTACGGCGAAATGAACGATATTTCGGATAGGTTATAGGTGAATAATCCAATAGATAAAATACTAACTGAATGGGCATATAGGGTGCCCGATGGTATGCCTGATCCAACTAATAGTTATCATACATTTCAACTTGAACAATACCTTAATGAATTAAGATTACCTAGAAAAGTTGTAAAGAAAGTTTTGGAAAAGGTTAGAAAATATGTAGATAATCCACAGAATAGAAAGTTGAATAGAGTTGGTGAGCCGTGGGGTTCTGAAGGTGATGATGTTAGTGGTAAAGTAGATGGTGATAAAGAAAAACAACAAGTTCCAAAACCTGTATCACAATTATTTAGTGGTAAACAAAATTCAGTTAGAGATGGTTTGTTATATATGAGTGATGAAGATAAACAACTATTTGAAGATTTCAAAAATGATTTTATAAAATTACAATCTAACCCATCTAAAGAATTTGCACAACAAATGGTAGAAAAATATGGACTGGAAGCTTCTTCGGGAGCCAAACCTAAAGTTTATATGAGAAATATTAATTTTGAAGCAAGAAAAATATTAGGACAGAATAAAGCTACTGAATTTATTAAAGATACATTAGAAAGTTCTTTGGGAACATCACTGAGGGGTGCTACAAAGGGTGTGAATGTTAAACAAGAAGTAGTCACCACAAGTAAACCGGAATTAACAACTAAAAGAACATCAAAAGATGATGAAGGAGTTAGAAAATTTTTTGATAGATCACCATATGATAGATTAGATGGTAATTTTCATCAAATGTTTGGACCAACGGGTGAAGATGGAAATCTTTTATTACCAAGTAGTAAACATTCCAAAGAATATTTCAGACAATCTATAACTGAAAATAAAGCATTGGATAAAACTATAAGTAAATTAGAAGAATTAGAAAAGACAGAAAATGTCAGCCCAAAAATTAGAGAAGCTTTAATTAAACATGGAAATAATTTAAAGAATATATATAAGAATTATGATATACCATCACAAGAAGCTAGTCAGGCTATTGGTGATTCTTATGCAACAATGGCAGAAACTATAAATGTAGAAAGTCCTACATTAGCTGGTGCTATGATGAAAAATATGGCAGAAATGGCATTATATGATACAGAATTAGCTGGAGGTGAAGAAGTCTACTTACCATCTCACGGATCTTTTCCAAGTGGTGATAAATTGAGAGTTACTCGTGATGGTAATAACAGAGTTGAAAGAGTAGCTTCCGTTAGTGTTAAATATGGAAGAGCCGGTAAATTTGGTTCATTTGGATTTCCTGGTGAAACAGGACAATATCAAAAATACCATCCCAACCCAGAATACAGGGAAAGATTAAATAGTAGACCTGGTGATGAGGGGTATAATTTGGGTGTAAAAGATGATATAATTAGAAGTGATGAACAAATGAATAAACTTATTAATGAGAGTGGGTTGGGTGAAGCTATAAAAGATAAAAATAAATTAGTTTCAACAATAAGACAAAATTTAGATGAAATAGATAAACTTAAAGAAGAAATAGGATATATTCAAAATGCAGCTGAAGCTAGAAGGGATGGAAAACCACCAGCCTGGAAACAATTAAATGCGGTTAAGAAAAAAATTGAAGAAATAGAAAAAAGATTAGCTAAAGATATAGAAGAATCAGTAGATAAAGAAAAATTAATTGAATTGGTTGGAAGTGATAATACATCCGTAATGTTATCAAGACCCGCTTGTATGATTACAGGGTTAACTTTTTCTGGGACATTGAGATCAAGTAATGGTTTACCGGTAATAGAACACAACCATCAGGAGATAAAAGATGGTAAATATGAATCACATACTGATACTGCAGAAGATGGAACTAATAATATGAAGTTATGGAAATTAACTTGGCGTGCATATGACAGTAGAGCGGGTGGATTGATTGCAAGTTTTAATAGTGATAGGACAGAAATGTAATGAAAACCCAACTACAAATTTACATAACAACTAATTTAGTTAATGGTAAACAATATATTGGATTACATTCTAAAAATGATGATTTATATTTTGGGTCTGGAACATTATTATTAAAGGCAGTTAAAAAATATGGAAAGAATAACTTTAAGAAAGAAATTTTAGAAGAAACCGATGATATATTTAAAGCGAATAAATTGGAAAGATATTATATCAAAGAATATAATGCCGTTGAAGATGACACTTTTTATAATTTGAGTCATGGTGGAGAATTAATATCTGGAAGGAAACATTCGGACATTACTATAAAAAAAATATCAGAAACTAAAAAGAAAAGTTATGAAAATAATCCTAGTTTACGATATAAAGCTGGTAATGGTGGAAGAGATAAACCGATGTTGGAGAAAACGAGAAAAGCTTTATTGAAAGCAAATACTGGTAGGATTATATCTGATGATACAAGAAATAAAATGAAAATATCTGCAAAGAAAAGGTATGATACTGGTGGTATTGAATATCCAAATTTAATAAATATAAAAACTGGTAAAATTGTAGAAGGTGGTGTTAATATTACAAGATTAGCTAGAAAATTAAATATAAATAAAGGAAATTTACAGGGAGTCATTAAAGGTAGAAGAAAAACTTGCGAAGGTTGGAGAATTGAATAATGCGTACACAGTTATTGGCAACTTTCACAAACAAAACTGATCTCGATGCAACAATCGAGAAAATCAAAGGTGCATATACAATCGCATTCGGTAAGATATATGTATTACAGAATGAAAATAATGTGAATGAGTTAATCTGTACATATAATGTAGATTTAGAAGCGGGAGCAGATTATAATGATGTAAAAGGAACAATATCTCTTCATAGGAAGAAACATTCCAATACATTATATACGATAAATGCATTGAATGAGGTAATTGCTAATCTTAATAATGGATTAGTAGATAGTAAATTTATAGTGCCTTGGGAGAATTTTAAGAATACATTAATGGTAACAAATTCAGATGGATTGAATAAGATACCTACAAGAATCTATAAAATAATAAAAATAAATTAATGGTTTTCATATTTTATATATATTTATATATATATTTAACAAATAAACATTAGGAGAAATAGGTTATGACAACAGCAGTTAAATCAAAAGCAAAAAAGCCCGCAAAAAAAGATAAATTAATAAAAGAAATTGTTACCAAAGTTGAAAAAACTCAAGAATCACCTTGGTATGTTTTTTGTTCAACTGGTTGTGGTTTTTGTAAGAAAGCTGAACCTGTAGTAGAAGAATTAAATAAAGAAGGTCATGATATTCTTACTCTTGATTTATCTGAACCAGATAATGCAAAATTAAATCAAGAACTTAAAACAGAATATGGTGTTCAATGTGGTACACCCTGGTTTATCAATGCTGAAACTGGTAAGGGTATTTGTGGTTATCGTGAAAAAGATGTTATTAAAAAGTGGTTAGATGGTGAAGACATTCCAGAACCACCAAGACCCAAAGGTATGCCACCTAGACCACCTTTTATGGGAGCTTCGGATACTGAAGTTAAGGAATGGAAGAAAAACTATAATAAATGGCTGGATGACAATCAACACCTTCCAGAAACTCAAAGAAAATCAACAGAGGAAGTTTTGAGTCAACCAAGACCTAAATCAGAACTACCAAGACCACCTATGGGACCAGATGTAACTGAAAAAGCTATTGATGAGTGGGGAAAAGAATATAGTAAGTGGTCGAAAGAAAATAGTCACTTGCCTAATTTACAACCAGTTGATGCAATGGTGAAAAATATTAAGAATAGAATAAAACAAATGGCTAACAATCCAAATGCTCAAGCTCAACCACAACCTCAAGCTCCGTCTCCAAATGTTGCAGAATTAGAAAAAAGAATTACTGAATTGGAAAATAAATTGAATTCCGTAGTCAATCAAGCTGATGTGGTTGGGGGAGATTTAACCAAATGGGAAGAAGACATGGAATATAAATTAGATATGTTGATAGAACATTTGGGAGTTAAAATATAGTTGAAATTCAAATTCAAACCGAAGGTCAAGAAAGACAGAGAGGCAACCCAAAAAGAATTAAATCGCATTAAAGAAACCGAAGAAATGTTGGAGAAAGAGCAGCAACTTCCACCGACATCTCAGATGGTTCGTAATATAGCTACAGATCATTGGAAATCTTTAAAGGCTTGGTTAAAAGGTTCACAGGTTATAGCACCACAAGAAATAGCACAGAAACGGTGGGAAATCTGCAAACAATGTCCTAAACTTTTATACGATGAAACTAATCCAGATACAGGAAAGAAAGATGGCAGGTGTATTGAGTGTGGTTGCTTCATGAACGTAAAAGTTCATTATGCTGTTGCTGAATGTCCTATTGGAAATTGGCCATACTCTTGTAAATGTAATTAAAAAGAGGACTACAATGAATAATTTAATATATAATGATTTAAAAGAAATATGGGATGGACAAAAAAACTTAATTGGTAAACCTATATTTATAGATTTCTATGCAGATTGGTGTGAGCCATGTAAAGCATTTGAACGGGTTTTGGAAGAATTGGTACCGGAGTATAAAGATAAAATAATTTTTTATAAAGCAAATATAGAAGAAGAACCACAATTATCTGAAATATTTGAAGTAAGACATATACCACATTTTGTAACAATATCAAAAGATGGTGGGGTTTCACCTGGAAGTGGAGCTCCAAATAAAGAAACTTTGAAATATTTTCTTGAAGGATTAGTCTTAAAATAAATGAAAAAAAAAGACTTGGTTTATATCTAAAAATAGATATATATTATAGAAATAGGTTATATGGTTATAAGAATAGCCATAAATAATAAACAATAAAAGATAAAACATAGGAGAAAAAGCATGGACTTAAATGCTATAAAAACGAAACTAGAATCGTTACAAAATCAAACTACAACCTCAAATAACTTTTGGAAACCTGAACCAGGCAAACAAGTTGTTCGTATTGTTCCTTATAAACATAACAAAGATAATCCATTTATAGAATTATTTTTTCATTATAATTTAGGACAAAACAAAACTTTTATGTCACCAATGTCATTTGGTCGTCCAGACCCAGTTCAAGAGTTTGCAGACAAACTTAAATCTACTGGTGATAAAGACGAGTGGATTCAAGGTAAAAGACTCGAACCAAAGATGCGTACATTCGCACCTGTAGTTGTTCGTGGTCGTGAAGACGAAGGTGTTAAGTTTTGGGGTTTTGGTAAAACTGTATATCAGGAACTATTAAGCGTAATAGCAGATCCTGACTACGGTGATATTACAGATCCAGTTAATGGTCGTGACATTCAGATTGAACGTCAGACTCCAGCGGAAGCGGGTAATCAGTATGGTAAAACTACTGTACGTGTAAAACCTAATCAAACTCCGATTACTGAAAGTAAAGAAATGTTGGAAAGTGTTTTTGAAAATCAACCCAACTTGACAGAACTTTATACAGAACCATCTTATGATGAACTGAAAGAAGCTCTTGCTACTTATCTTAATCCAACAGAAGATGATACAACAGATACAACTACAACAACTAATGGTGTTGCTGCTACAACAACTCCAACTGCTAACACAGGTGGAACTACAACAGCAAAAACAGAAGATGTTGAAGACGCATTTGATCAACTTTTTAATCAGTAAGAATAAATGAATTTGTGTGGTTGTTGAAGATTGAGATAAAACCGCTCATGTATTTGCTACCGGATACAACCACAAATTCATAAGGAGAAAGTTATGACACAAAAAGATGAATTGGCTGGTGTAATAGCCGATGAATTAAACAAAACCTTCAAACATCAAAAGGTTGCATATTTTCTTGATGATGGTGCAAATCCTACTGATGTTGTAGATTGGATTTCAACAGGTTCAACAATATTAGATTTAGCTATTTCTAATAAACCAAATGGTGGGGTTGCTGTAGGCAAAATAACAGAATTAAATGGTTTAGAGGGTAGTGGTAAATCTCTTATTGGTGCTCATTTATTAGCTTCATCACAGAAAAAAGGTGGTGTAGCTGTTTATATAGATGCGGAATCTGCAGTATCACCAGAATTTCTTGAGGCAATAGGTATCGATGTTAAGAATATGTTATATGTTCATCTTGAAACCGTTGAAGAAATTTTTGAAACTATTGAAACAATTGTTGCAAAAATTCGTGAAAGTGATAAAGATAGATTAGTAACTATATTGGTGGATAGTTTAGCAGCCGCTTCTACAAAAGTAGAGATGGATGCTGACTTTGATAAAGATGGTTGGGCTACTGCTAAGGCCATTATCATATCAAAGGCAATGAGAAAAATTACTCAAATGATTGCTCGCCAGAAGATTGCTCTTGTATTTACAAATCAATTACGACAAAAATTAGGTGTTATGTTTGGAGATCCTTGGACTACATCAGGTGGTAAGGCTCTTCCATTTCATGCATCTACTCGTATTAGATTAAAGAACGCAGGTCAGATTAAAGATGGTGGTAAGAATACTATTGGTATTAAGATGAAAGCACAAGTAATTAAAAATAGGTTAGGCCCTCCAATGAGAACAGCAGAATTTCCACTTTACTTTGACACTGGTATAGATGACTATGGTAGTTGGTTGACAGTGATGAAAGACCATAAACTTGTTAAAGCTGCTGGTGCTTGGTATACTCTACCTGAAGTAGATTTGAATACCGGTGAAGTGGTTAAAGAACATAAATTTCAATCAAAAGATTTTGAACAACTCATGGTAGATAATCCAAAGTTGAAACAAAATTGTTATGATAGGATTTGTGAAGCTTGTATTCTTAAATATGATTCTAAAGAACTTGGTATCGATGATGTTACTGAAACGGATGATGTAGTAGATGAAATATAGCAAGAAAGATTTAAACGAAAAGTTTATATCCTTTCTTGACCAAGTTAAAGACGAACCACACAAATCAGTAACACATCTTAATGATAGGGTGCTGATTATAGATGGGTTAAATACTTTTATCAGATCATTTTCAGTAAATCCAGCCATCAATGATGATGGATTACATATTGGTGGTATGATGGGTTTCTTAAAATCTATTCGTTATACTTGTGATATATTAAAACCTTCTCGTTGTATCATTGTCTTTGATGGTAAAGATGGTAGTAAACGAAGATCTAAAATATATCCAGAATATAAAGCCACTCGTAAAGTTAAGAAAAGATTGAACAGAAATGTTGATTGGGGTACTGCACCTCAAGACGAGGAGGAGAGTATGAAACAACAGATGGGGCGGTTAATCGAGTATCTCGAACAACTACCCCTGACGTTGGTTTGTATTGATGGTATTGAAGCTGATGATGGGATAGCATATATATCGCAACAACTCTTATCTGAAAGTGACATATTCATAATGTCAACCGACAAAGATTTCTTACAACTTGTAGATGATAGAGTAAAAGTGTGGAGTCCAACCAAGAAAAAATTATATACCAAAAATGAAGTGTTTGATGAGTATGGAATACCTTCTAGAAACATTTTAACATATAGGGTCTTAGATGGTGATAAATCGGATAATATAGGTGGTATAAGGGGGTCTGGGTTGAAAAGTATAGTGAAGTATATCCAACCTATTACAGAAGATAAAGATTTTACAGCAAGAGATTTGATTGAATTTGCAGAAAAATCAGATGGTAAAATAAAACTCTTGGAAAATATAAAAAATAGTAGTAAATTATTAAAACGGAATTATCTCTTAATGCAACTATATAATGTAGATATTCCAAATCATACAAAGATGAAAATACAGGGTGCTATCAATGGTGATGTACCACAGCTAATAAAATATAGATTTCAAACTATGTTTTTAAAGGATAAATTAACAAATGCAATTCCTAATCTTGACTCTTGGATTATGGAGTTTACTAGATTAGATAGATTCAGGGGATTGAGTGACAAATAAATTAGCAGAATATGGACATACATTTCAAGTAAAATCAATAGCTTGTCTAATGACAGATATTGGATTTATGGGTCAGATATATGATATACTTGATGAAAGTCACTATGACAATGATGCTCTTAAATGGATTGTAAAGGAATGTAAGTCATATTATAATGAATATAAAAAACCAATTACACTTGATGTATTTAAGGTTAAAGTAAATGATGTTCAAAATGATGTTTTAAAAACAACTATTGTAGAAAAATTAAAAGAAGTTTTTAGATATCACGAAGCTCCAGATTTGGAGTTTATTCAAGACCAAGCATTACATTTTTTTAAGAATCAAACATTAAAGAATGCTATTTTAGAATCGGTTGAAATATTAGAGGGAAAGGGTGATTTCGATAATATAAAGAATATTATTGATAATGCTATGAGAGCTGGAACTGAGAGAAATATAGGTCATGAATACATAGAAGATATAGATATTAGATATTCAGAAATGGCCCGTAATACGGTTGCTACTCCTTGGGATGTGATAAATGAATTAACACAGGGTGGATTGGCTAGTGGTGAATTGGGTGTGATTGTTGCTCCGGCTGGTATAGGTAAGACTTGGATATTATGTGCGTTAGGTGGTGGTGCAATGAAAAAAGGGGTAAACATAGTTCATTATTCACTTGAATTAAATGAGGCATATATTGGATTAAGATACGACAGTGTATTTACAGGTATAGCAAATCAGAATTTAAAATATCATATGGATGAAGTCAAAGAGGGTATTGAAAATATTGAAGGTGAATTAGTTGTTAAATATTTTCCAACAAAGACAGCATCAGTAAATACCTTATCAGCTCATCTACAAAAAATGAGAATGATGGGTAAACCATTTGATATGGTTGTTGTAGATTATGCAGATATATTAAGAGATACAGGAAATGCTAGAGAGGTAAGACATGCACTTGGTAACATCTATGAAGATTTAAGAGGTTTAGCGGGTGAATTTGAAGTTCCGATATGGACTGCTTCTCAAGCAAATCGTTCAGCATTAGATGAAGATGTAATTGAGGCACAGAAGATAGCTGAATCATATCAGAAGATTATGACAGCAGATTTCGTTGTATCATTATCAAGAAAAGTAGAAGATAAGATTGGTAATACTGGTAGATTTCATGTTATAAAGAATAGATTTGGTCCTGATGGTTTAACTTATCCAGCAAAGGTAAATACTAATACTGGAGCTGTAGAAATATATGAATCAACATCAGTTGGTGGTAAAGAACAGCAACATAAAATTGATAATAGAGATAATCTTATGAAGAAAATGTTGGCAAATAAATATGAGGATATGATGAATGAGTAAGACAATTAAAGAAATAGTAGACTTATGGTATGAAACCCAAATGGGTCACTATTTAAAATGTAGAAAAAAGCAATTAGAATTTTCAGATTTAATGTGGAGTTTATATGAAGAATACAATGGAGAAGACAATGGAAAGTAAGTTATATACATACTTACAACTTCCTGATGATTATTGGACAATTACAACAACTATGGATATAGATGTTCAATATGAGGAAGATGAAAGTAAGTGATTTTAAAGTAGAACTAGTAGACAGAAAAGTAATTCAATCATTTGTTCATAGATGGCATTATTCACATGATACAAATGGTATTCAACAAAAACAATGTTTTGCTTTATTTGATGGTATGAAAATGATTGGAGCGATGATATATGCTATCCCATCGATGAAATCAACTGCTGCTAAGTATAATCCAGATAATCCTGATAAATGTTGGGAATTACGAAGGTTATGTTGTATAGATGATACACCAACAAATACAGAGAGTTATTTTATAGGTCAAACATTAAGATGGCTAAGACAGAATACAGATATAGAAGTTATTGTATCTTATGCTGATTTGGAACAAGGACATGAAGGTATTATTTATAAAGCTAGTAATTTTCATTATATAGGACAGAGTGGAGGTAGTAGTGTTTTAATGGTAGATGGTAAAAAGTATCATAACCGTTCAATGAATCAAAAGATAAAACCATATGGTAGAGAATTAAAAAGAAGATGGGATAATAAAGAAGGACATAAATGGTGGGATTCTAAAGAAGAGAACATGTATTATGTAGATACAAAACCAAAAAATATTTATGTTTATTATTTAAGTAAAAAAGCAAAAAAGAAATATTTATATGTGGATTCCGAAAATTGATACAAATCACAATTAAAATCAGGGAAAGTTATAGTGAATTTTACCTTATCAGATAATTTTATAGAACAATACAGAAGGAAACGAGCACCATTTGGATTCAACGGATTGGGTGAATTAGTTTATATGAGAACTTATTCTCGACTCAAAGAGGATGGAAAGAACGAAATGTGGTGGGAGACTGTTAAACGTGTTGTAGAGGGAACTTACAATATGCAGAAAAATCACATTGAACGATATGATTTAGGGTGGAACGCGTGGCAAGCACAACGGTCAGCACAAGAGATGTATGAACGTATTTTCAATATGAAATTCTTGCCTCCTGGACGCGGTTTGTGGTCAATGGGAACATCACTAACAGAAGAAAAAGGATTATACGCCGCCCTCAATAACTGTGCTTTCGTATCAACACAAAACCTAAAAGACGACTTATCAAAACCATTTACATTCTTGATGGATGCTTCAATGGTTGGGGTTGGTGTTGGTTTTGATACTAAAGGTGCAGAGTCATTTGTTATAAGAGGACCAAAAAATGACAGAGATCCAGAGTTATATATAATACCAGATACAAGAGAAGGTTGGGTTGAATCTATGGCTAGGTTGTTGGATACATATTTTCTTGGTATTGCTCCTGTCGAATTTGACTATACACAGATTAGAAAAGCCGGTGAACCAATCAAAGGATTTGGTGGTGTGGCTAGTGGTTATAAACCCCTCGAAGAAGTTCACAACTATGTAAGAGAAGCATTAGATAAGAATGTGGGGTCACCTATATCAGTAACTACAATTGTAGATATAATGAACCTAATAGGAAAATGTGTAGTTGCGGGTAATGTTAGACGAACTGCTGAAATCGTATTCGGTGATTCTACATCAGAAGAATATATCAACTTAAAAAATTATAAGAAAAATCCCCATAGAGAATCATATGGTTGGACATCAAACAATTCTATATTTGCTGAATTGGGTATGGATTATACAGATGCTGCAGATAGAATTAATGATAACGGAGAACCAGGATTTGCTTGGTTAGATAATATGAGAGATTATTCTCGTATGAGAAATGGAAGAGATAAAAAGGATCACAGAGTATCAGGTGGTAATCCTTGTTTGGAACAATCACTTGAAAGTTATGAATTATGTTGTTTGGTAGAAACATTTCCCACAAATCACGAAAATTTAGATGATTATATAAAGACTTTAAAATATGCGTACCTGTATGCGAAAACAGTAACACTTGGTAAGACACATTGGCCAGAAACAAATCGTGTAATGTTAAGAAACAGAAGAATAGGATGTTCAGTAAGTGGTATAGCTCAGTTCATATCAAAACCGGGTGGAATAGGTAGATTAAGATGTTGGTTGAAACAAGGATATGATGCGATACAAGATTATGATAAGTTGTATTCAGATTGGTTAGCCGTTCCCCGTAGTATTAAGACAACATCAGTCAAACCAAGTGGAACTGTTTCGCTATTGGCGGGAGCAACCCCAGGTCTTCACTACCCCGAAAGTAGATTTTATATAAGGAGAATAAGGTTATCGATTAACTCGCCGTTAATAAAACCTTTGGAGAAAGCAGGATATAATATAGAACCTGCTTTTGGGAGTGAAGCCAGTACTGTTGTAGTAGATGTTCCAGTTGATGTGGGAGAAGGAATACGAACTGTTAGTGAAGTATCAATGTGGGAGCAAATGTCATTAGCAGCATTTATGCAAAAGTATTGGGCAGATAACCAAGTTAGTTGTACGGTTACATTTGACCCAAAAACAGAAGGTAGTCAAATATCATATGCTCTTAATTATTTTCAGTATCAGTTAAAGGGTATTTCATTTTTACCTAAAATGGAACAGGGTGCTTATAGACAAATGCCTTATGAAGAAATTACAAATAAAGAATATGAAAAAATGGTTTCGGAATTGAAATACTTATCATTCAGACAAGTTAAAGGTAATGAAGCTATAGTAGATAAGTTCTGTAACAATGATACTTGTGAGATAGATTTAAAAGAGCATGTCAAAAAAATAGAAGTAGAAAGTGTATAATGACGTTAAAAATTAAAAGAAAGTGGCACAAAAATATAGTAATACTATCTGGTGGATTTGATCCAGTTCATATAGGTCATATTAGAATGTTCAGAGAAGCATCACAACTTGGACATTATGTAATAGTAGGATTAAATTCAGATGATTGGTTAACTCGTAAAAAAGGAAAACCATTTATGCCTTGGGAAGAAAGAAAAGAGGTACTTGAATCAATGAGGTATGTAAATCAAGTACTACCATTTGATGATTCAGATGATACAGCTTCTGATATAATTAGGAAAGTAGCAAATCATTATTGGGATAATAACGAGTTTTGGGAATGGGATAATGCCGAAACAGATGCTGCTGGATTTTGTAATTATTATAGTATCTATTTTGCTAATGGCGGCGATAGAAAAGTTGAAAATGTTCCGGAAATTGATGTATGTAATGATGTAGGCGTAGAAATGTTATGGGGAATAGGTGGTGGTAAGATACAATCATCATCGGATTTAATTAAAAACGCGGAGAAAGAAAATTAAATTATATAAATTATTATTTCATTTTGTAGTAGTTACTCATCACATAGGCTTGTTCGGATTAATTGCATCAATTCCATTGTTAATTATAAAAGAACCGCCTTGGGTATCTTTACCATTAGTGGGGTGGATAATGTATCTTGGTTTTAGTAGAGTATTAGATTGCCCATACACCAGATTAGAGAATCATTTGAGAAGAAAATTAGGATTACCAGAAATTAAAACATTTCTTAAACATTATTATTTTAGGGAGAAATAAGATGAAAAAAATATTATTATTTTTATTGCTATTTTTATTTAGTTGTAGTAATGATGTATTAAATCCAAATAAAACAGAAACAAATCAAACAGTAGCTAGGTCAAATGATAATACACCAGACCATGGTAGTTTACCACCTCCAATGATTGTAGGTGGTGAAGAAGTAGACCCAGCTTGTCCAAATTGTAAATATCCATTTATGGTATCATTGAGATATGGTGGTGGGCATTGGTGTGGTGGTTCACTTGTTAGGGAGGATTGGGTAATTACAGCAGCTCATTGTGTTGAGGGAGTTTCGGAAAGTAGTCTTCAAGTAAAGATTGGATTACATAATGTTAATTCAACAAGTGGAGCTGTAACAAGAAATGTGAGTGATATTATAGTTCATCCACAATATAGTGGTTGGTCTTTAGATAATGATTATGCACTATTAGAATTATCATCACCAGTTACAACATTTGAACCAATACAATTAATAACAGATAACTCACACGATGATGAACCAGTAATGTCAACAACAATGGGTTGGGGAGCAACTTCATCTGGTGGATGGGGTTCTAATGTATTGATGGAAGTTGATGTTCCAATAGATGAAAGTTGTGGTAACATAGGAAA
>Ga0208433_1000611_pt1 | contig 14787 bp, 18 predicted proteins | sample 3_EtaG_FD_184075 | JGI IMG/M metagenome (GOLD analysis project Ga0208433, IMG submission 184075) | Marine viral communities from the Subarctic Pacific Ocean - 3_ETSP_OMZ_AT15126 metaG (SPAdes) (version 2) | ecosystem: Environmental > Aquatic > Marine > Oceanic | place: Pacific Ocean | collected...
TTTGACGTGCGTGGGCACGTTTTTAGAAACTAAAGATATTGATGTTGATTTTTGTTCTTCAGCCATCGTTCACCTTCTTTTTTTCATGATTAATGGTTACTTACTACGAAAGTTAATCTTAGTAAGCTCCGTTGCTTTTACTCCTGGTACGGAGGTACCCATCTGTAAAAGTTCCCTAAACGCGGTAGCAGACATTCTTTTCTGCAACAACTCGAACTGTTTTGTATCCAGTATGTGTTGATGTAGAACGTCCCAGTCTTCTACTGTAGGTACAATTTCTTTTTTCTTAGAAACAGTACATAAATCATTAGCAATTTGGTCTAGACCTTGGTCTTCCATTTCTATAATGATTGCGCTATCGAGATCGTTTTGAAGTAGCTTTAATACTTTCTCTTGCTCATGCAATTGTTTTATTTGGCTACGTGTTTCGTGTAGTTCTACTAAAAGCTCATTCAGATTTGTTTTCTTTTCTTCCATTATGCAACCTCTTGTACGTGCAATTTATTTAATACGTGGAGTAAATTCTCCATCTTGCCTAATTTACCGTCTAACTTTTCATACACCTTCTCTTCCCAGGTGTCTCGTGCGGCAATTAAAATTGTTTCAGTTTTATTGGATTGACCGGCTCTGTGTATACGCCGGTTAAATTGTTGAAAGTGTTCTGCATTATATGTAGGGGAGCACCATATGCATGTAGTAGCAGCGGTAAGTGTAAGACCGTGCCCTGCGGACTGGGGGTGTGCGAACAATACTTTAACTTGACCCGCTTGAAACCGTTCAACTATATCTACACGTTTGTGCGGAGAAACTTCTCCATCAATAACTTCGTATGTCCATCCTCGTTTTTGAGTTAATTTAACTAAGGCATCACGTTCGTGCTTCCAATTAAAGGCCACTAAGCTGTGTTTACGTACTTCTAATAGATCCATAATTAAATCGTATCTATGTTGATGTATGTATTTAGTGTCTCCAGCCTGATCATAGATTGCTCCACTCACAAGCTGTAAGAGCTTTTTAACTCTAACTCCGGCGTTTACTGCGTTAATTGTACCTTGGGTAGTATATAGAACTGATTCTTCGGCTAAGAGGTCGTACATGGCCTTCACGGCAGGCGTAAGGTCTGTATGCATTATCCTAGTAATATTATCGGGTAGATCAATACAGTCTTCTAAAGCATGTCGTATGTTAATGTCGCTGAGTTGTTGAGCTACTGTTTGTTCTATACCTGGTTTGTCAACCCATTCATTAGCAAAGCCATTAAAACGGGGAGTGCAAACTTGGTTACGGAAAGAATAGTATCGGTCTCCTAAGCGTTTTCCATCATCTACACACAGGACTGGGTGCCAGACATCTAGAATAGTATTAGTATTAGGAGTACCAGACATAAAAATCCGATTATCAAAGCATGAGACAATCTTTCTAAGGTTTTTGGATCTCTTAGAATCCTTATTCTTAAAGGCTGTGAATTCGTCAACCACCAATATATTAAATTGTTTAAGGAGCTGTGGATTTTTTTGTAGAAAATTGACAGCTTCAAAATTAGTGATGACCATATCCAATTCTGTATCCGCAAAAACTTTTGCACGATTCTTCGCATAAGCTACTCCATAAGTTAAATGAGGTTGGAACTTTTTAATGTCATCTACCCAAGCTGCTTCAAGGATAGAAAGAGGGGCTATAACTAAAGTTTTATTACCTAAAGTTATAAGAGCATCTAACACAGCACGGGTCTTACCCGTACCGGGGTCAGATGTAATTAAACAACGAGGGTGTTTAAGTATAAAGTTAGTGGTTTCTGTTTGATGCGCGTACACAGGTAGGGTAGGTAAATTCATATTTATCTCTGTATTTAGTATTTGTATTTAACACTGTATTTATCATTTCATTATAACTTATTTAAGGGCATGTTGACAGACTGGGTCATCTCCCTTTTTATAAAAACACCACTTACAACTATAACTAGAAGGATTCGGTGGAAATTTAGTAGCAGTAGTCATAACAATAGCTCGTTCATGCAGTTTAGGCATAAAAATCATAGCTTCGTCACGAGTATAAGCTTGTCGGGTTGTTTCTCCGTGGTCTAAGTACCACAGCTCAGTTTGAACGTGTTGTAAATCTGGGTAACGAAAGAAACTACCGATAGCATAAGTTAAAGCTTGCTGTGAATGGCTTATCTCGTTACCAAACATTTTACCTGTTTTATAATCAATAACACGAGCAGAGGTTTCTGTCTCATGTACGATTGCATCTAATTTAATACGAGCCCAGGTCTCGCGTTCTAACCAACCGCAGGGTTCCCAATCTATTGTGAATCCCCACTCTCCTTCAACTTCTACTTTTGCTTTTGCAAATAGTTCACGGAGTGTTTTAAATTCTTCTGTAAATTTAGCTAACTCTTTGGGGAGCTCAGCTATTTTTGCTTGTACATAATCTTCAGCAAGTCCATGTATCTCACTACCACGAGCCGCAGCGGGCCCATAGTCTTCTTGTATACGTCTTACTTTGGCTATGTATGAACGATAAGCGCAAGTTTCAAAAGTTTTAAGGGTCGAATGCGACCAGGCTGGGATAAGACCCAACTTCTTTGGGGCATCTGTTTCTATAACACTGTCTAGATCCGGACGCTTGTTTTGTACGAGCTCTACCATAAATTCTTTAATGTGTAGCTTTTCTGTTTATAAGTTCCATGTCTTTACCTTCAAAATGATCTTCTAGTAAAGACTCTTTTACATCATCGGCTAATAGCCAAGTTAGTAGTACTCCTCTGGGAGCTGATCTATGTTCACCTTCCCCCATTCTTTTACGGGTGGTGCCTACATTTAGCCGGCTCATCGCCTTTGTGAAGTCTCTTATAGACAATACTTTTTTGTTGTCTGTTAACACATCATACACTAATTTAAAATGCTGCATAGGGATTATGGTTTCATTCCCTACCTCTGCTATCCAGTTTTTGATGTACCGTTGAGAGGTACTTATGCCTCCGGCGTCAAAGGTGTTTGTAAGTGGAATATCTAAAACTTCTACAAAATATTCTAGGTTATTTAACTTAATTGCATTCGCAAATTCTTCTAGTACCGACATAGATATCAACTTCATGTCTTTCTTAGCATCATTATCTAAAGCGGTATGAGCCATACGCTCATCTACTTGAAAGTGTTCTAGTAGGCCAGAAAATAAATACAGTTCTTTATCTAAGTCATCCAGTCTTGTAAGTAATTGTGGGAAAGCCTTATCTAACTTACATTCTTGCCTGGGGGCTACGTTGTAACGTCGGTCACCTTCTTCTATTTTGACAGCGTCTGCTCTGTTAGTAAGGAATATAAAATTACAAAAACTTGGCAGTTCTACTTGATTTGCACGCATAGCACGGACTGTTAAGGTGGGCTCAGTGATTTGGTGTTTTAATTTATCCGCCATACGAGCTATGTTTCCTGAGTCTCCCATTCGGAACTCATCAACAACTAGAAATAGAGCCATACGCATGTATAAATTAAATTGCTCTTCTAAGTTTTCTATAGCTCTCATCGGAACTTGAGAATCACCGAACAAAGGCTTAAGTACTTTGTGTACAAACAAACCTTTACCGGTCCCAGGGACACCTGTAAGTATCCAAGCGGTCATGGTTTTTTGTTTCTTTTGATAGATATAGGCTAACCAATTGATAAAGTGTTCTGTTTCTAATACTCCTCCTCCTAATATTTGTTGTATTAAGGCATAGGTAAGAGGCACATATTTCTTAAAATTTTCAGCTTCCCCATACTCTACTTTGGGAACTTCTTGCTCTGCAGCTAACATGTAAGGGGTCTTTCTAAATAAATTAACATAGTAAGGTGCATTTTCCATCTGCATACCTTTACCTGAAGTGGGATCAAACACAACTTGAGCGTCCGGTACATAGTCTGGCATCGGTCGGTTGTGTGTACGCATAAAACCTTCTAAGGATCCTTTTTGTGTAGGAGTTAAAGGGAAATCATCAGCAAACTGTTCTTTCTCTTTATCAAAAATTCCATTGTAAAAAGTGTCAGTGTAGTAGTCTCTAAGAACTACTGGTCTAACGTCTTTTCCTCCTTCCATTTGTTCTGCAAAGGTGTCGAATATACTTTTGTAGAATTCTGGATCTGCTTTCTGTATTTCAAATACAGGCTCACCTTTAAAATTGTACATATAGTGAGGCTTGGTAAGAATAAAATAATAGGCACCGCTATCTCCTCCATTAATATTACAGTTAACATAAGGTTCACTAACCCTACAGACTTCAATTGTCATCCTGTCAGGGTTCTGCAAGACTTCTTGAGCCTCGCCTCCTACATTAACGGTAGTAATACGTTCGGCTTTTTTAGTCAGTCCCGCTTTTTTTCGTAAACCATCTTTTATTTGTACACCTAAATTGTGTACTTTCTCGGGGTTTACATCTTTTAACAATGGAACTATGTCCACGGTTGGTTCACCACGAGGTATACATACAAAACGATCTCCAGCGATTGGGTCTTGTATGTCAATAAATTTCGGTGGCGCAATGTAAATTAATTTAGAATTATCAGCCAAGCTAACATCTAAGGGATAAGCAATGCTTTGACCATTAGCTGAAAGATTAAGCTGATGAGCTAAAAAATCTATTTCATAATTGAGTGTTTTAAACCATTCTTTTAATACTTTTGGATACACAGCATTTGTAAGTAGAAAAAATAAATGCATTGAAACTTTGTTACCTTTCATGCCCAGGGACGCTGAAGCCTGTGCGATGTAACTTACGTTTTGGAATTCAGGTGGCAGATAAGTAATGAACTGTTCTGCTATGGTTTGTATATCAAACTCGCTTAGAGTTGATTTAGTAGCAGAGATAGGAAATTCAATTCCGTCTAGATCTAAAACTAGCAACTCAGTTTGAGCTGCACGATCCGTCATCATGGCGCGGGATTCGTTTTTTAGTTTTTTTTTAAGTAGCCCTTTGTGTAGAGCTGCACCTCGTTGGGAATATTTTTTTAATAGATCGAAAAATTCTTGAAATCCTTCTTGGCTTTTACTAATTTTATGATGATAAGATGTAAAATTTTTAACTAGTGGATAAGGTTTTTTACTTTTTAACGATATTTCTTTTATTAATCGTTGTTTGCCTTTAAGAAAAACAACTTCCATCTTCTGTACCCCTCTTCATTTATTTTCTTCATAGACTTCCTTTCGGTCGATCCTTATTTCTTTCTTAGCTTCAAAAGCTAACTTAACCTGCTTAGCCCCTAAAGCGGTAACAACAATTTCACATAGTATTTCAGTCGGCTCAGCTGCGGTATAAATGACTACAGCTTCTTGCTTTTTCCGTGCCAAGATGAGATTGCTTACTCTATTTGTCATAGACTTTGCTATAACCTCCTTCAGCATCTAACGGTAACTTTTCACACCATCCTGGTGGTTTTTTCATTATAGTCATAATTTGTTCTAAGGTCACTTCTGCATTTTCTTCGGGCCCTGAACAAATAATTTCATCATGAACCGTTAAAACTATATCGAGTTCTGGCAATTCTTTTTTGATTGTAAGTATTTGATTTGTAATAACTATTCTAGCTAAAGCCTGAACTATATTTTCACAAAGCCTGGGGCCATGCGTACGTATTGGTCCTTTATTAAAACTAGATTTAGATTGGTATATAAACTCTCCAGCTGTATACATTAGGTGCGGATATTTTAAGAACATATCATTCGGTAATTTTATAGCGTTGTTTGCAACTTCTAATGGCCCATATGTGTTTCCGTATTGAGCTCTATCAATCATGCCGTACAAGAATTGTTTACATACATTCCAAAGCCTGGTGATGTTGGGATACATTCCACGATACTGACTTACAATTGCGAGCGCTGTCTGATCTGTAACATCAACAGAGGGTGATCCCTGTTTAAGTATTGCTTGGAACCGGTCTTTACCCATACCATAACCTAAACCTAATATAGCTGTTTTGCCTACATATCGTTCTAACTTATTTTCTTTAGTTATATCACGCCCATAGATTTCTGAAGCAAACTGACTATATACATCTTTTCCCGCAGCAAAAGCTTCTAGTAAGGGTTCTTCATTAGCCAACCAAGCTAACATGCGAGCTTCTATGTTGGATAAATCAGCAACATACAAATAGTGGCCGTATGGGGCTGTAAGTGCACTACGGAGCTTAGACCCTCGGGGAAGGTTTTGTAGGTTTATCTTTTCAGACCCCCCAAATCGTCCCGTATGAGCTGCGTAATAACGTAAAGGAACTGAAAAAGTGCCGTCTGGGTTAACCGCAGATAGAAAACGTTCGGCTCTGGTTTCTTCGATACGTGATTTAACTGCTTCTCTTCCGTTCCATACATGTTGTAATTCAGGGTACATTCTCATCATTTGGATGTAAGCTGAGTCGTTTTTACTAAACGCTGGGATGGTTTCTCCTGTCCGTAGGCTCTTTTTAGTAGGTACAACGATTCCCAGGGACTCAATGTGCGCAGCAAACTTAGGTTGAGACGCTAATATTTCACGTGTCATGCCGCTGTCTTCTATTTTTTGTGCTGTTTCAGCAGCTATTTGTTCTTTGTGAGCGATTACAAGTTCACGATTGAGCACAATCTTAGGTTCTACAAACATACGAACTGTGATATCAATAAGATCTAACTCGCTTTGAGGATATCCTTTAGACATACGCTCAAAAATTGCATAAGTTAGATCTACATCTTGTATACAATAACTACCAATTGTTTTATCGAGCTCTGGATCTAAATCTCGTATGCCTTTAGCTGTAATAAGCTCTTCGCCTTTACGCATACTTTTATCGTCTGGGAAAATACGTTTTGCTACATTTTTAAGCGCTGCTGATTCGTTTGGGTATAACCCACGGCTCATGGCCGCAGTATCGTAGTAATACTTAGGGAAGACTTTATATATTTGCGTAAGAATATAGGCATCAAAAAGGGTGTTATGACATACAACTGCTAGCTCATCCCAGGGGTATTGTGCAAACAGTTCAGGTATTTCATCTTCGCTATACCACTCACTGATTCCATCGTCGTTCCATTTAACACCTACACCCCATACTTTAAACTCTGAAGAATGAACATATTCTGCCGTGGTCATCTTTGTAAGGGAATAACCTACGTCATAAAATGTCTCAAAGTCTAAGTATAATTTATTCATTTATTTTCTTCTTTAGGGTTAAATAGTGTGCATAGTCTGCTTTTTTAGCTCGTTCCCAACCGATTCGCTTACTATGAACCATATTAAACGCTGTGCCCATAGGGACATATTTGAACTCAATATGGGGAAAGTCTACGTCTGGATACGTATAGGGGTGTTTATTATTACGCTTAACATAAACGTAAGTAGCCATAAATACTCCTTATTTACTTGACTTTTGTAAGAAACCTTTTATGTTCAAAAGATGGTAGCACATTTTTGTGCTGAATATTAATTTAATAAGTTATAGGGTGATAATATGGCAACATATGAATCCGGTCCCGTAGCAGGGAACCAATCTTTCAAACCCTTTCCAGATGGAAATCTAGGGGTTAGATACGCTAAATTTACAGCAACTACGGCTTTAGCAGCAAATGACATTATCCAAATGGTTGATGTTTTCGCTGGTGAAACTGTACATGATGTAAAGCTTAAAACTGGCGACTTGGACACAGGTACAGCAATTGTGCTTGGTGTAGGAGATGGTGGTGATACTGATAAGTACATTGCAGCTTCTACTGTAGGTCAAGCTGGCGGTTCAGACGACCAAGAAGTTAATCTCGCTCCTACTGTTTATTCAGTTGATGACACTGTCGACATTGTTGTTGAAGTGGCACCAGGTGGTGGCGGTACAGGAGATCTTGAGCTTTGGGTTTACGTATCGTAAACTAAGGTATAGTTTTCCTAAGTTCCCTCTTCGGAAAATTTAAAAGGGGCTACTCACTCTCGAAGGGTAGTTCCTTTTTTTTACTTTACATATTGGGTTATCGTAATAGTCATGGGTTCCTGCTCTGTATCTTGCCTTCTTTTCAGATATCATTACTGAGCTTTCCCATGCTACCCAGCCCGAAATTATAAGTAAGACAATATTAAGAATCTCATACATATTAATACCCCTGGCTTATATGCACGTATGCGTCCTGGCATTCAGCAATGGGCTTTCCGCAATCACAAATGCCGTCGTTTTCCGGCGGGGCAAAGTCAGAAGGCTGTAAGTCACGAACAATCCCGTTGGGGTATTTCATCCCCCATTGTCTATCAAAAAATTTTCTGGATTCTTTCTCTAAATAATAATCTAGGCTTTCTTGGTGCCTTTCATCTCTATTCATTGGTTTCCAATGAGCATAATTAGTCTCATAGTTTTGTTTTTTATCGTACCTAAAGATTTCCATAATAGTTTCATCCTATCTCAAAACCGCCAGAGGCACGAGCAAATCTGGCGAATTCACGGACGTTGTCCGTATCAAAAGGGTAACTTTTAGCCCAGCTTTCTTGTAGTCCTTCTTCGCAGGCATTACATTTACCTCTAACATGCTCATCGTTGCGTACGCCCGTACCGTTACAGTGTGGGCATTTTTCTTTAGGTAAAATATCTAAACCTTTCTGATATTTAACAGCAAAGGCTTCTAGTTCACCTGCAGCGTCGAGCTCTTCTATTTTGTTTGCAATATAAATAGCTTTAATAGCATTAATAAGATGGTAGTCATTGTATTCTCCTCTTTCTTTATCTTCATCTGATAATATAGTAGGAGCTACTTCTAAACATATGTAGTGCCATAAAGGTCTCCAATACCAAACATTGTTACGAAAATACACACCAGGGTTGTCTTGATGATACTTATCTTGATCCTCGAAGTATTTATCTCGTTCTGCATCAGAGGGATTAGTGTTCCAATCTATTTTAGGTTTCTCACCGCTTATTTTTGGCTGTTTGCCATGTATGTCAAAGCCCATAATTATCTCCAATCCGGGTCATGTTGTTTCCATTTAACTGTTGGACCCGAGATATCAACAGTAAAGAATTTATACTTCTTCTTTTCTACGGCAAGTTTTTGGTGGGGCATTGTTTTCTTCATTACAAATAAAACAACAGAAGCAACCAAACCACCTACCATAGCTGCAGCCATACCGCTAAAGGTTCCGTAAAAGCAAACCATTAAAGTAACAGTGATAAGGACATCAATAACAATATCGTGTCCAATTGCTTTACGTCCACCAGCTTTAAGCGCTAGCAAAAGCAGTCCTAATGCGCTGAGTATTCCTATTAGTAACATTATTCCTTTCCCTCCATATAAGATAAGCCATATAAGCAAATTGTATGGCTTCGATTAAAATCCACAAAGCTGTGGTGATTGATGAAACTATTGTCGCATTCATTATTTTCTCCAAAGTAGATATGTACATCCACCCACAAGAAACAATACGGCTGTTAGAGTAATAACATGGTGTACTGTTGATGCGAGTGCAACTAAGCCTAAAAGAATACTCGCTCCGATTAAAACTGAGTTTCTGTATTCAATTACGAATTCTTTAAATTTTAATGACTTCTCCATAGGGAGCCTCCTTACTAGTTGTAGACACCCATAAAACTGGATAGCGCGGTTGATCTCCAAAGTCATTTGACTCAAGATCTGTGAAGTACACTAAAGCAGATACTTGCGGGTATTTTTTGTTAATATAATTAATTACGGGACTGAAACAGGTACCGCCTCTACCCTTATAGGTAACTTTAAGGGGTAAATTTTCCCTGGTGTATTCAGTGTCTTCTCGTACTTTTGTATCACATTGTAAGAACCGTATACGCTCTGGGTTGGTGTCATGCAGTATGGAAGTAACTTCTCCTGTAAATTGTTTTAACTCTTCATCACTTACTGAGCCTGAGGTGTCAACTGCAATTGCAATTTCCTCCAGGCACGGGTTGTGTAGTGAAGGTAAATACATACCGCGGGCAATGAACCTACGGTTTGGGCGTATCCAAGTGAAGTCTGATTTATTATTAGCACGTAAGAAACGAGCTAATGTCATTTTCCAATCTACTTTAGGAGCTAAAGCATGCTCAATAAGTGTTTGAAGGTGTCCGGGTAGTTTACCCATGGCTTTAGCGGCTTCGGCCGCTTGTTGTATGGCAACTTCTATTTCTGTTTCAAACTTACCTGATGCAGAGCCATCCCCAATAGATGGGTGGTCTTCTACACCACCACACCCACCGGGGTCTGCACCGTCCAATAATATAATGCCGGTAGGGCCGTTATCCTCTCCCAAACCTTCAGGTAGTTTGGAATATACTTCTTCAGTAGCCATACCGTCGTACTGTTCATCATACAATTCACTATGCGGTAATATAAAATTACTCTTTTTTAACGCTAAATTACTAACGTAGTCAGCAGCCACGTTCCATTTAAAAGCGTTACGGTGGTCTCTTCTTACCATGTGCATAAGTGCAACGTGCATTACTTCATGAGCGATGAGCCCTATGCGTTCGTGCGGTCTTAATTTTAAAAACCACTTGGGGTTATACTTAAGATACACTCCATTAGTACAAGCTGTCTCTACGGAGCTGTCTTCAATAGGCTGGAGCCGTAAGGCAAGAGTGCCAAAGAAAGGACTACTTAATATTAATTGAGATCTAGCTTTTGTATACTCATTCATCAGAATCTCCAACCAATGAAGCGGACAAGATTGTTTTATTAAGGTCGTTATCCACGACTACCTTATCTGCCATCTCCTTTTGTATGTTTTGCATACGTTTACGTTCTTGTTTCTCGTGTACTTTGGCAAGTTTTTCAGGGTCTACAAGCTTAGATAGAGCAGGCCAGGCTTTGAGCGCTTGATTTAAGGTAGTAAATTTCATTAATAACTGATTTACTTTACTGCTTGCAACCTTACGTTGGGCTTCTATTTTGTAATTGTACTCAGCACACTCACATAAATAATTAAGGTCTGTGTCTTTGTGCCTATCAAAATTGAAAACAACCTCTCGGGCATATGTATTGTAGCTACCTTGATCAATACCCATAGGCACAATACGTTCTGAAGATAAAGGAATAGTGAACCTATATTCTTCTTCTAAGTTTGTAACGGATTGATAAGTACCGTCGCTCATGTTTGCCCATACTGCATTAGTTACATTAAGGGGGACTGAACATTTAAGTGTATTAGCTTTACCAAACATTTGATTGGTATCTAATATGTCACCTAAACTATTATGTAAGCCTTCTTTGGCTTGTTCTACATTAGAGCCAATATATCTGTTATAGATAGTGTCGCCTCTTGTAGTATCTAACTCCAAATTTGGTTTAGACTTTTCGTGTGAAGCTTCGAACTTGTTGACAATGTCACGTCGAAGATAATCAGACATTCTTACTGTACTCATATATACCTCCTACAGTATTACGTTAGAGTTATGTGACAACCACTGGTCAATTGCGTTGTGTTGCAAAAGTGATTTATCTTTAGTTAGTGAGCTTTTAATAGAAATTACTTGAAACTCGGTAGGCATTTTCTTTATGACTTTAATGATGTTTTCCATCTTTTCGTCACAAGCTCTAGCTGCCAGAGCACCTGAAAGAGCATACAAAACAGCCGGATTATCGTCTGATTTGTATGTTTTAGGATTATCAATTAGAGCATCTATGTCCGGTAAAGAACTGTAGATTTCTCTAAACGCTATGTACTCTCCTGCTGGACCATCTCCTACGAGTGAGGAGACACCATAAAATAGTGTTTCTTCTCCAACGTTAGGTAATTTCAATCGTTTATCGACAAAGTACCAGCTCCGAGGAGTCGGAAAAGCATAGTTCTCGGGATTGAAATCGAAGAGGAGGTTTGGTCTATATCTAATAAAAGATACTAAGGAAGTGTCAACTCCGTTGGACACCGCCCATGCGCACCAATCTTCTAGGTCAGCTGCAAGTTCATAGTGTGATAATCTATTTCTAACAGGTGATGGCATTTGGTAAACAGCGGCGGCGTCAGTTAGACGGTTACCGGCTGCAATTATCGACCAACCATCAGGCATTTTGTAGTTACCTACTTCCCTGGTGATTAGTAATTGTAAAAAGGCATTCTGTGTAGCAGGTGGGGCAGTTGGTAATTCATCTATTAAAAAGATACCTTCATTGCCATCACGTGCTGCCATCGGAAAAATGTCCGGCACAGCCCAACGAGTAAATCGTTTGAGTGTGTCTTTCATTTGTACTACGTATGGCACACCGCGTACGTCTACGGGATCGAATAGGTTCGCTCTGAAATCTAATAGAGTACGGTTGGTTTCTTTGGCTATTTGCTCCGGTATTTCTGATTTACCGATGCCTGGGCCACCCCAGATCATGGTATTAATACCGGCTTGCATGTTCTGCTTTATTTCAGACTTTAAGTCCGAAGGTTTGATTGAATGCATAGTTCACTCCTCTTTTTCAATAAATGTAACGGTTACTGATGCGACACGCCCATCTTTATTAAAGGTTGCTTCGACGGGGTATTCTCCGTCGCCATAGCCAGTACGGACGCACACACCTAGACCTTCGCGATTGATGCTAGGCTCGGAGGCTATTTTGTAACTAAAGGACTTGTGCCTGCGACCCTTCATTTCTGTATAGAACTTAGACCAATCTCTAACTTTATAACGTTGGTCTGCATCATCAGGTAAGACATAACAGGGATCACCAATCCAGCAAAGTCCTGCGTCAACACCTATGTTGCCTATTATTTTTTTGCTCATTACATTTGCTCCTCTTGATTCATGGTTAATGGGTCATTTCTATTGGTTCTACATCCCGTATCTTGATGACTTGTTCAGATACTAGATCTACAAAAGAACGTAAAGCTAAGTTGCTGTAGTCAATTCGCTTATCTAATGGGAACGGCGCTTGAAACTCGATGGTTATCTGCATGTCCATGTTAACGGCACTAGTAAAAGTAGCTCTAAACCATCTGAGTTGTTCGTTATTTGTGGGCATACCCGCCTCCAATTAATAAATAAGTACAAAATGTACAAAAACTTAACTCGCTCTTACATTTTACTCAAAATAGCGTCATTTAATGTCGCAGGTACAAACTTGCATACACATATATGTTCCACGCGGAACATGCGAGCGTAATCACGCTAACCGAAGACCCGGCCTACGTGTTAACCAAAGGTTAAAGCGGACGAAATACCGGGAGGTATTAGTACGCGACAGGTAGGCGGGTTCGGAGGTGCGTGATAGCGAGCTACTCACAGCATAAAAAAACCCCACCAGCTGTTAGGCTGATGAGGTTGATTCATGGTTCATGAAAGGTAGTTTTGTTTAGATTTAATGAAGCACGTCCCGGTAAAGCCCCTGTTTGGCGGCTGCTCGCCCTTCCCGCCAGACGGGAAAGAGGATAGTCCCTCTCCGAGATTTCACGCCGTCATATCCATCCCAAAACGCCTGATGGAGCGACGATCCAACATTGCGGTATTCAATTCCTTTGTGCGTCCGGATGATGTTGGTTAGCTTGGCGGTCATTGTGCTTCTACATAGGAAGCCTGAAAGGCGCAACAGCTTCCTAACAACTCCTCCTCCTTCCAGGTGTCTTTTAGCATGAAGACACTATGCCAGGGGATAGCATTGATCTTAATAAATTCAACCATTTCGGGCATTGTTTTGCATGAGAAGCACATTTGAAATATTGGAGTGCTTTGTGTTTGTAAAAACAATTGGAATCTATTGGTATTGTTCATAATATTTCTCCTAAGTACCACAAGGTTTTTGGTTTATGAAAGGTAGTTTTGGTTAGAGAAGTGATACCCACACTCCTCGTTCGCCACTAGGCGTTAGCGAATACTGTTTCGCAATGCTGAACCGTTCGCGCATTGTAAGTATTAGCAATTTTGCCCGACTGGTCAGCGTGCTTTCTGAAGTTCCATTCAGCAAGCCTTTGCAGTCTCCGCTCAACTTCGTTTTGGACACGATCACGGTCTAGTGAGGTGCTCTTCAAACCGAACTTGTCGTCTATAGCAGCGATAGCATCACGCAACATTCGAGCTTTTCGACCTAATTGCATCATCTTTTCTTCGCGTTGGATGAGCCATTCAGGTAAGTCGTCATTTGTATTAATGCTAGTTAGGGAGTCGTTGTATTCATATGCAATGCTTACAAACTCAGCCCATGTTCTGGTGCTCAAAGACAAGAATTGAATACCAGTTGATTGAGGATCAACTTCTAACAGTTGGTTGATACCCTCGATGATGGTATTGACCTGGCTGTCGTAGTATCTCTCCTCATCATCAGCGTTATCGCCATTGAAATTGAATGGTGAATCAGCCTTCATGTCGAATACAGCCATGATGTTGTTAACTACACTCGGGTTGAAGATAGGCCTATCTTCATCATCAAGTGAGTAACGTTTAAAGAAGAAGTCAGGGAGAGCAATCGCTGGTTTCTCTGCGCGTGCCTCCGAGCCTTCAGGATCACCGTTGGTATCAGGTATGAACGCTGACTCGTCGGTGTGTTCTGGTGGTAGTGGTTCTACCGTCTCCAGCTCTGCTGGATCAAATATATTATCGTCTGACATAATGCCTCCTAGGGCTAATTAATAGTTTATGTAAGAGATAGGTTACTGGACGCTCGTGTCGTCGCTCTTGGATCAACTGAACTAGTAACCTGTTCTTACACTAAGGGACATACCCACGAGCTATGCTCGTGTTTCGTATCACCTGTACCGGCTGCGCTGTTTAAGTGGTACAGGGCTAAGTGATTGATATAGCAGACTATTTAGGAGAAGCTGTACCAGTACTATGGGAGTAGTGGTACAGGCTAAGAACCATGCTGGGTGGGAGTTAGAGGCGAATG
>Ga0208433_1000622_pt1 | contig 14715 bp, 24 predicted proteins | sample 3_EtaG_FD_184075 | JGI IMG/M metagenome (GOLD analysis project Ga0208433, IMG submission 184075) | Marine viral communities from the Subarctic Pacific Ocean - 3_ETSP_OMZ_AT15126 metaG (SPAdes) (version 2) | ecosystem: Environmental > Aquatic > Marine > Oceanic | place: Pacific Ocean | collected...
CTCCTGAACCCAACGATATGCTTGGTTACCACTCCTCCAGACCTTTCCCGGAATGGGCTCCCTACGCCAGCCGAAATCCTGCATATACTCTGCAGCGTGGCCTTGAGGGCAAATCCAATGCTCCCAACGCTGAATCCACGTTGTGCCCGCTCTACGCAACCCCGTAGCAGCCTTTCCATTGGAGTAACTGCTCCTCCTCACACCATCCTCGTCCTCGAAATACGGGTACTTCTTCCGTGTCGTTTTTTCCCAGCCGGAGCACTTGTACACGTGCCCAGTATGGCCCTGACCTTCATCAGAGTAGGTCACCAGCACCGGCCAGCGGGTCCGATCAATCAACACCCGCATCTGTCGGCGCAGTGGTTTGGAGATGTGGTTTAGTTGCCGTTCGATCCTAGGTACTGCGACCATCCTCGAAAGTGACAGCACCCCCTGCGGAATCTCGGGACACACGGATTTAGCCGCGCCTGGGGCCGGGGGTTGCCAAACAAAAGCAGCCACAGCCCCGTGCTCTTCAAACACCGCAAAGGAGTAGGTGCAAGCGTTTCCGATCCCGCCATAGCCGTGATGCAGCGCGAAAATCAGGTGAAGCCCGCTCGCAGGCGTCGCGCGCAGGTCATACTTCGGTGGAATCACCAGTGCACCGACAGCGCGTGCTGCGCTTGGGCGCCTAGCTTCGCGCGGCGGCGGGGATCGGTCTGGCGGGCTGTTTCAGGCATCTAGTGCTTGGTCTCCGCAGGCTTGGCGCGGGCAAAGAACTCCGTGCGGATGTTCTCCGAGGCGCTGGCCGGATCCTTACAGACCTCCTCCAGCCCGCCATACCACCGGAACAAGGGCTTCCCGTGGTTGATGATGTCGACCATGACGTCTTGGCCGTTGGTTCCTATATTCCAATCGTCGTGAGGCACGCCCGACCGGACCACCAACGCCTCACCGAGTATATTTAGAGCCCTCGCCCCGTCGCCGTTCACAGTGCACCAGCCTTCGCCAAAGCAATCAACTCGTCCATCGGCATCGTCATCTCTCGCTGGTGCTTGTCGTACTGCGCACGCATCGTCTTCGCCGCATCTTGAGGCACATGCGCGGCCTTCTTGAGGTTCATGTGGCAGTACCAACCGTCGACTTCGACCACCAGCAGGTCCTTGTTGCTCGCAGCCGAGAACTTCTCGCAGGGGATGCCCGACAAGTGAATCAGGATCGCTGCTAGCTCGTCGAGCGCTTGCTTAGGCGTCTTGTTCATCCGGCAGCCTCGTAGAATTTAGCCAACGACACCTTCTTGACGTATCTCTGGTACCGACAGGGACAGGTCTCGAACTCGCCCATGCTGTGGTTGTGACAGTAGTCGACGGCTCTTCCCGCATTCCTAGTACGCAAGATCACAGCCCCATCGCAGTACACGATGTAGCCATATTGCTTCATCTGCTTGCTCTCCTGCGCAGCGCTCTGCGCAGCCTGTCATACCTGCGCCACACGCGCGCTCCATAGCCATCCCCGACGCCGTACGGGTGCTTGTAGCGCGCGAAGGCCAGCATCAACCGCTCGTCGGGCGTGGCGTTCTGCACGCGCCAGCACTTGGTCCTCATCTCAATCACCGGCAGCCACAGCGTGCGGTACCCCACCACCTGCGCAGCCTTCCGGCAACGCCGGGGATGGTCGAGCTGCCGCTTGAGGTGCCTCATGCACTCCGTCAGGAAGTCGCAGTCTTTGGTCGTCCCGCCTGGGCAGTAGTGCGCCGGCTTGCACTGCATGGCCGTGCGCTCGACATTCGCCGGCAAGTCGTCGACCGCCACGCCCTCGGCCAGCAGCCTTCGGCCGTAGTGGCTGGGGAGGTTCTTGAACCGCGTCTCGTGAAACGCCTCCGAGATTGCAACGGCTGGGTCCACGCCCACCTCGAGCGCCGTCTTCTCGACCAGGCGGCACACGCCAGGCGCCTCGGAGTGGTTGGCCTCCTTGAAAGGCCCAGCTAGCGCTGTCGCGCACAGGCTGGAGGCTAGAATTAGCCCGAACACAGTTGCTCCTCCTGCGGGTTCAAGTGCTCCTCGAACACCGCTTCCATCGTCTTCAGTGCGTTCTCCGCGTTCACCAGGTCCTGCCTCACTGTCCGCAGTTCCAGCCGCAACTGCTTGCGCACCTTCTTGCGGAGCTTCTCGACATCAACCGGATCACCTTCCCGCTTAAGCGCGTCGAGCGTCGTGCGCTTGTCGAACCCCGCGCAAAGGTCCACGCGCCGTCCCAGCACCCGCACCGCACGCCACTGCGTCGCCTCGAGATGCAGCTTGATCGTGCAGAAGTGGTAGGTCGTGATGGTGTCGCCGACGTTCACACCAGCGCCTTCAAAGGCAGCTTCTTACCGCTGCCTGACACCACCGCCGCGCTCAGCGCAGTCGTCAGCCTCGCCCAGGTCTCCTCGCCACTACCGACCACCACGTTCACCTCGCACCACCTCACAGGTCGATCGTACCAAAACGCCGCCTGCTTCTTGACTCCACCCTCCGTCCAGCCCTCCCGCCGTATGCGGACAAGCACGCGCTTCGGGGTGTCGACCGCCTGGCGCTGCGCCTTGTCGAGCACATGGTCAATCGCCTCCGCGATGTCCAACTGGTTGAGTAGGAACCCGTGGTGCACCCAGATGCCGCGATGCCTGAAGATGCTGAAGGTCATGCTGGGGAGCCATAAGCGTGAGCTAGGACCCCGCGCCTCTGGCGCTCCCGCCACACGCACCGGATCGTGCAACCAAGGCGCTCCGCGATTACGCGATCGGGGACCTGCCCGTAGTCCTCGACCAAGTGCCACTCCAGGATTCGCTTGTATGCCTTGATGCTGCGAGCGCGTCGAGCTCGGCAAACAGCCTCGGAGCTGCACCCAAGTCGCTCCGCAATCCTAGAGTCAGGCACCATCCCGAAATCCGCGACCAAGTCCCAGTCGATGTTCTTCCGGCGCTTGCTCGCCGCAAAGGGAGCAATCCCCCGCAAGCGCCGCTGAAGACCCACCGTTGACTTGCTACAGCCGAGACGCTCCGCGATGACCCTATCCGGGACCTTCCCGAAATCCTCAACTTGATCCCAGGCTAGCGCCACGGTCTCGGGCTCTTTCGGTTGTAGGGCGTACGGCCCTGGTAGTGCTTGATAGCCGCCAGCAGCGGCGTCGTGCTGCCTGTCCAGTGCACGCTGCGCACAGGCGCTCCCGCGGCAGCTGTCGCAGCGGCCAGATCCCCACTCGCGAAGATACTGCAGTTGTGCGCCATCACGTTGCAGCCACTCTTGCGTCCCCGGCGCCTGTCCTGCAGACCCTTGAGGTTAGTCACACCCACAACCGTCTTCGAGTTGATGCGCGACCACTTGATCACAACCCGCTTCGAGTACCAGACATGCCCCAGCCCGAGGACCACCAGCACGTCCGGGTTGACCTGCCGGAGCAGCACGCTCAACGGGTAATCCTCGCCGAGCACCTCACCCTCGTCGGGCGGGAAGGCGTCGACAGGCTTGATGACCACAACGTGGCCCTCGGCCTGGAGCGCTTCCGCGATCGGGGAGGGCCGGGTGAATAGAAACTTCATCGCAGCATCACCCCCAGAGGCACCCTCTTGCCGGTGCAGCACGCGCAGTCGCAGTCCTCGAAGGGCCCGCTATACTTGCCGATCGTGTGCGTCCCAGCAGCGTACATGCCGTCCTCGTCCACCTCGACAGGTCCTCCGAAATCCCCGTGGGATTCCTCGGCGCCCGTCCAGATCTCAATCTGATTGCCTTCAGTATCGAACGCGTACGCCTGCGTACCGTCCTCGTTGAGCATCGGCCACCGCTGCTCTTCACGTGCTTCTTTGGCTGCCACTTTTGCTTCTCCATCGCGCGCAGGCATCCGCTGCAATCCACGTCGCGCGGGTTGTCCGTGCAATTGGCTTTCTTCCCGATCCAGTTCCCGCACGCAGCATTCGCGTCGGGCTTGCCTAGATGCACCACCTTGCGCCTGGCGCCGCTCATCGCCCCACCAGCCGGAACCGTCCAGCGTTGTCCTTCTCGATCTCACCACGTAGCAGCATCTTCTCCGCGGCCTCCTGGCTTCGCAGGTAGCGCAAGCGCACCCACCTGCCACTGCGCAGCAGACTGCGTACGTGCTGCTCCTCCTCAAAACTCAATAGTGCTCCCCCGTTGCTAGCTACAACCCTATCGGGCACCCTTGGGAGGTCAAGGGGTTTCTCAGCCTCAGGCAGGTACTTCCGGCAGCATGTCCCCGGTCACCGTAGCCTTGACGTCCGGGACTATCTCCCCCGCGTACGCGCGGGCCTGCGCCCACATCTTCCGGCCCTCGGCGGTGCTCTTCAGGGCCTCCGCAATCTCTTCAGCATCAGGCCGCTGAGTGCCCTGCGCCCCTGCACGTGCAGCCATCCGCTGCGCGTCTTCCTCGTCGATGTTCAGCGCGAACTCCAGCACCCATGCCAGGTCCAAGCCGCCCTCCGTATGCAGCAGCTTGATGGTCTGTGCCTTGATGCGATCCGTCGTCGCGTCCACCTTCGCGTCGAAGGTCGAGACCCGAGGCATCTTCACCGTGAACTCGCCCAGCTGCGGCACAATGCCCCGCGCCAGAAGCCCCTTCACCAGCACCTCAACGGTGAAGCGTGCTAGCTGCCGCTGCAGACTGCGCACCTTCCGCACGAAGAACAGCCCTTGGTGCTCCAGGGTGGATCGCGCGTTGACGTTGCGCTCCATCCCAGCAAGCCCCGCCGGCACACCCGTCGCGACGAAGTAGCGCTCCTGGTAGTACTCGAGCGTGCTCTTCAGCTGCTCGAGGTCCGCAGGCTTCTCATCGTGGAACGTCGGCGGGTTGGCACTCGCGCGGTACGGGTAGATGATATCTTCGAGCTCCAAGAGCGACACGATCTGCCGAATCATCATCCCATCAGCGTCGAGCAAGTCCTCCGACCACCCGCCCTGAGCCATCTTCTGAATGAAATCCCAGACATCGTCCTCAGGGATGTTGTCCGGGACCGCATACGCCACTGACTTCCGCGCCGCAGCACGCAGGATGGTCAGGATACCGAGGACGTCCATCCCCGCCTGCTCCTGCCTCCAAATCTTACGCGCTGCCAGCCAATTGCTATCCCCGTAGAGGTAGCCACGCTTCCTGTCGATCGCGAGGTGCGCCACCTGCCAAGGCAACAGCACCTGCACAGGCGTACCAGCCTGCCGATTCCGGAAGGTGTAGCCGACGAGGTTGCAGTACTCGTCCCAGTGGACATGCGCGTCCTCTGAGGGCACCAGCGGCTTCTGGCCGACCAGCTTGTGGGGGCGCCCTGCCTTATAGACCAGCTCCGAGAAGCTGTTGCCCAACTGGATGCCCTCGTCGAGCACCCCCGGCAGGAACACGTTGAACTTCAGCATCCGCTGGGTCTCGGCGTTGACCTGCTTGACGAGGGGGCGCGCGGAGGGCGCGTAGATAACCTCGACCCCCGCGTCCTCGCGGTCTGTCGCATCCGAGTCGCCGCCGAACGCGAAGTCCACCAGCACGGCCTTCGAGTTCCGGAGCTCGGGGACCTCCCGCTCCATCGCGCGGTAGTCGTGGTTAATCCGCTGCCTGGTGTTGTCGAAAGCCCCGTGGTTCAACCGCTCCGCACGGCTCGTAGCCTGCTGGATCCGGATTTGCCGCATCTGCGGCGCGTCCCCCGCCGATGTGTGGTCGAAGTTCACCTCGGGGACGCCTATGTCGCCCCCCACGATCGTCGGGTTGTTGCGCACCAGGCGCATCAGTCGCTTGCCGACGCGAACCGCTGTGGGGGATAGGCTGTTTGCGGCAATAGGCATCGGCTAGCCCCTTGGCTGGGCTCGGAGCAGGCCCGTTAGATCGTGGGTGGACTTGCGCCCGTCAACCGTCTCCCAGAATGGGCAGGTGGCCACAGGCTGGCGTACGGCGCGGATTTGCGCGATTGGGATCGTGCAGGAGGTGGGGTTGGGACCGCGACGGATGCAGTTGGCGCACAGGCTTTCCATGCTGCCTAGCCTACAGGGTCAAGCAACGTCGCGAAAGCGGGGGTGCCATCACCGCTCCAGCCGCCGATCACGTTGAACTCGAAGTGCTCCCTGGCGTTTGTGTACGTCGCACCGTCCCGCCGCATGAATACCTCGATCACCTTCTCCTCGTCGTACAGCGCCACGGTGTGGGTGAAGCGCCGCACGTACCCTATGAGGCAGTGCTCGAAATCCTCGGGAGGGTAGAGCAGTAACGCCTCGTTCTCCTCGAGGATTGCCTCGAGATCTTCGGGGGGTAGCATCCTCAAACCCCCAACGCCGCCGCGAGGAACATGCTCAACACCAGCAGCACGACCACCGCGCCGCCGAGGAATTCCACTGCTAGTTCACGAGTTGTCATCACCACACCACCCTTTCGGACTCGTAAGCCCCTGTGTCCTCTTCTCGCCCGCCGCACTCCGGGCACGGCAGCGGCTGCTGTTCCCACAGGCCCTGATCGTACTCCCCCATCCACTGCGTGCGCGCGAGCCAATCATGTAGGCGCACGGTCTCCGCTCGGGGGAACCCCGGCACAAGCCCCAGCGCCATCCGCGCTGCTTGCCGGAATGGCTCGAGGTCCCGGTTGCGCCTCACGCGTACGCGCGCGCGAGTAGTATGGTAATTCCAGCCTTTGGCCCTGCAGAGCTCCCGTAGATTCCCGCGCCCCTTGAGCATGTTGCAGTCGTAGCAGGCCGTCACCAGGTTCTTGGGATCGTTAGTGCCGCCTCTGCTGCGCGTCAGGAAGTGGTCGATCGTCAGGAAGTTGTCCCCGGTCTGGCTGGCTAGGATCTCCCGCATCGTCACTCGGCAGTACGCACATTGGAGGTCGTCCCGCAGGTAGATTGCCCACCGCGTGATGGGTCGGAGCCACTGCGACATTCAAGTAGCCCCGAGCCGCCTGCGCCGCTTCTCCCGTTCACGTCGAGCTTCTCTAGTGGCTCTTCGGAATGCTTCCCGGCAGGCATTGCACCCTACTTTGTCCCTGTGACTCGTCGAGTGCCCGGCGTTCCGCAACAGCACCTGCAGCCCACACCACGTACTGACCATCGGCGTCTTGGCCTCCCCGTTGAGGTAGACCTGGTAGGCGGCATGCCGCGACGTACCGTTCACTGGGGCGCTTCCTCCGTGCAGACGAACATGTACTGCCGCGTCGCGCTCACGCTGAACACCCCGGCATTCACCACCCACTGCTCCGGGCTGGTCTTCAGGATAGGCAGGCGCGTGCTGGAGGCACCCGGGCTGCCTTTCTGGATAGCGTGCGGCCGGGTGTGGCACGTAACCACGTGGCTCGAGGTGCGCTGCGTGGCCGCCTCCGCGTCTATGAAAGCGAAAGTCGCGTAGAGCCCCAGCGCTAGAACAACAAGCGCTAAGGCGACCACAAACAGAACGGAAATGCCGTCCGCGGCGGACACCGTCTCGCTCCTGCCGTTGTCGTTCACAGCCACGCCTCCTGGATTGCTTGGTTTCGCGCGTCCCGCTGCTGGCGCTCCGTGCGCCCCGCACCCCCAAGGCCGCCGCACAGCGCCGGGCGCCCTGGCTGGAAGTCCTCCACCGTGTCGAACCAGCCGCGCACGCGGAAGCTGCCGTCCGTGAAGAGGTCAATGTCCCCGTAGAGCACGGCCTCTAGCGCACGGCGCAGCTCCGGGTGGTGCAGGATACGCCCGACGCTCATAGGCGGGATACCCTGCACGTGGCTTGGGCGGCTGGCGCCCGCGCGGATGCTGTTCGCGATGGTCGGAATGTGGCGAAGCAGCTTCATCGTTTGTTCTCCCCGTTGCTACCTCTGACAATATCGGGCGCTTTGGGGAGCGCAAGGTGTTCTTGGGAATTGTTTATTCGGTCTTAGAGACGGCTTTCCGCCCCGTCCGACACCACGAGGGTGTCTCCCGAATAATCTCGCGTAATGGCTACGTGCCTTCCTCGGAGGCTCTTGCCCGAGAAGTAGCCGGCCCTCTGCAGTCGCTGCGCAAGAGCAGGACAGGCTACGATCACACCGTGTACCAAATTCGGCGTCGGGCGAGTCTCGGCCACCGACTTGGGGCGCGGCTTCAGCCAGCCCTTTCCTTCGATACCTGCAGCGCGGCATGCATTCTGGATCTGCTCTCTAGTGCAGGCTTCTTCACCGAGAGTGACCTGCCAAGCAAACGGCAGTTGCTGCCAGACGAAGGTGTCGGGCTCCAGGTCGCTGCGGCCGTAGCGGCTATGCATGCTGACCACGTCCGCCGCCATCAAGCGGAGGCATTTCGGTGGCGCAAAGGCATCGAGCGCCTCCGCCATGCCGAGGGCGTAGAGCGTAGAAATCCAACCGTCACGCGCCTTGTTGAAGGCTCCAGATGCTTCATTCCATGTCGAAGAATCGTTGCCGCGGCGTACGACCAGGCTCTGTAGGTCAAGATTCGGATCCTTGATGACGCAGCCGCGGAGAACCTCTGCTGCCTGCACCATCACCCCAAACCACTCCCCCAACAGCCGCCCCTTCTGCCCGTCGTTGAGGTGCTCGAGCACCTCCGGAGCCGAGTGCACATAGGCCACCGCCAACCAATCCGCCGTATGATCGAGCCGCTCTAGCAGAGCCTCCGCGACCTGATCGAACGGCCGCTGCTGCGATCCCCACGTGAACGTCGAACGGACGCCCAGCCTCGCAGACATGTAGGCAACGAAGTGCACCGTCTTGGTGTCCGTCAACTGCTCGGGACGCAGGCGCACCGCAAGCCGGGACTTCGCGACCTGCGCCAATTCCTTCTGATTTCGAGTAGTCGTCCACTGGTCGAGCTTTCGATCAAGTCGATGCAGCAGCCGGAAACGCTTGTTGTATGCCCGATGCCCCCTCGGCACACCAGCGAAGTGCCTACGACCCCCGCGGTTCCGTCGATCGTTCTTGAAGTCCGTGCCGCTCTTGCGCCCCGTCAAACCGAGCGCCTCCTTGCAACGATCAATGTACGCACGCACCTCGTCGGGGGAGTTGCCCACGCAGGCATCCACCTGCGGGAACAGGTCGTGAGCCACCTTCAACTGCTTGACCAAATCGTCGGCCTGCCGATACCCCGTCGACATGTGGGACCACCGTCGGGCTGCCCGGGCGCACATCTGCAACTTACCCCGGGTAGCAGTCGTGAAATCCAAGTGGCTGGAGATGTCGAGAATGTGCTTCGCAACATCCTCCGGCCGCCACCTCTGGAGGATTGATTCGATCAACTTTTCCACGACTACCTCCTAGAGAAAGTATGCGAAGGGCGGCGGGGCTCGAACCTGCGTCCACCCGGTACCAGAGCCCGGTGCTCTACCTCTGAGCTACACCCTTCACAAGTGGACGGCAGCAGGGCTCGAACCTGCGTCCTGCCGGTTAGCAGAGCCGGCTGCTCTACCGCTGAGCTATGCCGTCCACATCGACAACCCTATCGGGCGCTTCGCGCGACGCAAGAGGTTCTTGGGGATTGTTTATTTTTCACGTCGCGCTCAACCCCAACTGCCCCCTGCAACGCCACCCTCAACCAGCAGCGCTATTCCCAACCTGTCGCGCCTTCGGCGCTCCCGTCCTGAAAGGTGCTACGCACCTATTCCCAACCTGTCGCGCCTTCGGCGCTCCCGTCCTGAAAGGTGCTACGCACCTATTCCCAACCTGTCTGGCTGTTAAACCTGGTGGCGCCAGGGGGCGGCCCGTGGCGCCGGATACGGCTACGGCGGCCACCGCGTTGGGGGCTCTCGGCGTTGGGGTCGCGCGTTAGGCCACCCTGCTTGGGGAGGGGCGCTGCTTGGTTGGGCTGCATGCGGGTAACGCTTTCGGCCACGTGCAACGCCATCACGACGTCATCATGGCGCTCGACACCAAGGCCGTGGAGCTCCTGCTGCACTATGAGTATCGCCTTCCTGTCCGCCCTGGTCCTGGAGGGCAGTATCACCCGGCCCTGCTCGAAAAGTAGCGCCAGCCCCGGTATACCCACCCACGGATCTGCTTTACTGCGTGCTGACGTGTCATGGGGTATCACCGGCAGGTGTCCCCTTTGGAGGGCGCGCGTGTAGTGCAGCCTGCCAAAGTTGTTACGCTCAAGCGCGACTCCTGAAATGCGCAGCCCGAGGCTTTGTATCCGGTCGTACTCCTGCTCCATCGCCAGCATTAGCTGATCCTGCGTAATCCCCCGGTTACGGTATATGCCTAATAGTATCCGATGGTCCTCACGTGTGCGTGCCCACGTCAGTCCCACCGTGTAATCCGTATCCTTCTTGGCCGCGTGCGCTGACGACTCCACCAGGCTGAAGTCCCATCCTTGATACGTCGCCACAATGTCCAGGCCCTTAGGCACCTCATATAGGCTGTACTTCTTCCCGAAGCGCTCAGCCTGCTGCAGGTGCACAATAGGCACCGCCGCTGACGCATCATCCTGTACCTCATGCTGGAACTCCCTCAGCCACTCCCGGGCTGAGTCCCCCTCGTCCTTCATGCTCTCCCGCTCGAGTATCAACCACTCGAAGTTGCGCTCTTCCCAAAGCACCTCGGGCTCACCCTCGGTAACCACGCCCGTGGCAATCTCCTGCCCCTGGCGCGTCTCAGTCGTAATCTCATAACTGTCCGGCCACTTCAGGATCGCCGGCTTCTTCCACACCTCGAAAGTCCGGTTGTCCTCCAACATCGCATACAGGTCGTCGTGGTGCTTCTTCGTACCAATCGCCACCAGCGTCCCGCCCGGCATCAGCGTCGGAAGCAGCGTGCCCTTGAACCACATCTTCGTCTTCTCACGAAGCGCGGCTGTCATCACCGAGTCCTTATCCTCGAGGTCGTCGCAAATCAGCAGCGAGGGGTGTGCCCCCGTGACGCCCTTGCCACCCGCCCCAATCGCAATGACCGTAGGGTCCACCGACTGCTTCGGCCTCGACACGTGGATGGCCGTCTCGCGCCACTTCGCATCCCCTAGATGGTCCCAATCCCAGAACCCCTCCTCCGCATCTTTGGTGAAGTCTGCGACCACCCTCGGACTTCTCAGAATCGCTTTCACGCGCCCCAGACGCAGCTTCGCCTGGTCCTCGTTTGCGCATATCAGCATCACCCGGATGTTCCGGTCATAGCAGATAGCACGCGCTATGATCGTGGCCACCGCCTCCGTCTTTCCATGATTCCTCGGCGCCAGCAGCAGTATCTTCCGCGCCTTGGTATGCCGTATCGCCCGGTCCAACTTGTCCAGCCACTCTGTACGATGCGGCGCAGACCGCATCCCCGCGTAATAGCTGTCCCAGAACTCCGGGCTCTGCAGCCCTAGAGCTCGACGGCCGCTCGCCGTGCCCAATATCTCCGCGAGCTCCGCTTCCTCGGAAGCCTGCTCGACCTCAGCCGCTGCGCTTGCCAACATCTCATCGAGCAACGCCTGGTCATCAGCCGCCACGCCTGTCCTGCGCATCTCGTATTCGAGGCGCCTGTCTGCCGGAAGTCCATCCATACCGGGCAGTTTAGCGCATTTTCTCTACAAAAAATTTTTTGGAGAGGGGTGCTAGTGGCGCAAATCGGGAATCGATCCGGGATAGCGCAGCGCTAAGTAGAGGGGACGCCCCCGACCCGATCTTTAGGAATAATACTTTCTCGTTTTCGTTGTTAGAGTCGCTTTCTTTCCCAGCACAGGGTACTTGAAACTAATAAACCTAACTCCCCTCGAGACTCCCATTGACTTTAGGATCCTGAACCTTCCTAGTCCAGGATCCTACGTCTCGAGACCTACTCCCCGCCTACATCTTCGCGATCAATCCACAAGCCGGATCCCCCGAATACGTAGCGCACTGCCCGAGCACTAGACATGTCGCCGATCATGTACTCGCGGGGAGTCTGTCCGATGCCGTTGACCGAACCGCGATCGAGCGCGTCAGGATCGCCCGCAATGCTGCGGGATTCCTGCGCGCACTCGCGCCACATCTTACGCCAGTTGTTACCAGCAAGGGACGTTATCGGTGCATAGGCCCCGTATGAGTCGCAGGCCTCTGCGATGATCAGGTCTCGCGTCGCGATGTCACCTTCCTGCTCCGCTTCTAGCGCGTAGCTCATCGCCCCGCACGATTCGAGCGCGTCACCGATAGCGGCGCCGATCGCGTTCAAGTCGACCACACGTAGGTCACACCAGTAGGTCTCTGTAGCGTCTGAACCGCAGCACTCCTCCTGATTGTCGAGCTTGATCACGTGGTAGACACCGGGCGCCGCTTGCCAATACCAGCGGGCCCCGTAGTCTTGAAAGTTGACGTCTCCTGATAGGAACCGGAACCGACCGGCCCAGCTGTCCGTGTGATCACGCATGGGTCCATTCTCCATTCTGATCGGTCGCGAATACGTCAAGGTATCCGCACGGGTAGTTAAAGGCTTCCAGGTCGTTCTCTGCCGTGTCATACGCGCTCGAAAGCTTCACCAGGGTAAACCGATCCGCGTTAGCGAATACGGCTCCCTGGTACGCGCGCCACGCACGGCGCGCTGCACGCTGTAGCTGCGCGCGCTTTTCGCGCCTCGCCTGGACAATGTGCGCAATGTCAGCTTTCACAGCGGTTCCCCTCCGCATCCACCGTGATAGCCAGAACATGCGCAAACGTATCGCCAATGTATTCCTCGGTACCCTCCAAATCGTGCTCCTCGCACGTTTCGGATTGCAGCCATACGCGCACGGTAACGCCGGACCAGTCCGGCGTTACCGTGATCAACCACTCTGACCACCCCGTGTAATGGCCGGTAGCGGCCATGTGGTGGTAGGAGGTTCGGAACACGAGGCGTTCGGCACCGACTACGCTCTGTAGTCCGTCGCACGTGGTACCGGAGTCAAAGCCGCCACCGCTCGGTAGAAGCCGTTCTGCCCGTTCGATTCGGTCTTCCCATCTGTTGAATCCTGCCGACCCGAACAACCGCCAACACGAGTTGCGCGCGGCGTACGCTTCGGCGAGGAGTTGAACCAGTGTCTTAGCTTTCATGTGTAACCCCTTTCAGTGTGCTTCTATTAGAGCCTTGAGACACCGGCGCCGTGGCCGTACACGTCCGGGCGCAGGGCCACCGCGCGGAGCTTCGCCAGCGTGCGTTCGCTGTGCGACGTCTTCAGCGCCGCTACCAAGGGGTCGCACGCAAGCTCCGCGCGCCGCGCCTTTGCGATGGCGTCGGTCCAGTCGATAGCCTCGCAGTGCGCCGTGTACGCCGCGACGAACGCGGTGTCTGTCGCACACTCGCGAAGCTCGAACGCCATCGGGTTGTGAAACAGCGACGCGATGAACGCGAGAGCCGGCCAGATGACATAGATGATAAGCGCGAACATGTGTAACCCCTTTGTGTTTCGGTGGCGTTTCCCGCGCCCCCGTTCTGTGATTTGTTTATCGCACGGGGCGGATCCCGGGGTAAACCTAAATCGACATGTTCTTGAAATAAAGCCGCAAGTGCCCGGGATCATTCGTTTTTTCCCGTGCGTTTGAGACGGGCGATCGCGCCGATAGGCTTAGAAAAGCGCTAACAGTTGGGCCCGTGGCCAGCTGTTAGCCCAACGATCTCGAGCGCTCGAGCAAAGAAACGCGCACACACGCGTAGCAAGGTAAGTCGCTCAAGATCTGAGCTCGATTCCTACCCGAATTTTTGCTTTTAGATTGGAAGCCAGGCCCCGCGACGTCACCATCGGTGTAAAGACGCGTACGCAACGTGCGCGATCAAGTCCTTTTCACGCGCGAAGTCCGCGATCGCTGCGTCCATACTGATCGCCTGTCCCATCGTCTCGCGGCCCCACACATCGATCCCGTACCAATTAAGCATCACATACCCGTTATCGCGGAGCCACTCCGCGAGCCACGCGGACACCGCCCACCACCCGAAAACCTCGACCGGCTCCGCGTTGTTGCGCACAAGATCCTGTAGCCCTTCGCGGCACTCGTCGTCGTCGACTACGATCCCCCATGCCACGTTCATTTCGAAATCGTCAGCGTCGATATCAATCCCGCGCTCCTCGAGCCATTCCGCGCACTCCCTCGCCGTCCAGCTGTCCGGGGCCGTGTAGTAGTTCTCACAATCGTCGGCGAAATCCTCCGGGTTGTTCCGGATCCAATCCTCGACCGGCCCCGAAAGGCCCAAAAGCACGTCGCGCCGCACGACCGCCGTATGCACGCGGTAAAGCTTGGAAATCAACACCTCCAACTCGCCCCGGACGGAGTTGTCGCCGTCGGTGTAGAGCCGCGTACGTAGCGCGTCGATCGTCTCGTAGATATCCATCGTTACCCCTTTGTTTCTGAAAAGCGTTTAGAGGCGCGCGCCCGGTTTGATCCGGCAAACATTGGACCCTTGCAATGGTCCGCCCGTTCCGCGCTATATCGGCCGATATATCCAGAAACGCGAACCTCTAAACGCTTTTGACTCGCGGCCGATTTCCCTCCCGGCCACATATTCAACCCTACCGGCGCGATCGCCGCTGTCTAATTTATTCCGCGTAGTCCGCGCGCGCGGTTTTCGATACCATATCCCACGCGGATTGGAATTGGCGGCCAGGCCCCGCCCGCAAAGGGTAGCAACTCGAGGACTGGCCACCGGCCTGGCGGTTAAGTCGCTCAAGATCTGAGCTCGATTCCTACCCGAATTTTTGCTTTTAGATTGGCGGCCAGGCCCCGCCCGCAAAGGGTAACGGGTCGAGGACTGGCCACCGGCCCGGGTTGGAAAAGCCCGGGGTTTATTTATCTACGGGGGTCCCCTTGTCTTTTGTTCCGGCTTTTTCTTTCCGAAAAAAATCAA
>Ga0208433_1000625_pt1 | contig 14685 bp, 21 predicted proteins | sample 3_EtaG_FD_184075 | JGI IMG/M metagenome (GOLD analysis project Ga0208433, IMG submission 184075) | Marine viral communities from the Subarctic Pacific Ocean - 3_ETSP_OMZ_AT15126 metaG (SPAdes) (version 2) | ecosystem: Environmental > Aquatic > Marine > Oceanic | place: Pacific Ocean | collected...
AGAAGGAATGGCACGATGTAACCAGACGAGAAACCATAGAAGGTGCTGAAGCCGCAATTAACGGTAGCATCGACCATTTCTCGAAAAAGTTAGAGGCTATAAAAGGCCCAAAAGTAGTAAAAACATTTGAATAAATGAAGAAAAGGGGGAGAGTAACTTCTCCTCCCTTCTTTTGAAAATATTAAGAATCTGGATGGCAAAAAAGTACAAAGGAAAAAAATCTTCTCAAGTAAATGTTGATATCACTCCTTCAAGTGGAGTTACACCACGTAATAAATATTTAAATTATTCAGATGATTCAGATTATTATCAAAAACCACCATCTAAACCACCACCACCATCTCCACCATCAACACCGATACCTTGGTATTGGAGTGGATCTGTTTGGGAAAACCCCACAGGATGTGTTGAAGATGGGGAATTACACATCCACTATAATTGCGATAATCCAGATGGTGTAGCATGTATTGCTCCTGCTACATGTGGATTGCCAGGAGGTTGGGATTTTGTACCTACACCCAGATGGAATAATTACACGGAGGCACAATTTGAAGCGTTTGTAGCAAATGGAGAACAACTTGATTATAGATATTATTGGACTGCGGCTATGCATCAGACAAATTGGGCTGGAATAAGCTCTACAGGACAACAAATTTACGCAGAAGGTCAATATAAGGCCCCGTATGATCCAAGTCTTGAAACGGGGATGGGAAGCAATGGTCACTGGTGCTGTTCATATCCAAAACATTTATTCCCAGGAGGTCCTTTTGGAGGAACCCCTTATCAGGGGAGTATAGTTATTGATTTCCATCTAGAAAATGCTTTTGGATTTCCTGTACCGATGCAACAGGGATCTAATCCATGTGTGCCTGTTATTACTGGTGGTACTACGACTTCTTTTAACTGTACGCATCTTGGAAATAACCATTTCCGTTATACTCACAATATACATTCATCATTAGGATTGGCGATGGGAGATGGGATTATGGGCGATGCCCCACAAAAGATTGTATATAAAGATTTACAAGGTGGCACTTATACTTTTTTTTGGGATGATTTTCAATTTGATGATGGAACAGGTATTGGTCCTATCACTCAAACTATTACGCCTTCATCTGCTCCTTTTGTTGTTGAGGATCCAAATAACCCATGTATATGTAATGATCCGTTACTTCCTATTAACCAAATGCCATATACATATAGAGAAGATTGGCCACATTGGAATACATTAAGTTATAACCCACCACTTACATACAATATAGATCAATATAATTGGCTTGTTAATGTATGGGGACAAGTTCCAAACTTTTCTGGAGGAACAACTATCCCACAAGGACATCATGTGGAGAATCTAACTTCTAATCATGAGTATCCTAATCAGTCTACCTTTTGTGAGTACTGTAGAGATTGGCAAAATGCAGGTAGTGTTCCAAATACCTGGGGAGGATCACCACCAACCCCTCAAAGTATTAATCATCCTTGGACAGTTTATATTCTTGGAACTGGAAATATTCCTAGTGGACAAACTTACACTTGGATGGATGCAAATCAAAACCCGTATCCAGTAAATAACGCGGGAATACCAACTTATTCAACGTCTGAACCATTTTTAGAAATATCTGATGCTGAAACTGGATGTGAATGTTGTCCCTTAGATTCAAATGGGAATTATACTTCTGTTGGTTTAGATCCTGGATACTATTCTTGGCCAATACCTCCAACAGGCACTTGGATGGGTCCAACTATATAGATAAAAATAAACAATTAAATTAAATAAAATAAAATATGGAATACAGCAATCCTAGCGAGATTGTCAAAGATTTAAACTTTGGTAATAACGCTAAAGAACGAATAATAAATGGGGTAGATAAATTAACAAAAGCAGTTAAATCTACTCTAGGAGCTTCAGGTAAATGTGTAATTTACGAAGACAATCTAGGTAAACCGGTCATAACAAAAGACGGGGTAACAGTGGCAGAGTCTGTTGTCTTATTTGATCCGGTTGAAAACATAGGAGCAACTCTTATTAAAGAAGCTGCTCGAAATACAGTGCGCGAAGCAGGTGATGGTACTACTACAGCTACCGTCCTTGCTGAAGCATTAATTAAAGAAGTTAACAATAGAGAAAAAGACGCGACTATTAGAGAAATTAAAGAAGGGATTAACTCTGGATTAAAAAAAATCAATGAATATCTTGAAAAAATCGCTATTAGCATTGAAGGAGACATGTTGGAATCTGTTAGTACTATTAGCTGCAACAATGATGTTGCTCTCGGTAAGGTTATCGCAGAGGCGTACACGGAAGTAGGTAAAGATGGTGTGGTTTTAATGGATGAATCTGAAACAGAAAAAACATACGTTGAAATAGTAGATGGAGTTCAAATAGAATGTGGTCTTATATCTCCACATTTCGTTACAGATACAGAAAAACAAAGAGTGGTATTAGAAGAACCGTTAGTTCTAATTGTATCATCTGAAATTCCTACTATAAGAAAGATTCAAAAGATTTTAGAACACGTTATAAAAAGTAAAAAACCTCTTTTAATCGTCGCCCCAGTCGACCAACAGGTAAAAGCCGCTCTTTTAATGAATAAGGTAAAAGGTAATATTAAAGTAAATGTAATAGATTTACCAGGATTTGGACCTACTAAAGAAGCAACAATAAAAGATTTAGCAATTTTAACCGGGGCCAAGGTGATAAACGAGGAACTTGGCGACGATTTGGACTTAATTGACATAGATTGTTTAGGAAAAGTTGAAAAAAGTGTTACAGATTCAAAAAATACTGTAATTACTACTTATGAGGTTATTGAAGATGTTGAAGAAAGAATAAAAGAAGTGGAAAAAATTATTAAAAATGAGAAAAATCCATTTTTAAAAAAGAAACACGAAGATAGATTGGCAATGCTAACTGGAAGTGTTGGAATTGTACGTGTTGGCGCTAACTCTAAAGTCGAACTTAAAGAAAAGAAAGATCGTGCGGAGGATGCGATATACGCGACAAAAGCGGCCCTAAAAGAAGGGATAGTACCAGGAGGAGGTGTAGCACTACTAAACGCTTCTCAAAAAATAACCGCTAGTACAGTAGGTGAAGAGATACTAATGAAAGCTATAAAATCCCCATATAGCGTTATATTAGATAATGCTGGGATAATAAATGAAACCTGTTTAGTACCAGATGGAACGGGAATAGATGTTATAACAGGTGGTAGTGTAGACATGGTTGAATCTGGAATCATAGACCCAGTACTTGTTACCAAATCTGCACTTAAGAATGCTGTAAGTGTAGTAAATACGATTATATCAGCTGATTGTGTAATTTCAAATATGAGGACAAATGAAAGCAATTAATCACTATATAATTATAGAAAATATAAAAGAAGGACCTAAAAAGATAGCTGGACTAATCATGACAGACGAAACAGATGTTGATAATAGGTACTTAAAAGCAAAAATTATTTCTACTGGCAACCTCGTAGAAGGATTACAAAATGGAGACATAGTATACTATGACAAACGTGCAGGACACGGGATATCATGGAAAGACACGCTATACCATGTGATTCGAGATCACGATGTTGTTTTAGTAGAATAAATTAGACCTAAACCAAAAACCAAAACCCTAAAACCTAAAATCGTAAATTAACCTAATTATTAAAAAAAAAACAAAGATTATGAAAATATTAAAATTTGTAGGTACTGATGAATCTGATATATATTACTTTCCGGCTAATAACTGTGAAATGATTGAAGTTGCAAGCACTTCCTCAGTAGTTTTGACTTTCTCGCAAAGTGGTGATAACGCTGTGCAAAGCGCTACTCTCACAACTACAGTTGGTCAATCTGATGAAGTAGCCGCTATAATGGCAGATTATATTCTAGCGTCAACCGTTAACAACGGTGGCATTTTCTCATTTACACAAGCTACAGCACCTATTACAGCTGTTAGTGGAATCGCTTTAGCAAAAACATTGTAAAATATCTAAAATTAATCATTAAACAAAAAAAAATACAATTATGAAAATATTACATTTTGTGGAAGCTACTGGAACAGACGAAGTAGCATTTCCAGTCGGCAACGTTACGTGTATCAACATTGAAAATGACCAAGGTATTAGAATCTGGTTCTCAAACAGTGATGGTCAAACAAACGATCATAGAGTTGATGTAACAACTGCCAACCCTAACACAGCAGAAGAATGCGCAGATTACTTTTCTGAATTAATTAACGTTCCTTCAGGTGTAACCGCTCACGATCAAGTATATACATTTACCGAAGGTTCTACGTTACCTAGTGGAACTATAGGAGATGGTGGATGTGTTATAAATACTATCACGTATAACGTGGGAGCATAGTATCAACATTAATTATTAAAATTTAAAAATAGAAAATATGAAATTATTACATTTTGTAGATAGTGCTGGTTCAGATGAACACTATGTACCTGATCATGCTGTTACTTTAATAGACATGTGGAACAACGCGAACCTTAAGATATGGTTCAAAAATAGCGATACTAATGTAGCTGATCACGCGGTACAATTAGGAGTTACAGCTGGTACAGCTGATGAATGCTTACTTGCTGTAGCAGATCTTCTTGCCGGTGGAGGTATTGGTAGCCAAGGAGTTGTTAAATTTGAAGTAGGTACGGCGTTTCCAAACGCACGTGGTTTCAACGCTGCTGCAAATCTCCTTTCTGTAGCATACACTGCTGGATCATAGTAAGTGAGATTAACCGCGCAGGATCTGCGTGAATTAAATATCTTTAAGTATTACAGACTCACTAGAAAGTGGGTCTGTAAGACTTACGGATTAAAAGATGCAGATTTAGAATTATTAATTTATTTAGATTGTAAAAAAAGATTTACACGAAAAGATTTCATGGATGGAGTATATACATATTCATGGGATAAAGCAAGGTGGGAGAGATTAAGAAGAGATGGTTGGATAGATACTTGGAGACATCGTAATAGAACCACTATTATGTACTCTGTATTTAAAACCTCATTTAAATGCTCTCAAATGATAAGTAGGATATATAGGATACTGTTAGGAGAAGAAGATTTACCAGTATCAGAAAGAAGTGTATTTTATAATAATAAATCATATACAGATAAAGTTTATAATAAAGCTATAGATGATATGATTAAAGATAAAGATAGATAACTATGGGATATAAAATGAAAGGTTTTTCAGGATTTAAAAATTCACCAGCAAAAGTAAGTGATTCAGAAGTAGTAGCCGCACAAAGAAGATTAAATAAAATTGAAGGTTCATATAGAGCTCCTGGATGGGAAAAAGCTGCAGGTGCTATACACAAGAATATTCTAACTGGTGGTTGGGCAAAAGCTAGTGGTAGAAGTGATGTTGCAGAAGATATTTACGATCGCCCTACAGGTGGTGGCACTGCCGCCGGTGGTGGTGGAGGAAATAAAAGCGTTGGATCAACTATAAGTGAAATGAAACAAGTTACTGGAGACGCAAAAGGAATAATGGCAGATGTTAAAGATATTGGTAAAGGCTTTGGTGATTTGTTTAAAGGCGCTAAAAAAGCAGAAACACCAGGTCCAGCATCTACAGAACCAGCTTTAAGTTATGAAGATTTTAAAGCCGCTGGATACAACTAATGCCAAAATTCCAACCAAATACAGGATTTAAATTATCTAAGCAACAATCTAAAGCAATGGATCGTCGTTTAAACTTAGGTAATAGAGAAGAAGTTTGCCCGGGTACACCGTTATATAGAAAAAAATTAGATGGTGGTATACAAGCCGAAGCTAATAAAGATGGTACTATATTTATAGACGAGTCAGTTGAAGAAGGAAGTGCACAAGAAAGACAAATACTATCGCACGAGATGAAACATTTAACAGATATGAAGATTGGTAAACTAGCTTACGACGATGATTATATAAAGTGGAACGGACAAGAATACCAAAGAAAAAAGGGAAAAATATTATTTAATGGAGAATGGGTGCCAGAGGGTAGTCAAGATTTTCCATGGGAACAACATTAAAAAAACAATTATGGGATATAAAATGAAAGGATCAACTTTCTTCGGAAAGTCTCCACTTAAAGCAAAAACAAAAACTTCTTCTGCAACAAGCGGTGCTCCACAAGATAAGAAAAAAGCAGATCGTATTTTTGGACAAGAATTGCAACTTAATAAAGATGGTAAAACTTATAACGCTAGAGGACAAGATTACCAAGTGGCTGGTGTTACTGATATAATCGCAGATCCTAAAGGTATTCTTAAAAAGAATACAGATGAAGATGGTTATGTTAAAGATATGGATTTCTCATTTGAAACTAGGGGTGATACTACATTTATAACTGGAATAAAAGAAGATGCAGCACACACTCCTAAACCTCCTAAATCTAATAAATAAGTGAATGTTTTAACTAAAATATTTTCTTCTGGCGCAACTGAACTTATAAAAGGAGTTGGTGGCGTAATAGATAATTTACATACATCGAAAGAAGAGAAGTTAGCTGCTGAGTTAAAAGTAAAAGAATTAATCTCCAATTATGAAGTAGAAATGGAGAAACAAATAACTGATCGTTGGAAAGCAGATATGCAATCTGATTCTTGGTTAGCAAAAAACATAAGACCACTAACTTTAGGATTTTTAGTTATATCTACAGTATTAATGATATTTATTGATGCTGGAGTTATATCTTTTAACGTAGAGGCTAAGTGGACAGATCTATTACAATTAGTATTAATAACCGTGATCGGCGCCTATTTTGGCGGTAGATCACTAGAAAAAGTAAAAAAATAAATTATGGCACAAAATAATCAAGGAGTAGCTTATGGATTTGGGCAAAATGGTAGTGCATTTTTAGATGTATATGAAGTACCCTTTTATCCACCACAAGGATTAGTTATTGTAGCAATTCAAATAGTACATGACACGATGTTTAAGTATCTAACCGCGGAGACGAAATCAATACCATCTTATGGTGGTAGTTCAACTCACCTTCATGGAGTTACACCAGAATATTTCGGACACGCTGCAACTGCACACGATCTAGGAGATTGTGTGATAACTGGTTGCACTAAAAGTACAGCCTCTACAACAGTAGCACATGGCGCAAATTCATCAGGATATAATGGTGCATCAGCTATTAAAGTTGGAATGCAAGTTGTCAGTATAGAAAATGCAGCAACTAACGATTTTCCAAGAGATGGTGTATTAGGTAAACCTATTATTATAGAAGAAATACTTTCTCCAACTTCATTTAGAGTATCAGATAATGCAAATCTTACAGTTTTAAGTCCTTCTCAGGATTTGCATGGTTTAGAATTACATAGTTCTGGATCTGGTGGTCAGCGAAGTGCACAAGCAGATATATTTCCAGCTGGATTAACAATATTCGGTAGATGGGTGAAAGTACAATTAGTTGATAATTCTGCTGGTGTAGTTGGAAAGGTTATTGTATACTTCGGTAAATAATGTTAGGATTAGGAATTGGTTCAGCAAAATTATCAGCGTCTGCGGCTGCAGTGGTTGTAGAAGATTACTTTTGGGAATTAGTTTCTGCTGGTAATATAACACCACTAGCGGAAGGAGCTATAACTGATTTTAATGAGGTTTGGGATTTAGATGGTTCTGATTACATGCCAGTTGGTAGTGGATGGACAAGTACGGATGAAGGATATTGGGAATTAGACACTAATTATGATATGCAACCATTAGACGTTTAATAAAAATAAAAATATAAAAATATAAAAATATGGCAACACCAAATATAGTACCTAGAGCCGATAGTGAAGGCGGTTTAGGAACAGCTTCTAAAGGATGGGGAGATTCATACTTTACAGGTAATGTACAAATTTTATCTGGAGACGCATCAACGTTATCTAAGATAGTAATGGGAACTAATGCTAGCAAGGCAACTATAGGTATAGCTGGAGGAACTGATACTTTTTTTACAGGGACGGCAGCTGGCGATATAGTTGTACGTGCAGATGATAATAATAACAAAGTACATATTGGAGCTGGCACTTCTGGCGAAGCGGGATTAACAGTTACTGAACATGGTGGAACTATCCCAAGAGTAGGTGTTGGGAGACCTACTGCTTTAACTGCTTTTGATGTAATATATGACTATGACACAACGGTATTTGAAAATCAATTAATAGATAACCAAGGTGGTGGAGAGATATTAAAATATGGTTCTGAGCAAGCAGGCGCTATAGGCACATTACATTTTTTACATACAGATGGTTCTTGGGATGCAACAGATGCTGATGCAGTTGCAACCGGGGGATCTCAGTTGTTAGGTATTTCTATAAGTACTGATCCAGGAAGTCATGGTATGTTATTAAAAGGATACTATAAAATAGCTTCAGGTAATATAGAGGGTACACCCGCAATTGGAGCTCCAGTATATGTTTCTGAATCACCTGGAAAAGTTGATTTTACAGCTCCTTCTGGCTCAGGTGATTTTGTAAGAATTATAGGGTATTGTATTGATATTGCTTCAAGTGATATCTTATTATACTTTAACCCAGATAGTACATTTGTAGAATTAACATAATATGAGTATAAATAAAATAAACGGAAGCGTATCTGATACTTTATCTAAAGTAAATGGTGCTAATGATGCGTTGTTAAGTAACATGCTAGTTAGTAGTGTGCATAATGCTAACACCCCTTTATTTGATAGCTATTCTGTAGACTTTAATGGTAGTAGTAATTATGCTGAAGTAGATGGCGCAGCTGGTGATATTAATGGTGCGGTAGGTACTATTTCGGCATGGGTAAAATTAGAGACAACAAGCGCAGGGTGTATAGTTTTAAGAACGCAAGTTGATGGTACTACTAATAATTATATAGCGATGTGGTATCACGCTTCAAATAATCAAATGTATATGACGCATAAAGGTGGCGGTACTTCTACTCACGCTGTTATAAGTTCAGGAGATACAATAGAAAACTCCGGTAGCGTGCATCATCTTGTGGGTACTTGGAGTGAAAGTGCAGACGAAGTGAAAATTTATTTAGATAGTGAATTAAAAGCAACAACAAACTCACTTGGCACTTATTCAGGTACAAATTCAATTTGCGATATAGGGCAAAATACACAATCGGCAAATTTTTGGAATGGTCTAATAAATGAAGTTGGTGTATGGGATGCGGTATTAGATGCAGATGCAATAACTGCTATTTATAATGATGGTAAGAATATCAATTTAACTAGAGATGTAGGTAGCTATGATAACGCTGGTGATTTAGTAGGATATTGGAAATTTGAAGAGGGTACAGGTACTAGTGTAGCTGATAGTAGTACGAATAGTAACACTGCAACTTTATCGCATTCTAGTTTATTTTCAACAACAACTTAATATGGCAAAGAAATATATAATATTAAATACTAGTGAATTAGATAGTTTAGATTTTAACGAACTATTAAATACTAGTGAAGATTATGTTAGGAAAAGTACAGACGGAACAAAAGCTATTGTTTCTTACGAAGGTACAACTCCAAGTGCATTATCAGGAAAAACAGAATATACTAATAGTCAATTATTGACTATAGTAAACGATACAAATGGTGAGTGGTATACAGCACCAGATCTTTAAACAAATAATAATTAATTAAAATTAAATAAAATGGCAAAAACAAAAACACCAAAAAAAGAAAAAGTAGTGGATTTAAATCCTAAACCAGAAAAAATAGAAGATAGCGAATTAGCAAACTTGCAATCTACTATAAAAAACATAGATCAATTAACGATTGACGTTGGTAGATTAGAAGTACAAAAAGTTACAATGTTAAAGGCTATGGATGGCCTTACTGATAATATCAATAAATTAAGACTTCAATTTACAGAAAAGTATGGTACAGATAATATAAATATCCAATCCGGAGAAATAGGTGAAGTGATACCTGATCCGAACAACACCGCTACAGACTCCAATGGAGAAGTTAATAAGGAAGATTAGTGTAGGTAAAGATTATAAAAACGACGCCATGCATTACGCTGTTGGTCAAGAAGTATATGGTGGACATAAAATTTGTGATATAATAGAAGAAAAAGATAAATTTTCTATTTATATTAGAAAAAATAAAAATGTTCTTCCGTGGAAAGACTTTAATAAAAACATGGCTGTATCTGTAGAATATAACTTAGAGTACTAATGAAAAGTGTATACGACTTTGTTGTAACACCAGTAGGAGAAAGATATAATAATAAGAAAAAAATAGGTGATAAAGAGCTTATTTTAAATACTGAAATTTACAATCATCAGTATGTAAACAGATTTGCTAAGATTATATCTACTCCAATGATTGGTGAGACAGATTTAAAACCAGGAGACGAAGTAATAGTACATCACAACGTGTTTCGTAGATGGCATAACGTAAGGGGTATTGAAAAAAATAGTAAAAGTTATTTTGATGAAAATACTTATATTATAAACTATGATCAAATATTTTTAGTAAAATATTGTAATAGTTTCTCTGATGATAATTGGTATGCTCCAAAAGGTTATTGTTTTGTAAAACCTTTAAAAGCAAAAGATCAATTTAATATTGACGCAGAAAGACCTTTAATTGGTATTGTTAAATATTCAGATGGTACTGTCAAAGAAGGTGATCTAGTTGGTTTTAAACCAAAAATTGAATATGAATTTATTATTGATGGAGAGCGACTGTATCGAATCTTATCTAATCTTATAACTATCAAATATGAATATCAAGGAGACGAAGAAGAATATAATCCAAGCTGGGCAGAAAGCAGTTGAAGAACTGATTAAAGTCGCTAAGGAACCTATTGTAGATTCAGACGACGATATATCAGCAGATAGATTAAAGAATGCTGCAGCTACTAAAAAACTAGCTATATTTGACGCATTTGAAATACTTAACAGAATTCAAGAGGAAGAGAACTTACTTGAGGGAAAAGCACCTGAAGAGACAAAGGAAAAAGTCTTTAGAGGATTCGCAGAAGGTAGATCTAAATAATGTACGAGCAAAGTTTAGTTAAAATAATAGAACCTATAAAAAAGACTACTATTAGTAGACTTAATAAAGGTAAAAAGTGGAAATATGGATACAATAAAGAGCATGATGTTATCATTATATCAAAAACTGGTCAAATTGGTGAAATCCTTGAAATCCAAAATCTTAGGATAGCATTACCTAAAGCACCTAAAAAAGTATTCAAACACAAGAAAGATAAGTGGGTTAAACAAGAATATTCTAAAGAGTTAAGTAAGATCAAGAATATTTTTGATTGGAGAAATTATCCGGATGAAAACAAAGAACAATGGTTTGACTATATAGACGAAGAGTTTAAAAGAAGAGATGAAGGGTTTTGGTTTGTAAATAAAGGTAAACCAGTATATATAGTAGGAACACATTATATGTATCTTCAATGGAGCAAAATTGATGTTGGCGCCCCAGATTTTAGAGAGGCAAATAGATTGTTCTACATATTTTGGGAGGCATGTAAGGCAGATAAAAGATGCTATGGTATATGTTATCTAAAAAATAGACGTTCGGGATTTTCATTTATGTCATCTGCAGAATCTGTTAATTTAGCAACTCTTGCGAGTGACAGTAGATATGGTGTGTTATCTAAAACAGGTGCTGATGCTAAAAAGATGTTTACAGATAAAGTAGTCCCAATATCTGTAAATTACCCATTCTTTTTTAAACCGATTCAAGATGGTATGGATCGACCTAAAACAGAACTTGCTTATCGGGTGCCGGCAAGTAAGTTTACTAGAAAGAAAATTACAACTAACGAAAAGTTAGAAGATATACAAGGGCTAGATACAACTATTGATTGGAAAAATACTGGAGATAATAGTTATGATGGCGAAAAACTAAACCTACTAGTGCATGATGAGAGTGGGAAATGGGAGAGACCTGATAATATATTAAACAATTGGAGAGTTACAAAGACATGCTTACGATTAGGTAGCAGAATTATCGGTAAGTGTATGATGGGCTCTACTTCAAACGCATTAGATAAAGGTGGAGACAATTTTAAAAAATTATATAACGCATCCGACGTCACAAAAAGAAACAGAAATGGCCAAACGAAGTCTGGTTTATATTCTTTGTTTATCCCAATGGAATGGAACTACGAAGGATTTATTGACGAGCATGGAATTCCAGTTTTTGATACACCAGACCGCGATGTGTTCGGTCCAGATGGTGAATTAATAGATGTAGGTATTATAGAACACTGGCAGAATGAAGCTGATGGCTTAAAAGGAGATCACGATGCTTTGAATGAGTTTTATCGTCAATTTCCTAAAACCACTGAGCATGCGTTTCGAGATGAGGCAAAAGGGAGTATATTTAATCTAGTTAAAATATATGAGCAAATAGACTATAATGAAGAAATGTCTAGAACTCTTGGTGTTACCACTGGTAATTTTCAATGGGTGAATGGGATAAAAGATTCTCAAGTTATATTTTATCCAGATCCACAAGGTAGATTTAAAATAAGCTGGACACCAAAAACCGAATTACAAAATAGAGTTATACTTAAAAATGGTATTAAGTATCCAGGTAATGAACACATGGGGGCGTTTGGTTGTGATAGCTACGATATTTCTGGCACGGTTGATGGTAAGGGATCGAAAGGAGCACTACATGGATTGACTAAGTTTTCTATGGAAAACGCTCCACCAAGTAGATTTTTTTTAGAATATCTAGCTAGACCACAAACTGCAGAGATGTTTTTTGAAGAAATTTTAATGGCGTTAGTGTTTTACGGAATGCCGATGCTTGCGGAAAATAATAAACCTAGATTGCTTTATTATCTTAGAAGAAGAGGATATAGAGGGTTTAGTATGAATAGACCAGATAAGCTCTGGAACAAATTATCTGTAGCAGAAAAAGAAGTTGGAGGAATTCCTAACTCTAGTGAAGATATAAAACAAGCTCACGCTGCTGCAATTGAAATGTATATTCAAGATCATGTTGGACAAGATTCAGAAGGATCTTATGGTGACATGTATTTTAATAAGACGTTAAACGATTGGACAAGGTTTGACATAACGAAAAGAACAAAGTTTGACGCAACAATAAGTTCTGGATTAGCAATAATGGCTTGCAATAGACATTTATATAGGCCAAATGCTAAAATAGAAAAACCAAAATTAAACGTAAATATTGCTAAATATTCAAATAAAGGTAATATGTCTAAATTAATAGAAAAATAAATATGGCTGAGTCAGTTGTAAGTAATTATTTTCCAAGTCAAGTTGTTAGTGATGTAGAAAAATTAAGTTTCGAGTACGGGTTAAAAGTTGCAAAAGCAATAGAAAAAGAATGGTTTGATAATAATCGAAACTTAAACAAGTATATTCACAATCAAAGTAATTTTCACAACTTGAGATTATATGCTAGAGGTGAACAGTCAATTCAAAAATACAAAGATGAGTTGTCAATAAATGGCGATTTGTCTTATCTCAATTTAGATTGGAAACCAGTTCCAATTATACCTAAGTTTGTGGATATAGTAGTTAACGGTATTGCGGAGAGAATGTATGATATAAAAGCTTATTCTCAAGACCCATTTGGAGTTAGTAAGCGAACAGAGTATATGGCATCCATATTATCTGATATGCGTAGTAAAGAATTAAACGAATACGCTTTAGAAGCTTTTGGAGTTAATTTATATCAAAATGATCCAGCTGAACTACCAGAAACAGAAGAAGAACTACAGTTACACATGCAACTTAGTTATAAACAGGGTGTTGAATTAGCAGAAGAACAAGCGATTAATGTTTTATTAGAAGGTAATAAATACGAACTAACAAAAAAACGTTTTTATTATGATCTAGTAACAATAGGTATTGGAGCTGTAAAATCATCTTTTAATACGTCTGAAGGGGTTGTTGTTGAATATGTTGATCCAGCTAGTTTAGTTTACTCTCACACAGACTCTCCTTATTTCGAAGACGTATATTATGTTGGAGAAGTTAAAAATATTCCTATAAACGAACTAGCAAAACAATTCCCACACTTAGAACATGAAGATTTAGAAGATATTTTTAAAAATAAAAATATCAATAACGATACGTATGGTCATCGTGATGGTAAAAAAGATGATAATATAATACAAGTTTTATATTTTAATTATAAAACTTACATGAACGAAGTTTATAAAGTAAAACAAACAAGTACTGGAGGAGAAAAAGCTATAAAAAAAGATGACACATTTAATCCTCCAGATACAATGGAAGGGGATTATAATAGGGTTTCAAGATCTGTGGAATGTCTATATGATGGTGCATTAATTTTAGGTACTGATAAGTTGCTTAAATGGGAGATGGCAAAGAATATGATGCGTCCTAAAAGTGATTATACTAAAGTTAAAATGAATTACGCTATTGTAGCGCCTAGAGTATACAATAATAAAATTGAATCGTTAGTAGGAAGAATTACAGGATTTGCTGATATGATTCAGTTAACACATTTAAAATTACAACAGGTAATGTCAAGAATGGTTCCAGATGGAGTTTACCTTGACGCAGATGGTTTAGCTGAAATTGATTTAGGTAACGGAACAAACTATAACCCACAAGAGGCGTTAAATATGTTCTTTCAAACAGGTAGTGTTATAGGAAGATCTATGACTCAGGAAGGTGATATGAATCCTGGTAAAGTGCCTATTCAAGAAATATCTAGTGGCGCGGGTGTTGGTAATAAAA
>Ga0208433_1000628_pt1 | contig 14626 bp, 17 predicted proteins | sample 3_EtaG_FD_184075 | JGI IMG/M metagenome (GOLD analysis project Ga0208433, IMG submission 184075) | Marine viral communities from the Subarctic Pacific Ocean - 3_ETSP_OMZ_AT15126 metaG (SPAdes) (version 2) | ecosystem: Environmental > Aquatic > Marine > Oceanic | place: Pacific Ocean | collected...
GTTTCAACAAGCTCAAATGCTCACGCCGCTTCGCAACACGATATGACAAAACCGCCGCAAGCTACCTCGGCTTCATTCAAATAGTTGCTGCTCGCCTCTGGGTCAGAAGTTTGTCAACATGACCTAGGTAATTCTCAAGAAAAAAGTGTTTTAGATAAGTCTGCTCTCGACCATCATAGTAAGAAAGGTCTTTCATCGATTTAAGCTGTTAGTCCGCCGCCGCAGAATACAACTGGGTCGGGTTCGGATGGTTGCTGTGGAGAGTGGGAAACTCGCTCCACTCTTTCTCTTCGAGTAGTCGGCCGCCTGACTTGGGCCTGAACCCACCCCATTGTTTGAAGAAGAACGGTACTCCTGCGCTAACGCACTGGTCTCTGACTTCCAGAGCCCACTCTTCAAGCATCGGGCGCGCACGCGGGCCACTTTCACCGCCGACAATCACCCAGTCGATGCCTTCGAGATTCATTTCTCCCATCGGACCTAGTAGCGGCTCGACAGAGAGAAAACGAACGCCTGCCCTCATCTGACGGACATGCTCGATACGGGATTTCTTCGTGCCATCCTCAACTGAGGCCCCAAGCCAAATATGACTTGGTCCGCGTCCCTCCGGATACCGCCGATTCACGTAGTCACGCATCCTCGAACTGCGTTTGGTCAGCATCTGGAAGATGTGCCAATCGGCCTTCTCCATCGTGTCGAAGACTTGATCTACAAACGTAAAGGGCACGTGCTTGTGAAAGAGGTCGCTCATCGAGTTGACGAAGATCATCTTCGAGCTTCGCCATTTGAGGGGTTGTTCGATGCGCTCCGGACGAAGGGTCAAATCGAAGCCGTTCTCGAATGGATGTCCCGGTACACCCCTGAAGCGCTCTGCGAACCGCTCCGCATAGCAGTTGTCACAGCCAGCGCTGATTTTGGTGCAACCCGTGACGGGGTTCCAAGTTGCGTTCGTCCATTCGATCGCAGAATTCAGCGCCATGTCCCCTCTATAGAACAAAACAAGAACCATAATTATCCACAGAATCGTACCCTGTCAAAGGCTGATTTGTCCCGTATCTGTTTGTGAAACCTCGGGAAAATCGGCGACCGCTATGAAGTTCCAAATTGTGGAAATCCGACACTACGCTTATCGTGTATTTACACGGAAGCAATGGGTGCAGACATGAGCGAGACGGTCACCGAACAGGAAGTGCGCGAGAATTGCGCCGCGCTCAGGACGCGCATGGCGGCGCGCAAGCTGACGCGGGCCTATGACAAGGCGCTGCGCCCCGTCGGCCTCAAGATCACCCAGTTCACGCTGCTGATCGCGGTGGAGGAAGGCAGCGCAAAGTCGCTCACCGCGCTTGCCGACATGCTGGCGCTCGAGCGTTCGAGCCTCGTGCGCAATGTGAAGCTGCTGGAAGAGGAGGGGCTCATCGAAGCGGCGCCGAGCGGCGAGGGCCGCTCGCTGGGACTTCGCCTCACAAAGGCGGGACGGAAGAAACTCACCCAGGCGCTGCCGCTCTGGCGCGAGGCGCAGACGCAGGTGGAAGACGCGCTGGGGGCGAACTGGCCCTCGGTGAAGAAGTCGCTGCACCAGCTGATCGCGAAGACTTAGAGTCGCGCGCCGTTTCATGGAAACGTCGAACGACTCTTAAGTCCTTTGTTTCGTCGCGTTTTCGAACCGCAAAAGTGCCTCCTTTTAGAGGACCGGGGCACTTTTGCTGAAAACGCTTTAATCCACCCTGTAGACCGGAAAGCAGTCGCGGATCGCCTGCGCCTTTGCGATGTCTCCCGTCAGCGTCGCGCCGTGTTCGGCAACGGCATCGGCAAGCGACACGCCATCCCTGAAGATCGTCTGCAGCGTTTGCCAGTCGAGCGTCAGCGCAGCGTCGAAAGCGGCGGGCGCCTTGAAATCGATTTCGACGCGCGAGGCATGGACGCGCAGGGTTGCGGGCAACGGTCCGTGGTCGGAGATGGTGAGCGCAAGCGTTGCGTAGAGCCCGCGTGCCTTGCGGCGCTGGAAGGTGAGCGTCAGGCCGAAGAGGAAGGAGAAGGGATTGTCGGACGGAATATTGTAGTCGACGACCTTCACCTCTTTCGTCTTGAGGCGCTTCGGCACGCTGTCCTCGGCATCCGAGTTTTTCAGCACATAGACGGTTTCGGATTTGGCGAGCAGCGGATCGAGGAGCCGCTTGCGGTATTCGACCTTGTCTTCCATGTAGGGCCCGAGCACGTCGGAGCCTGCCGGGCAGACGCTCAGGCAATAGGCCGCCTTGTAGCCCGGCTTGAAGGAAAGACTCTGCCACATGGAAACGCTTTCGCCGGGTGGCACGCGTGCGTCGTAATCGTCGGCGTCCTTCGCTTCCACGACTTCATGCACCCAGTCGGTGAAACCGCCCATGAACTCGCGGTAGTTGTGGGTGTAGCAGGCCGAGAAGTTGAAGCTGCCATCCATGCCGATGGCTTCCACCGGGCAGGCGGCGACACAAAGCTTGCAGTCGAGGCAGGGGGCGTAGTCGAGCGGCACCGAGACTTCGTCGAGGGCGCGGTCGATGACGATGGTGCCGAGCAGGATGAAGCTGCCGAAACGCGGATGGATGACATTGCGGTGAAGCCCCATGCGCCCGAGCCCGGCCGCCTCCGCAATCGGTTTATGCGAGATCACCCGCATGCAGGCCGGATAGGCCTGCGCTTCCATCGGGAAGGCGGCCACCGGGTTGACCGCGCCGATGCCCATATTCTCGAGGCGGCGCACGGCGCGGCGCGCGACATGGTTCACCTCGTCATAGGTCTGGTGGAACTCTTCGTTCACGACCGAGCGGACGGAGGTTCGCACCGTGTCGCGGTTCATGCGGACGACGAAACTGACAAGCGTCTGCGCGCCGGGAAGCAGCGCGGCGATCCATGCCTGCTGGTCGGCGATGGCGGGGTTTGAAACAGCGACGAAGCCGCAATCGTCCGCGCCGCAGTCGAGCATCAATTCGCGCAGGCTTGCGGATGTGAGCGGCCGGCGGTCCACCGCGTTTTCGTTTGCGCGCCAGCGCGCCACATCGGGGTGTTCCTCGCCACCTGCCGCAAGATCGTGCGCCATACCCGGCTCTCCTCTGTTTCTTATGAAAGTGTATATACACTATAGGGAGATGGATTCAAGAGGCCCGGGGTGCCGTCATGGACCCGGTTGGCCGCAGCGGTGTTTTATGGAAAGCGGCGCGTGCCGTGGCGATGGGTACCGCCATCGAATTGCCTGAAAGCGGGGGCTTTCTTCAAAATCAGGCATTCGTGCCGGAGAAAGCTCACGACAACGGGAGAGAGACATGACTTTTTCGCTCAAACACCTGCTCGGTTCGGTGGCCATTGCCGCGCTGGTGACGGTTGCGGCCTGCGATCAGAACGAAGAGGAAAAGGCTGCCGACGCGACGACGGAGGAAGCGCCTGCCGTGGACAATGCCGTTCCGATGACGGCGGAGCCCGGCGCGGCCGACAGTGCCATGCCGGAAAGCAGCATGCCCGCGAGCGACATGGATGAAAGCGACATGTCGATGGGCGAGGAAGCAGCGGCCGAGGGCGCTGATGCCGAAACCATCACCGGTGCGGCCGACGAAGCGGCGGCCGGTTGCCAGGCCGCAGCCGATGCGCTCGGCGTCTGGACCGGCAAGTCCTATGACGAAGCCAAAGGCGATATCGAGACGGGTGAGGGCGTGGCGACGATCCGCGTGATCCGTCCCGATCAGCCAGTGACCCAGGATTTCCGTCCCGACCGGCTCAATGTCGAACTCGACGCGGAAGACAACGTCACGCGTATCTATTGCGGCTGAGGGACTATTTGACGGGGCGGATCGGATCCGTCCCGTCCCAGCCGATGGCGGCCTTGCGGATATGCTCGAAAAACTTGCCTTTCGCGCCGCTGATGTCGGACATCTCGATCACCGTGCCGGGATGGGTCTCGGTGTCGAAATAGACGAAGCGGCCCTGCGGCCCACCGATCTGACCCTCATGTCCGACCTTGAAGCCCGCGGCGATGGCGCGGTCGTAGGCTGCCTGGTAATCGGTCGTCCACCAGGACATGTGCTGCAGGCCTTCGCGGCCCGCATTCAGGAAATCCATGTACATGGAGGGCGCGTCGTTGCGCTGCTGGATGAGTTCGATCTGGAGATCGCCCGTATTGCCGAGCGCGATGCTCATTTCGACCGGCGAGGGCTCGCCGCGATAGGTGAACCAGTCGCACTTCACGCGGTCGATGTAATAGAAGGGCCCGACGCCCATCACTTCCGTCCAGTGCTTCAGCGCCGCCTCGATGTCGCGCACGACATAGCCGTTCTGGCAGACTTTTCCGAAAAAGCGGCTCATGGGTGTCTCCGTCAGATACCGGTCACGAGAAAATCGACCGCGGCGACGATGTCGTAGCGATGTGCCTCTGCATTGGCGAGCGCCGGCGCGGCAAGATTTCGTTTCGGCAACGCCGCCATTTGCTGAATGAGCAATACATGCGGCTCGCCTTCAATGTCGATGACCGGGTTGAGGCGCGGCACGGCGCCCCGGTAATGCTGCGCGGGAACGAAGGGCGCGACCAGCCGCGTATTGAGGTCGCTCAGGAGATCGGCCTGCAATTCGATGACGTAGGGAAGCGCGTCGCGCGTTCGCGGCTCCGGATTGGCGTGAATGTCGAATGCCGCCATCAGAAGGACCGGAAGTCTTCGCCGAAGATTCCGTTCTCCTCGGTAAAGCGGTTATAGGCCTCGATCGCAGCCTTGTTTTCTTCCCGCCAGCGCGCCTCTTCGCGTTCCCGCACGATCTTCGAAAGCGCCGCTTCCAGGACGGAGGAAAGGTTCACATGCTCCGCCTTCGCCCTGGCGAGGAGGTCCGCATCGACCGAGAGATTGACGGCTTTCTTTGGCATGCGCATAGATTATGCGCATTATTCATGCGCATCAAGTCAGCGCATGAGCCGGAAGGGCCGCCAGGCGCTTGACGCGCCGGACTTTTCCCTTATAAATCCGCGCCTTCGGGGTGGCCCGGCCTGTAGGGCATGCCGTGACCGCCCGTAATGCCAAGACCCGGACCCGCAACCTGCCGAATTCTTCAATGAATTCAAGGTCTTCAATAGCGGGTTCCCAAAACACGGAGAGCAAAATGCCCAAGCTGAAGACCAAAAGCGGGACCAAGAAGCGCTTCAAGCTCACCGCTTCAGGCAAGGTCAAACGCGGTCAGACCGGCAAGCGCCATGGAATGATCAAGCGGACCAACAAGCAGATCCGGAACAAGCGCGGGACGACCATCATGGCGGATGCCGATGCCGCTCGCGTGATCAAAAACTTCATGCCTTACGCGTGAACCGGAACACCTGAAGAGGAGCTGAACACATGTCGCGCGTCAAACGGGGCGTTACCGCCCATGCCCGGCACCGCAAGATCATCAAGAAGGCGAAGGGCTATTACGGCCGCCGCAAGAATACCTTCCGCACGGCCAACCAGGCCGTCGAGAAGGCGGGCCAATATGCCTATCGCGACCGCCGCACGAGGAAGCGCAACTTCCGCGCGCTCTGGATCCAGCGCATCAACGCCGGCGTCCGCGAGCACGGCCTGACCTATTCGCGATTTATCGACGGCCTCGCCAAGGCTGGCATCGAGGTGGACCGCAAGGTTCTCTCCGATCTCGCCATCCATGAGCCCGAGGCCTTCAAGGCTCTGGTCACCCAGGCGCAGGCTGCCCTGCAGTAAGGCTGCCTCGCACGACGCCAGAGCCGGTCACCCGTCCGGGGCCCGCATGGGAGCATGCGTGCCGCTCTCGGGGGTGAGGCGGATCGCCGGTCGATATCATCGTTCGCACGCCGTTCGCTCATGTCACCCGAGAGCTTGCCGAGATGCAGGCACCGGGCGATTTGAGAGAACCCGTATCCGCGAAACGACCAGAAGCCGGTGAAAAGATGACCGACAGCGCCGATCTCGAAAAACTCGAAGCGGAATTCACTGCGGCGATTGCCGATGCGGTGGATATCGACACGCTTGAGGCCGTGCGCGTGGCCGCGCTCGGAAAGAAGGGCCGCGTCTCCGACCTCATGAAGGGGCTGGGCGCCATGTCGCCCGAGGAGCGCAAGGAAATGGGGCCGCGTCTCAACGGCCTCAAGGACCGGCTGACGGACGCGATTGCCGTGCGCAAGGATGCGCTGCATGAAGCGGCACTCGAAGCGCGGCTGGCGGGCGAGAAGATCGACGTGACGCTGCCCGTGCGGCCTTCCGCGCTGGAGACGGGCCGCATCCATCCGCTTTCCCAGGTATGGGACGAAGTGGTCGCGATCTTCGCCGATATGGGCTTTGCCGTGGAGCAGGGCCCCGACATCGAGACCGATCACTACAATTTCGGCGCGCTGAATTTCCCCGAAGGCCATCCCGCGCGCGAAATGCACGACACCTTCTATTTCGAGCCGGATGCGAGCGGCGCGCGCAAGCTGCTGCGCACGCATACGAGCCCCGTGCAGGTGCGCACCATGGAGGCGGGCAAGCCGCCTTTCCGCTTCATCTGCCCCGGCCGCACCTATCGCTGCGACAGCGACCAGACGCATACGCCGCAGTTCCACCAGATCGAGGGTCTCGTCGTCGACGAAACCACGCATCTCGGCCACCTCAAATGGACGCTGGAGGAATTCCTGCGCGCCTTCTTCGAAGTGGGGGGCGTGGAGCTCCGCATGCGCCCGAGCTTCTTCCCCTTCACCGAACCTTCGATGGAAGTCGATGTGCGCTGCGCGCGGCTCGGCAACGAAATCCGCATCGGCGAAGGCGATGACTGGCTGGAAATTCTCGGCTGCGGCATGGTCCATCCGAATGTGCTGCGCTCGTCCGGCATCGACCCGGAGAAATATCAGGGCTTCGCCTTCGGCATGGGGATCGACCGGATCGCCATGCTGAAATACGGCATCCCGGATCTGCGCGCCTTTTTCGAGAGCGATCTGCGCTGGCTGAAGCATTACGGCTTTGCGCCGCTCGATGTGCCGACGCTCGCGGGAGGGCTCTCGTCGTGAAGTTCACTCTCTCCTGGCTGAAGCAACCGCTCGAAACAAACGCCTCGCTCGACGAGATCGTCGAGAAGCTGACCATGCTCGGCCTCGAGGTCGAGGGCGTTGAAGACCCGGCGAAGAAGCTTTCCGTCTTCTCCGTCGCGAAGGTGCTGGAAGCAGGCCCCCATCCCGACGCCGACAAGCTGCAGGTGCTGAAGGTCGAGGCGCTGGTCGACGGCGAAGTGAAGCAGTTGCAGGTTGTCTGCGGCGCACCGAATGCACGTGCGGGCATGACAGGCGTCTTCGCACCGCCCGGCGCCACCATCCCCGTGAACGGTATGGTGCTGAAGCCGACGAAGATTCGCGGCGTCGAATCGAACGGCATGATGTGTTCCGAGCGCGAGCTGGAACTGTCGGACGAGCATGAAGGCATCATCGACCTGAAGGGCGAGTGGAAGGTGGGAACGCCGGCCGCCGAAGTGCTTGGCCGCAACGATCCCGTGATCGAAATCGCGATCACGCCGAACCGGCCGGACTGCCTCGGCGTTTACGGTGTCGCGCGCGACCTCGCAGCCGCCGGCCTCGGCCGCCTGCGCGAGGGCGACCTTTCGCCGGTGCCGGGTACGTTCGAAAGCCCCGTCGGCATCGAGCTCGACTTCCCGGAAGGCGCTGAGAATGCTTGCCCTGTTTTCGCGGGCCGTCTCATTCGCGGCGTGAAGAACGGGCCGTCGCCCGAATGGCTGCAGAACTGGTTGAAGGCGGTAGGCCTTCGTCCGATCAATACGCTGGTCGACATCACGAACTTCATCTCGCTCGACCGCGCGCGTCCCCTCCACGTCTATGACGCCTCGAAGCTCAAGGGCAATATCCGTGCGCGCCTCGGCCGGAAAGGCGAGACGCTCCTCGCGCTCGACGGCAAGGAATACGAGATCGCGCCCGAACATTGCGTCATCGCCGATGACGAGAAGGTGCTGGGCCTTGGCGGCGTGATGGGCGGCGAGGCATCGGGCTCGACGGAAGAGACCGTCGATGTCTTCGTGGAAAGCGCTTACTTCGATCCCTACCGCACGGCGCGGACGGGCCGCGACACGGGCATCGTCTCGGATGCACGCTACCGCTTCGAGCGCGGCGTCGATCCCGAATTCGTGCTGCCCGGTCTCGAACTGGCAACGAAAATGATCCTCGACATGTGCGGCGGCGAAGCGTCGGCCGTCGTCGTCGCGGGCAAGGTGCCGGACACGGCGAAGACGATCGCGTTCGATCCCGCGCGCATCGGCAGGCTCACCGGTCTCTCGCTGGCGAAGGCGGAAGCCGCGAACATTCTCTCCGCGCTCGGCTTCGGCGTGACGGATGCAGGGCATGCACTCTCCGTTTCCGTGCCGTCATGGCGGCCCGACATCGACGGGCAGGCCGACCTGGTCGAAGAGGTCGTGCGCGTGCACGGGCTCTCGGAGGTAAAGTCGACGCCGCTGCCGCGCCTTCATGCTGTGGCAAAGCCCGTGCTTTCACCGCGCCAGCGCCGCGAGCGCAACGCGCGCCGCGCGCTCGCCGCGCGTGGGCTCGTCGAGGCCGTCAACTGGTCCTTCATCTCGGAGCGCGAAGCCGAACTTTTCGGCGGCGGCAACGCCGCGCCGGCGCTGAAACTTGCGAACCCGATCTCCGCCGAAATGAGCCATATGCGTCCGAGCCTGCTTGCGGGTCTCATTGCTGCGGCAGGACGCAACATGGCGCGCGGGGTTTCGGATATCGCGATGTTCGAAGTCGGTCAGCAATTCGAGAGCGACGAACCCTCGGGTCAGGTGCTCGCCGCGACGGGCATTCGCCGCGGCACGGCGCGCCCGCAAGGCGCGGGCCGCCATTGGCAGGGAAAGGCCAGTCCGGTCGAGGCGATGGACGCGAAGGAAGATGCCGTCGCGCTTCTGTCCGCGCTTGGTGCACCGGTTGCGAGTTTCCAGATTTCGGCGGACGCTCCGTCCTGGTACCACCCCGGCCGTTCGGGCGTCCTCCGCCTCGGACCGAAAAACGTCATAGGCTATTTCGGCGAACTTCATCCGCGCATCCTCGACGAGATGGATGTCGCGGGCCCCGTCGTCGCTTTCGAGATTTTCCCCGACGCGATTCCCGAGCCGAAGCGGAAGGCCACGCGTGCGAAGCCGCCGCTTGAACTCTCGGATTTGCAGCCGCTTCGCCGCGACTTCGCCTTTGTCGTCGTGGAGAGCGTGACGGCGGATCAGGTGATCCGTGCGGCGCGCGGCGCGGACAAGAAGCTTATCGTCGACGTCTCTCTCTTCGATGTTTTCGAGGGTGGATCGCTCGGCGAGGGCAGGAAGTCGCTTGCGATCGAAGTGACCCTGCAGCCGGTCGAGAAGACGCTGACGGACGAGGAAATCGAGGCGTTGTCGAAGCGCATCGTCGCGGCCGTCGAAAAGGCAACGGGCGGAACGCTCAGGAGTTAACCTGAAGACTTTCCAGCCGGAGGAACGGCGATGCACCGTCTGAGATTGTGGCTGGACAGGCAACTCGTCGAAAGCTCCTGGCCTCACGGCGGGTTCTCGCCGCTGAACTGGTTCATCTTCGGGGTGATCCTGTTCAGCGCCGCGCTCTTCGCAGCCGAAACGGAACCGCTGGCACTGGAGCATTACCCCGAGTTCCTTCACGTCGCGAACAGGATCGTTCTTTTCATTTTCGCTCTCGAGTTCGCATTGCGGCTCTTTGCGGCGGGGGAAACGCACGAACTGAAGGGGCTCTCCGCGCGCGCCGTCTACGCCGGACGTTTCTGGCTCTTTCTCGATTTTCTGGCTTTCGGGCCGGAGCTCGTTCTCCTCGCGCTCCTTTATGCAGGTGCCGATCTTCCGCTGACGCTGGCAGGACTTCGAACGATCCGGCTGCTGCGTCTCCTCAAGCTCATTCACTTCCTGCCGGGCGGCAAGCTCGTGTCGGAAGTCCTGGGCGAGGTCGCACCGCAGCTTCTGGCGACCCTGATCACGGCGCTCGGGCTGATCTATCTGGCGGCCGTGCTCATCTACTATGCCGAAGGCGGCATAAACCCGGAGCATTTCGGCAGCGTCGGCCGCGCACTCTGGTGGAGCGTCATAACGCTGACGACGGTAGGCTACGGCGACGTCTACCCGGTAACGGTCCTCGGCCGCGTTCTGGCCGGCGTACTGGCGCTTATCGGCGTCGGCATCGTTGCGCTTCCGACGGGTATCATCGCGGGCGCTCTCATGGAGCGGTTGCAGAACGAGCGCGCAAGACAGGCCGCCCGCCGGATCAGGCCTCACGGCGAGCATGAAAGCTGACCGGGTTTGCTCTGGCCGCTTTCCCTGAGGCAAGATGGCCGCAACCATGAAAGCGGGCGGGGGCGGGTGGATTTCTCAAGTTACAGTTTCGGAAGGACGGACAGTGCCGGTCGACCGGTGACGCTGACGGGCCGTTCCATCGGCCCCGGGAACGGGCGGCAAATCGTCATGCTCGCCTCGCTCGGGCGGCCGGGAAGCGATTTCGATGAGGTTGCGACGATGCTGGCGGGTGCGGGCTATCGCGTGACATTGCCCGAGCCGCGCGGCATCGGCGGCAGCGAAGGCTCGATGGAAGGCCTGACGCTGCACGACCTTGCGGAGGATGTGGCGGCGGTGATCGAGACGCAGACGACAGTGCCGGTGACGCTGTTGGGGCATGCCTTTGGCAATCGTCTCGCGCGCACGACCGCCGCCGCCCGTCCCGAACTCGTTTCTCGCGTGGCGTTGCTCGCCTGTGGCGGCCTCATGGAAATGCCGGAAAGGGCGCGCATGGCACTGATCGGGTGCTTCGATGAGAGACTGCCGCCAGACGAGCACATCGAATGCGTCCGCTACGGTTTCTTCGCGGAAGGAAACGACCCGGAAGTCTGGCGCGGGGGCTGGTACAGGAATGTCATGCTGATGCAATCCTCCGCCGTGCGCGCGACGCCGGTCGAGGACTGGTGGGAAGCTGGCGGGCAGCCGATCCTCGTCGTGCAGGCGCTCGAAGATGCGATCGCGCTCCCCGCAAACGCACACGACCTGAAGAAGCGTCTCGGCGAGCGCGCGACGCTGGTGGAATTGCCGAATGCCGGTCACGCGATGCTGCCCGAGCAGCCGGCGCGGATCGTCGGGATCATCCGGGACCATGTCGAGGGAGCGGAACAGGCATCATGGAACTGAAGACGATCCGCTACGACCTCGAAGACGGAATCGCAACGGTTACGCTCTCACGTCCGAAGCGGCGCAACGCCTGGACGGGCCGCATGCATACCGAATATCGCTGGGTGCTGGCCGAAGCCGACCGCGACCCGAAGGTTCGCGTCATCGTGGTGACGGGCGATCCGGAGGGTGGCGCTTTCTGCGCAGGTGCCGATATAGCCGCCCTCGAAGGCCATTCGGAGAAAGGCCGCTACGACAGCGGCACGACGGACGATATCGCGAAGCCGGGCTATGGCGTCGCGGACGAATTCGACGCGACCTTTGCCTATCATTTCGGGCTGACGAAACCCGTCATCGCCGCCATCAATGGTGCGGCGGCGGGCGTCGGTCTCGTGCTTGCCGCCTTTGCCGATCTGCGCTTCTGCGTGCCCGGCGCAAAATTCACGGCCGCGCATGGCCGCTTCAACTTCCCTGCCGAGTTCGGGCTTTCCTGGGTGCTGCCGCGTATCGTCGGCCTCACCCATGCGAACGATATTTTGCTGTCGAGCCGTGTCTTCACCTCGGAAGAGGCAATGGAGATGGGATTCCTCAACAAGCTTCTGGCCCCGGAAGACCTCATGCCGCATGTCATGGGCTATGCACGGAAGCTCGCGGACGGCGTCTCGCCGGGCTCGCTCCGTGAAACGAAGCGGCAGATCTATACCGACCTCCATAGGGACGCCGCCTCGGCTGTGGTTGCCGCCGAGCGGTTGCTGGAGGAAATGATCAAGCACCCCGACTACAAGGAGGGGGTTAAGGCCTGGATGGAGAAGCGCAAGGCGGAGTGGCGGGGGTGAAGCGCTGGCTTGCCATGGCCGGTCTGCTTCTCGGGCTGGGACTCGCGGCCCTTCCAGTGGCCGCGGCCGATGGATTTCATGCTGCGAGCTATATGCCCGTCCCCAGGGACGTGCCGGTGGCGGTGGCAGGGCCCGACCGGACGCTGGATGATATCGAACTTGCGGAACGGATCCGGGGACTTCTGCGCGACCGCGGCTTTCCGGTCGTGGCGACGGAGGAGGAAGCCGGCCTCCTTCTGACCTTCACGAGGGAATGCAGCGTGCCGCCGGTCCGGGACAGGAAACTCGGGATCGGCGTCGGCGTACTTGCGACCGAGCATGGCGTTAGCACCGATATCGACGTGGATGCCCGGATCGCCGCGCCGCTCCAGGGCGATGCCCCTGCGGTCTCGCCCATGCCTTCCCTGAGCATCGCCATGAGGCTGGCCAGCACGGGTCTCCGGCCGCGGCTCTACTGGACCGCCGAGGCAAGTGAGCCGCTGGGACGGAGATGCCCGGCCGATCTTTCGCCGGAACTCGCAGAAAGGCTGATCGGCGATCTCGCCCTCCGCCGGGCCGTTCCGGCCGCAGGCAGCGGTGAATAGCGCCGCCCCAATTGGCTTGCACCCCGGCCAGTGCTATATGGGCGCCTGTTAACACAGCAGGCCCCATGACCGACCTTTCCCATATCCGCAATTTCTCGATCATCGCCCATATCGACCACGGCAAGTCGACCCTTGCCGACCGGCTGATTCAGCTCTGCGGCGGCCTTGAGGCGCGCGAGATGAAGGAGCAGGTGCTCGACAGCATGGATATCGAGCGCGAGCGCGGCATCACCATCAAGGCCCAGACCGTTCGCCTGGAATACAAGGCCCGGAACGGCGAGACCTATGAGCTGAACCTCATCGACACGCCCGGCCATGTCGACTTCGCCTATGAGGTGAACCGCTCGCTCGCCGCCTGTGAGGGTTCGCTCCTCGTCGTCGATGCGAGCCAGGGTGTCGAGGCCCAGACGCTCGCCAACGTCTATCACGCGCTCGACGTGAACCATGAAATCGTGCCGGTCCTCAACAAGATCGACCTGCCCGCGGCGGACCCGGAGCGCACGCGCCAGCAGATCGAGGATGTGATCGGCCTTGACGCGTCGGAGGCGGTCGAGATTTCCGCAAAGAGCGGCATCGGCATTCCCGACGTGCTGGAAGCGATCGTGAACCGCCTGCCGGCGCCGAAGGGCGACGCGGGCGCACCGCTGAAGGCGATGCTGGTCGATAGCTGGTATGACGCCTATCTCGGCGTCGTTGTTCTCGTCCGCATCATCGACGGCGAACTGAAGAAGGGCCAGCGCGTCAAGATGATGAAGACGGGCGGCACCTACACGATCGACCAGGTCGGCATCTTCAAGCCGAAGAAGGAAGCGGTCGCGAGCCTCACGCCCGGCGAGATCGGCTATTTTACCGCCTCGATCAAGGAAGTCGCCGACACGCGTGTGGGCGACACGGTGACCGAGGAAAGGCGGCCCTGCGCCGCCGCGCTGCCGGGTTTCCAGCCGGCGCAGCCTGTCGTCTTCTGCGGCCTCTTTCCGGTGGATGCCGCCGACTTCGAGGATCTGCGCGATGCGATGGGCAAGCTCCGTTTGAACGACGCGAGCTTCGAATACGAGATGGAAACATCCGCCGCGCTCGGCTTCGGTTTCCGCTGCGGCTTTCTCGGGCTTCTTCATCTCGAGATCGTGCGCGAGCGTCTCGAACGTGAATTCAACATTGATCTCATCACCACGGCGCCGTCGGTCATCTATCAGCTGCACATGGTGGATGGATCGATAAAGGAAATGCACAACCCGGCCGACATGCCGGACCCGACCCGGATCGACCATATCGAGGAGCCATGGATCAAGGCGACGATCCTGGTGCCCGACGAGTATCTGGGCGCGGTGCTGAAACTGTGCGAGGACCGGCGCGGGCATCAGATCGATCTCACCTATGCGGGATCGCGCGCCATGCTCGTCTACCGACTGCCGCTCAATGAAGTGGTGCTCGATTTCTACGACAGGCTGAAATCGGTGAGCCGCGGCTATGCAAGCTTCGACTACCAGATCGAAGGTTACGAGCCAGGCGAACTCGTGAAGATGTCGATTCTCGTGAACGAGGAACCGGTCGACGCGCTCGCGACCGTCGTGCATCGCTCACGCGCCGAGCAACGCGGCCGCGTCATGTGCGAGAAGCTGAAGGAACTGATCCCGAAGCACCTCTTCAAGATTCCGATCCAGGCGGCCATCGGCGGCCGCGTCGTCGCGCGCGAAACGATCTCGGCCATGCGCAAGGACGTGACGGCGAAATGCTATGGCGGCGACATCAGCCGCAAGCGCAAACTTCTGGACAAGCAGAAGGAAGGCAAGAAGAAGATGCGGCAGTTCGGCCGCGTCGAGATTCCGCAGGACGCCTTCATTTCAGCTTTGAAGATGGATGCGAACTAGGCGGACACCTTCCCGCCTGTCGGAAAACAAAAAGGCCGCCCCGAGAGGCGGCCTTTTGCAATGGTACTGGCTTGTGCCTAGAGCGTTTCATGTTTTGACGGAAGCATATCCGGCGTTTTCGAAGTAGCTTAGGCATTCGGCGGGCTGGATGGTTTGGACGAGGTGGCCAATGTGGCGGCATGTGTCGTCGATGGAGCGCTTCTGG
>Ga0208433_1000630_pt1 | contig 14585 bp, 6 predicted proteins | sample 3_EtaG_FD_184075 | JGI IMG/M metagenome (GOLD analysis project Ga0208433, IMG submission 184075) | Marine viral communities from the Subarctic Pacific Ocean - 3_ETSP_OMZ_AT15126 metaG (SPAdes) (version 2) | ecosystem: Environmental > Aquatic > Marine > Oceanic | place: Pacific Ocean | collected...
GGTAAATATGGCTTCTGATGCTGGTTTAACATCAAAGCGAGCATATGCATCAAATGGGATGTCTTTAGGCCTAGAAGAGGACGTAGACTGCCTTGTAGGTGAATATAAGGTTCAATGCAAAACCAGGAAAAGAATTGCAAACTGGATAAAAGTTCCTGAATCCTGTGATGTTACTGCAGTAAAGGAAGATAGAGGAAATACATATATTGTAATACGTTATGAAGATTGGTTAAAACTTATAAATGGAAAGGAAGATAATGAATAATAAACAAATGAAAAATATAGATAAAGAAGTAATAAAATCAATCTATAAAATTGACAAAATATCTGGTAACATACAAAGTGGTAAACTCACCAATGAAAATTTGGATAAATTAAGAAAATCTTTAGCAAATGTAATAGGTTACTTTGAAGAAAAATATATAGCTATTGAAAATATTCTATCAAATATAGGAAATGGTAGAGAAAAAAACTAAGTCTCCTAACTTAGCGGAGTTGAGCAAGTGCAGATAAAGCTTGTGCTACATTCTGTGCTTGTTCTTCTTTAGTAAGTCCTCCCTTTTTAGGGACAAACTCTTTCTTAGGTAAAATATATTTCTTTCTTAAACTTCTTGTTTTTAATCCTAAAGTAGTAGTTCCTGGATAAAGTCCCAATTCAGCTCTAAATACACTTGTTAATGGTGAATTTCCTAACATAGCAGGCAAAGTCCTTCTTAATATTCTTTCAGCTTGAATACTAAACATACCACCAACTTCTTTTGTAAATTCTAAATCATCTATTTTTTTATAATCCCTCAGTCCCATCAACCAGCCAGCAGTAGATTCTTCATCAGCAAGCATTTTCCAATATCCTGCAGCGGCTCCTAAATTATGTATTTCTACCAAATCTGATACTGGTACTACCCCTAATGCTCCTACTACTCCTTTACCATAAAAAGCTTCTTTGCTAGCTTCTGATTTTTTTACCTTTTTTATATATTTCTTAAGATCTCCTTCAGTAAATATCATTTTAAAATCATCGTCTTCACTGTCAAGAAAATCAACTAATCCTTTAGCTCTATCAAGAGTATCATTATTTATATAACTAGTAAAATTAGTATCAAGTAATATTGAAACAACTTCACTTAATGCATATATTGATGAAAACCTTATTATTCTTCCTAATTCTTCACCAAAATAGTCACCAGCTCTAACAGCATTTTTATAATCTTTTGCCACTTGTACTTGAAGATTAGCAAAAGAAAGTGCATAGTGCATAAACAATCCTAATACAGATCCTACTTTAGTAGTTAAAATCTTACTTTTACCAAATGGTGAATACTCAAAATGTAAAAGACTTGTTATTTTAGATGCATAATTTCCAGCTCTTCGATGCAAACTATCTAATATTTTTGGTTCACTTTCCCAATTTGAATATTTATTAGTTCCTTTTAGCTGTTGTACACGTTTATAAAAAGCTGCATTAAATGTACTTTTTCTATTTGTGTTCTCAGCCCACTTTGTAAGTATTGATGAAGCTTCAGCTAACTTGACACCCTTTCTGGTTAGATTTTCAAGTATTGTTTCTCTATCCCTATAAGTAAGCATACCCTTTTCATAATCAATACCATAAGCAGTAAGATCCGTTGCTGTCACTACACCTTCTGTTACTTTCGATATATCAACATACTTAAGTCCATGAAAATCAAGTTCTTTTAACATTGCCCCTCTATATGCATCATCTGTACGTGATGCTACAACTGCATCTTTCCATACCTTACCACCAAGATAACCAAAATTTAATATTCTTTGTGTACCATTACGAAGTGCACCCCTAGTAGACCATCCAAGTTTTGCTACAAATTGAAGAGCTGTTATAAGCCTGGTAATATTATCTGCTTCAGGACTACTCTCAACCCTATCTTTACCTGAACCTCTTGTATAGAGATCAGTTAATATATCTTGATATACTTTAGCAGCTTTTTCTTCCTTAGTACCTGGATTTCTGAATATAACTTCAGTAAACTTTTTTAGCCCTTTAGTATAAGCAAGATCAATAAATGTGCTATGATTAAACTGAGCTACCTCCTGAATATACTTTTGTGCATATAATACTGGATTACGAGAGAAATATTCCATTTCTTTTGACGATTTAGCCTTTAATCTTTGAATCAAATTAGTATTAATTTCTTTTGTAGCATTAACATACTCATTAAGTATATTATCCATAGCAGTATCTGATTTTGCTTCCATCATTCTCTCTTTTATCTCTATAGATTGTCCTAATATATCCAATACATAATGAGGTATATAACCACCTTCCATTTCTTCTAACTTATTAGCAACTCCTTTATATTCCTTAATTAGAAACTCTGCTACCTTACTTTTACGTCCATATTTTAAATTGATTATATCAGTTAAGTTAGTAATTGATTTAACTAAAATATCTTTAGATAAATCCTGAACTGCACGCCATTCACTAGCAGCTTCATTAATTCTATTAATATATCTTCTCTTTTCCTGTCCTCTATACTTATAAACTAAAGCTGATTCACTTTTCTGTACTACTCTATCTATAAAATCTGTAAATACCGATCCTTCGTTATCTAAAAACTTCATCAACAGATTTAGCTCATTAACTGCACCAACCGAATCTCCATTTTTCATTTTAGTAAAATACTTTTTTTCAAAATTATTTAAGTCATCAAATACCTTTCTAACATCTTTCTTTCTTCTATGTGCACTTGGTGTAGCTATATCCCTTAATCTAGTTTTATCACCCATCTCAATAGAACTTGTATCTGTACCATCAAACTCAAGAATAGCACGCTTTAAAGATGACATCATCTTTTTATATCCAGTCATCATATTATATTGATGACTATTTCTATATTCATTAGCATTAACAAGAACCTCAAAGAAGTCCTTTAATACTGGATTTCTCATACTCAAAGCTGGGCCTACATAAAGATTTCTCATTATCTTAGTAGATAACACACCTGGAGAACGTAAATCCTTCTCAAGATTTTCTATTCCAACTTGGAACTTCTTCATATCTTTATGAGTTATACCAAAACCAGCCAATAATTCTTTTCCTGTACTTGCTTCAAATAACTTCTTAAATACTGGTAAATCACTAGTATAGCCCCATTTACTAATAACCTTTGACTCAGTCCATTTCTTATAAGCTTTATTTGTTTCTCTCCAAAGATCAGAGCCTTCAAGACAAGACATTATATTTTTCCTCTTGGTAAGTTTTCAAAATTCTACCTGTAGGGGAGGGCACCTTTTTAAAATCAATTTGAAAATTTGGTATATACAGAACAACTTTTTCGTTATTTTTCATTCACATTTACCTCTAACTTCATTATCATGTCCGATCTCCGAATTAAGAAAATCTTTTATTTCAGTTCCCTTATTCATTGGTATTTTACCTTTTAACCTCCTGTTTTTAATCTGACTTCTATCCATCATTATATGTCCTAAAAGCTGACCTTCTCCTCCTCTGGTACCATACTGTCTACCTGATATTCCATCAAATATCTGCCTTCCTCTTGCTACTTGAAACAAAGCTTCGTATGCATCTTCCCCATATTGCTCTATTATTTCCTGTCTTAATCTAATAGCAGTAGCAGGATCAGTCAATGCACCTTCCTGCAACATTTGTCTAAACAATTCTGCAAATTCTGATTCAACACCTTTCCCCATCTCTATTGTATCAGACAACTTTTTAAATTCTGCTCTTGGCATAAAAGGATTATGAGCTACCTTTCCTACAACTTGTGATAATAATGCTCCCTGAAAATCATTAAAGTTAAGTCTCGCCATTCCCTCTTCAAAACCTCTGCCAGCAACAATTGCATCATAAAAACCCCTATGTGTTTGAGCAAACTTTTCAATAAATGTTTTTCTATCCACTCCACCAGGAAATATATTATATGCATTTAGAGTATGCATAACTGCATTAATGACTGACTTCGACGGGGCTCTCACAGCTTGCATAAATCCACCTGTCTTTGGTGAAAAATAATATTCGTTTGGATTACCAGTATGGTCAGGAACAAGCATTGCCATAAGAAAATCTAAACCATAAGATTCTTTCCCACCAGGCATCTGACCCATCCATGTATCATCTATCTTATCAGCTGCAGTAGCTCCTTCCATGCCAAGTCGTCTTATTTTATCTAGTCCTTTTTGAACAATAGATAACGCTTGAGTTTCATGAGTTGCCCAATCTCTATATCCACTCCTACCCATAAACTCTCTTATCGCAAACTTTACCTCACCCTTTGTTTGATTGACAATCCTTCTGAATGCATCTATATCACCTTCCTGAATATTTGAATAATATCCCAGTACACTCTGAGCAAAAGCAACACCATCAATAAGATCATGTTCTGTAATAGCTTTAAGAACTACTGGATTTATAACAGCAACTTGATTTTTCTTTAAATCATATGGATCATCTCCAGGTCGAAGCATTTTAATAAGTTCTCCAGTCTTTTTATGCCTGATAGCAATTGACTGATTTCTTACAGTAATAATATTATCTTTACCCTTACGATAATCAATAAACTTTTGATCTCCAACAGACCTATCTAATGACATCCTATTCATTACAGCTAAAAGTGCATTCCTTTTTAGTTCAACATTCTCTGACTGCAAATCAATAAACGCCTGATCTGGATCTGCTTTCTTAGATTCTTCAGATATCAACCATTCAGTCCTTCTTATCTGTTCCTCTATAGTATTGGCTTGTATTATCATTTCTTCATTGGATCTCTCTCCTCTAAAAGCAGCCCATAACTGATCAACAAATGTGCTTTTTCTGGATAACTGTTCTGGTTTTAGATCTTGACCTGTTAATCTAAATAATTCTAGAACTTCTGCTCTATACTTACCAACCCATTGACCAACACCACTATTAAAATAGTCTCCATCTGGACTAAAAGTTTCTCGTACTCTATTATAATCCTTTCCAGCTATAGTATCTAATGACTTCAAGAATGTTGATGGAAGTCTGGATATTCTTGCTGCAATATCAGTCATAACTGGTTCAATTTCTTTACCACTTATCAGTTCTTTAACTGGGACAGGCTTTCCAAAGAACATCTTATTAGCATCATCTCTAAGTCCACGCTTTACAAGATAATTATAGAAATTATAGTTAACTCTATCTGATCTATACTCATCTTTAAAATCTTTATACATTGAAACCATATCTGAATACCTGGGTGATTTGGCTTCTCCAGAATCCCAAACACTGCTCTCTATATTTAAGAGTCTACCAAAATCATCAAGAAGCTTTGTTACTATAGCTTGGTGAGCCCTGTTAGATATAGAACTTTTTTCTCCATTCACTTCTATAAAAAAGAAAGGTTCATCATTGATCTTACCTTCAATTCTTGACTCATGACTATTTCCAAATAATGTTCTTACTGTCCAATCATTTATTTCTTTAAGATCAAGATGAGGAGGAAATCCATCATAAGAATCAACTGTTACTTGTGTATCTGTAACTAATCTCTGTATTGCATCTAATGGCTTAGTTGCTTTAAATCTAATTACTGATCCATCTGCAAGTTTTATACCATCTGGTAGCCCTTCAAATAAATTCTGTGCATATGTAAGCTTTCTTTGTGTCTTAACAACAGATCCAAAAAGTCTTCTATACATAATAATCTTTTGATTATATTCTTTAAAACTTTGATTATCGTAAGGATTTAAACCTATTTTTATTTTTGGTACAGGTAAAGCCTCAAGAATATCAGCACCTTTAGTATAAGATTCCCGTACTACAGAAAATGGAGTGTCCATATAGAAATACATTTTATCAGTATCCATATCTCTCTGAAAACGCATGGTAACGTCATAAGGATTGATTTCTATTAGTCCACCATCTGCTTTATTGATATCACCTTTTACTTTTAATATCAATATATCATGAGGTCCAGTCCTTGGTCCTGGAGCAGCTATTACGCCTAAATAAATTTTCCTTTTCCCTTCTGTAACATATCTATCTTTTTCTAATTCTTTCTTTAATTCCTGATAAGTTCTAACTGCACCTTTTTCCAAATTCATATGCCGTAAAACTTCACTCATCATATTGTTAAGCCCTTTAAATTCTGGATCACTAATCTTTGCATCTGCTTTTAAAGGATCGACTATATCTCCAGTTTTTAAATCAAGAACCACATCTCTACCACTTTCACCTTTAGGATGATGTTCATATACAAGAGTAACAGTACCAGCAGTTTTATATTTAAGTCTTTCCTTGACTCCAGACTTTACAGTAACAGCAGGACCAAAGTCTCCAATAAAATGTATCTTCCTGTCTAAATAATCCTGACCTACATTTGTTTCACCAATCTTAATCTGTTTACCTTCATGGAAAACTGGAATATCCAAATCCATAGCCATATTACCTCTAAGAATTGGAGAACCTCCAGCATCTGTATAGCCATCAAACACACCAGCATCAGTTATATGCCTTCTCTTAATTAATGCATCATATAGATTCTTGGATACCGCAGAAAAAGGAACACCATTAGCTTCTATCCATATAGATGCAAAAGATGCATTATCTGATTCTGTACTAATAGTACCATCTTTATTACCCTGCCCCCTTATAAAAGATTTTGCCTCTCTAGATGCCATTTCTGTATTTTCGGGATTATAAAAATGTATATTAACATCTGCATACTTTTCAGCCATATCAGCTCTTGCCCATTCATAAACATCTGACTGTACCTTTTCACTACTCCAGTTAGCAAACTGTTTCAAAATCTTTACATCATGAGCAGCTCCATATACAGTTCCAGAAAGATTCTGATCAAACCGAACAGGCATTAATGATTCATGCCCTTCTTTAATCTCCAAACCATTTATCCAGCTATGTAAAGTTTCTCCACTACCAACATTTGGTATATTTGAAAATGGTCTGAAAAGATTTTCTAAACTTTCTTTATCAACAATCTTTGCTTTCTTGGCACCACTTGTAAAAGCAATCTGTTCTATATGAGAATTAGTTTTAAAAAAAGGATCCAATTTAGAATCATAAAAATAGTGAGTCTTATTATAAAACACATGAATCTTTCCATCAGTCTCAAATGAAGTCAGACCTACTGGTTTTTGTCCAGAAGAACTACCTATTAAACTCTGATCACCATTTTTCAATAAAAGATAATCAAGATGCTCCCTTCTCACAGCAGTCATTGAATTTACTGCTTCAGCATTGATTGAATTACTCTTTGTTAAAATATCCAGCATTTCATCATAAGCTTCCTGACTAATATCGTTTCTCTCCTTCATCTCATTCAGCTTTTGTTCTGCAACCGACCTATTATCTGTAATTAACTTATTAGATACTTTACCAGTTACACTTTTATCTCCATCATCAACAACAAATACATTATACTTCTCAAGATATGTATATTTATCTATAAGATCTTTAACATATTCGTTACTGGTATCTGTCCATACTTCTTTTACAAGTTCACGACTCTCATTACTATTTCTTACATATCCCTGGTTTTGTGCAAGCCTCTTATATTTATAATTCTTTCTTGATCCTGCTGCATTTGTATATGCATCTTGAAGCCAGTCACCATCTATTCTTTCACCATACATAACATTAAACATAGTAAAAACAGCATCTTCCATATACTCATGTGACTTAATACGCTGACTCTTTCCACCAAATATGCTGGGACTATATCCTTTATCTGTAAGTGACTCACCCAAAGAATCATAGTAACCTTTAAGTACTCCAAACAAATCATTAGCAGCTTCAAGCTTTTTTCTTGAATTAATAGTATAAGGATCATCAATAACTCTTTCATACCACCTGCGAAAACTGGTTGCAAGCTTATTAAACTGTTTTTCAGGAAAAAGTAAAGTTATGTTCTCATCTATCCTTAGAACATAATGCTTACCGTTTATATATTGTTCTGCTATTGGAACACCTTCGTATAATATATCTCCTCGTTCAGTTATATTTTCTACTCTTCCTGGTCTAAAAAACTTCTCATATTTTGTGGAACCACTTTCAAGAGTAGCAAAGAAATCAGTACCAGATAAAACACTTGCGATCTCACCTAAAGCTCCTTCATTTGTAGCAAGAGAATTAAGTCTTCCATTACGCATAAAATCTGAATCAAGAAGCAACATAACATCGCTTCCAAATACTTCAGAGTATATATCAGTAAGAAATCCTTTAGATATATCAGTATTTTCAAAGACACCCTTACCAGAGTCCATATTAATACCTACACGTTTTATAGTATATCTTCTATCAAATAAATCAGCTATATGCACTACTTCATCACGAAGCTTATCAGAAGCTGTTTCCCTTGTTTCCCCAGTAAATTTAAACATTCTATCAACAAATTGATCTTGATTACCCTTAAAAACTGTATCTTTATATAGAGTCCACAATGCATCTGATACAGAATCATAAGTCTGATTGTAACTAGGTTCACCCTTGGAAAAAACATCTTCTATCTTAATCTCATACTTATCAAAAAATTTATCTGGAGTAATCTGGGATCTATCCTCAGGCATGAATCCTTCAATCTCCTGATGTTTCCTTCTTAAAATCTGTTCACGTCTTAACTCGTCCCATTGTGTTCTTACATCAGGTCTTGATGCTACCTGTTCAGCAATTACAATTTGTAAATCTCTTATACGATCAGTTATTTTAACAAAATCCTCTCTAATTACTGCACCATCTAATTCTTCAAGTCTTTGTAAAAGTGTTCTGCCATCTGCATCTGTAGTATTTTTAACAAACTCTAGATATGCAGATGCTCTTGACATTTCTACACCACCAGTATAAGCTCCTTTAAAAGCTTCCCTGAAAAGATCATACTCTTTCATAATATTTTTATTCATTTGCATTGCAGCTAAAATCTGATCTCTCTCAGATTCAGAACTTTCATCAAATCTTTCACTTAAAACTCTGTATTCCTCCTTATACCCAATTATCTTATTTGCAAGTTCCATATCATATGATTCAAAATCATTTGTGAATTTGTGAATATTAAATATATGATCAGCAGTTTTTACAGCTGACAACTGTGTTTCTGTTAGAGCATCCAGTCCAAAATCTTCTGTAAAAGCTATAACCTTACCACCTAGTTTTGCCATTACTCTATCATATGCTTCAACATATTCTTTCTTTTCTTTATTGGTAGCTCCAGGCTTCATCAATCCAACCTGGTTTTCAGTAATCTTTGAAGCAGCTGTAAGCCTTGTTCCTTTACCAGCTTGTGTTGTTGCAAGCTGTATAATACCATTAGCCATCAACCTTTTTACAACTGTAGCTTGATAAGGATCAAGATCTAAACCACTTGTAGCTTCATCTATTCCGTGAGATATAGCTTTATTGAACCAATCCTGCATTCTTCCATCAAGCATATGAGTTTCTGGATCTGGCATACCAGCTTTAACAAGTTTATCCCTTAGATCCTGTACAACACCTATCGGTACTTTCACAGGTCTTCCATCAATTGGTCTTTTATTTGTAGATGCTATAGACCATAAATGCTCAACAAAATACTGAAGTGAAAGAAGTTCATCCTTTGATCCTGTAAAACCTGTTTGATCAAATCCAAGTTTTGTCTGTTTATCAACTATTATATTATGATCCATATTCTTTTCATGTGAAAGTACTTCCTTAACAAGAGATTTAATATTGTCTGAGTCCACTGGTTCAACACCAGGAATCTCCCTGCCAAGTATTAAATCATAAACATTGGTGACATTTTTTTGAAAATTAACTTCTCTTATTAGATTCCAAAGACCTCCATCATTCATATCTACTGGTTTTTTCCATGACTCTCCAAAGACTGCCTGGCCAAGACTTACCTCAAACTGATCCTGTATATCACGCATTATCTTAATTTTATCACTACTCAATTCAACTGGAATACCTTTTTGCTTACCAGTACTGTATTCAGTAACTCTTACTACATCTTCACCAACAAAATTTTCCATTAAATCTCTGAATTTCCTCAAAACCATTTTGTCATGAGGATTCGTAAGAGCATCAGAATCATAGTTTATCTCATTCATCTTACCCTGAAGATCAATTGGCTTATCAGTACCAGTTAATACCTGTAATTGTATTACAAAACTATCATATAAGTCAGACTGTAGATCAGAAATAGATTTTTCTGCACCTTGAAAAATAGATTTCTGAACATTTGTTCTCGAATCCATAAACATATTATTATTTTCTGTACTTAACTCTACTGATTTCAACTTTTTCAGTGCATCTAATGCAGACAGCATATCTGATGATGAAGTATTAGGATTAAAATCTATATTTCTTGAACGCATTATAGGAACTACAGGCTCAATAATATTTTGTAACTCACGATCCAGCAAAGTAATCTCTGTCCTTGGATCTGCTGCTCTTTCACCCTCCATAGACTTGTCATATACAATATTATTCTTACCAAGAACATCAATCACATTCTCCACATCCTGTATTGAACTTCTATTCACCCAATCCGTATATAGATTTCCATCAAACTGTTTTACTATATCTCCTATATGATCAGATCGGATACCCATAGCTCTTAAACTCTTATTTATATCAGCAAGATCACTATCATAATAATATTCTTTTTCACCAAAATGACCTAAACCTTTTCCAGGCTCACCACCTGCAAACAAAGGTCTTCCTCTTTTAGTAATAAATGCACCCAAACCGAGATGAAATGCTGTTTCTAATGGAGCTATATTTTGAAATTCACCACTTTCTAATGCTCCCCAATTCATTACAGTAGAACCAGCAGCCATCCTTCCAAAAGAACTTACAAAATCTATTCCCATATCCTTCATAATCTTACGATAACCAGGACCATTAAACTGTTTTAGCAGCATATTATTATGCTTTATTAGAGCACTTTTTAACTTTGGAAGCTGTGCTTCTGTTATACCCATACCTTTTCTAAGCATTCTTTTTGTTACAGGTGATCCATCTATGCTAATTGCAAATGATCTATCATTCTTCATTGTCAGTCTTGCAAATGCTTTAGTTTCGTCAAAACCCATTTTTGCAATACTTTTATTGAGCTTCCTAGTTGTAAAGCCCATAGCCTGAGAAACATCTTTCCAAAATCCTTGATTTCTACCACCAGGTATAAACTTTACTGCACCAAAAGCACCACCTATTAATGCATGATGCATAACCCTACTGCCAAAACTCTGTTCGTCAAGATCTAAGTCTCCAGTAGCAAGCTGAGTAGCATCCATAAGAGTACCTACTATACCAAAGTTTACAGCTTCTTGTGCAACACCACCCGCTACTCTAAACAAAGGTTCAGTTACACGTCCTGTAAAACGCCCTGAAATGAGAGATTCTATTGAATTAAAGGGTTTGGTTGCTAATTGATTAACCATGTCGTCAGACAACTTTAAAAGCTGTTTTTGGGTAAGATCTACACCTCGCTTAGATAACTCAGTAGCAAGTCTCTCAGGCATTTGACCCTTCATTATCTGCCTCATCTCATTAACATATGCAGTACTATGCTCCATCTTATAAGCAGGCCCTCCCCTAAAAATCTTCTTATACCAAGCTTTCTGACTAAATCCAATTGTTTCTTCGGATACTTTTTGAGCTATATTATATGCATCTTCAGCAGATAAAGACTTACCACCTGATTTACCAACACTTTTTTCTACAGTCTTAGCAAGATTATCAGCAGCTTTTCGCTGTAATGTTCTAGTGGTAGCATTAGTAACTTTTTTACCAGCAGCTAAAGCTTTTCCCTGTCTCAGTCCACGTATTCCTCTTACAGCCAAGCTTGTACCTCTACCAACCCAACCCATTGGAATCATAAATCCAGCCAATCCACCTAAAGTACCAGCTACCCTTCCTGATGCAGTATCCTGAAAATCCATCATCACATCTTCATATGACTCTCTATCAGTTGCTCTCCAAATTGCACCTGGAGCACCAAATAATCCTACATCAAGTAAACTCCATAGACCACTTCCAACAGCATCAGTTGTATGCTCCCAAATACTTGCTTCTGGTCCTACAGCTTCTTTAGGAAATTCAACTTTAGCTTCTGAGGGAGATGGGACTTCTTCTGGAGCAAGAGATTCAGCATGAGCTTCTATTTGTTCATCAGTCCAATAGATGCCCCTAGCCATTAATCCAGCTCTTAATTTTGCTTTTTGAGCAAGAGTTAAAGCCATTAATATATCCTATTTATTTGGTTTGGATTTAAAACCCATTGGATAAATTATACTTTGAAATAATTTATCTATATTAGAAGTATCAGCTTCAGTTGAATTCGTATATATTGGAAATGCTTCTCTTTGCATATATCCTATATCCAAATTACGAGTTATATCTCTTGCATCATTTAAATCTTTCATTTGCTCCATAACATCAACTGCAGCTCCTAAAGATGTTAAATTGTCAAAAACACCAGTATCATTCCATTGGATAGCTTTTGCTATATTAAGTGAATTTGTATTTGGATCTAGCTCAGCAACAGCCATTATAGCTTCCATTTCACTTGCATAACGATGTTCTATTAAATAAGCTTCTATCTTATCCTTACTAGTTCTTCTAAACAATCGCCATTCATCATAAAGACCTTTGATCTTTCCAATCTCCTTTAGAAATAGAGAATAATCAGGAAGCATCTCTTCTTCTTTACCTTTCTGAACACTGCTTACCAATCTTATAATATCATTTTGTATAAGACTATATTTATCATCAAGATCAGTTAGCATTTTAAGCCCTGCAATGGGATCAGCAGCCATTGTAGTATATGCAACTGACAAAGAAATCAAATTTTCATCATCATCTAGCACAGCTATATCTGTTAAAAGCATTGATCCTATATCAGACTGGTATACCATATTATCTATTAAAGCTTTTTCAATACTTGCTATAGTATCATCTCTTACTTTCTTATCAAGCTCAAAATCTGCTGATTCAATTGCTAAATTTGTTAATGCTATTTGTTTTTTTGTATGTTCCATCCCAAGTATAGCAGTCTTTCCAGCAATCCTTGCATTATTAGTATCTACCTCAAGTTTATCAAGACTGAGATACCCTGTCTCTAATGTAATTTTACGCATCTCCTCTTCAACTTTAAGCTGTTCTGGAAGAAAATCAAGTTTCAGTTCTTCTTTTTTCTCCTCTAATGCTTGCAATCTTCTTGTTGCTTTAGAAGCTTCAATTGCTTCTATCGCTTGTTCTTCGGTTAGTTCTCCAATTCTATATTTCTGTGCGGCCCCCTTACCTACCCACTTAAACAATTCTTCTTCTGTTTGTAATTGTATATCAGCACGTTCAAGAGCAACCCTTCTTGTAGGATCATATGTATAAGACTTAACTCCCATCTTAAAAGATTCAGAAGGAATCCAATCAACGCCTTTTTTCTCTTGTTCTTTTGAAATCCAAGAAGTTAATTCTTCAAGCTCTACTCTACCATAGGGCTTATTAGTATCCATATCAGCAGCCATATTTACACCACGATTAAATGCTGAAATATTTTGTTCAATTGCAGTTGATATATTTTCAGTTGCCTCAATAGCAGAGTCTATACTATCTTTTTTTTCTCGTGTTATCTCTAGACCAGCAGCTGTATGGACTTCTTTAGGAATATTATCCAAAGCAATCCCTAAAACACCAATGTCCCTTGCTTCCTTTCTTAGCTCCCCCTCTGCTGTTCTTACCCTTGTTAATTCATTCAGATTTGCAGCAAGATAAGTTTGAGATTCTTGCCATTCTCTCTCTTCTCTCCTCCCCTGTTCCTGCATTGCCATAGTCAAGAATAATGTCGTCAATTCACTTAATGCAGTTGATGCAGTATAATCTAAGTCTGGTCTTCTATAATTCGCCATTATCCTGTTTTCCTATTTTGTATTTTATCAATTGCATTTAAAGCATTATTTCCCTTTTCATTGAGCCATTGCTTTCTCTTCTCACAACCACAGTCTTTTTTAGGGCGAACTTTTCCAAATGTTGCTCTTTTTATAGCAGCTTCTACAATGTCTCCTAAACCTTTATTACTCATGGTATCCACTCACAAGTGCATGTGTTCGGATTCCAATATTCATCACCTGCACAACCACCTGCTGGTGGTTCACAATTACTACCAGAACCAGAGGGACATTCTTCACCAAAATCTACGCAACTTCCATCATCACAAGTTTGTTGAGGATAACAAGCACCAATTCCACCTGGATCATTAGGCACATCAGGATTTACTGGATTAGACGTACATATTCCATTTACGCATTGCTGATCATCACCGCATGGAGGATCACAAGCAGTATTATTATCTTCACCCCAAATATCCATACCAAGAATGACATTTAACGTACTTCTTTGGTCTTTTTCCCAATCTTGTTGATAACCATATATATCTTGTCCTAATTGTTGATAAATATCAGTTGTACCTTGAGTTAAACCTAACTCCCCAGTTGCTAAAGCTTGATTATAACTTAATCCTGCTGTTTCTAGAGCTTGTTGATAGCCCATTTGACCTGATGCTATAGCTTGTTCATAACCCATTTGACCTGATTCCATAGCTTGTTCGTATGCTGTTTGCCCTGATCCAAAAGCTCTTTGA
>Ga0208433_1000638_pt1 | contig 14476 bp, 12 predicted proteins | sample 3_EtaG_FD_184075 | JGI IMG/M metagenome (GOLD analysis project Ga0208433, IMG submission 184075) | Marine viral communities from the Subarctic Pacific Ocean - 3_ETSP_OMZ_AT15126 metaG (SPAdes) (version 2) | ecosystem: Environmental > Aquatic > Marine > Oceanic | place: Pacific Ocean | collected...
GAATGTGAAAATCTCTATGACGATAGTGATGGAGATACTGACGAAAGAATGTGTCGTGAATGTCTTGACAGAATATATGTTGAGAGATTAAAAGACTGGAATGATGAAAAGGAAACTAAAAAATTGAAATTATATGAACAAATATCAAGTGAAACCTATTCATGTGGAATATGCTCACGTGAAGTTAAAAAGGGGGAGTTTCACCACGACCACGACCATTATATTAATGGCAGAACTTGGGGCTTTGAGGCGTTGTTAAATCAAATGACCTCAAGAGAACAAAGATTTAAATATTTGAAAGAGAACCCCACAACAAAAAAAGAAAGAGCAGGAGAAAGAAAATGAAGTCAGATAATAATAAGTTCGGTGGTGATAGCGGTATAGATGCTGATTATGAGCAAGCTCTCGCAGATTACGCCTACGAACATGACCAAATAAATGAAATGAATAATGCAATAAAGTTAACACCTGAGTATAAGCTTGGTAAAAAACTTTTAAATGGTGAAATATCTAATATAACTATTGATAGCATTATTGATAAAGAAAGCGAGGTGGAGTGATGATAGTTGAAGTAAAACAATGGCCTGAGAGCCAAGAAGTAATGGGTAAACCTGGTTGGTTCTTCATAATGGATGCTAACCCAGACTCCAGTTACTCAGGAAGTAAGTTAGGCGATTCAGCATATGGAAGAATATTAGAAGATAAAACGCATACTGCTGGTGATATAGTTTATGATAATCCAATGTATGAAACAGTATCCATAACAGATTTAGAATTATTCATATATATGATTAATCGTGGGACAGCACCACACAAAGCATTGCAAAATATGATAGAACATAATCAGGAATTAAAGGAAACTCGTAAATACTTAAATGTTATGATTAGTGATATAGATAAAAGTGAGGATGATACTTCTGATGACAATTAGTAGAACACTCCGTGGTGCTATCAAATAACTCGAAAAAAGTATATTGTAGTAGTGACTTGAAATGGTAATTATCATTAAGTTTATAGCCATAATAAACATATAAACTAATAAACAATGAAAGGAAAATAATGGTATCAACAGCAACAATTAAATTATCAAAAGCGGAAATAGACAGAGTAGTAAGGTCTTTAGTCGTTTCAATAAGAATTTCGGATGTATTTGACTATAATAGTGAAAAAGCTAATTTTACTACACTAAAAGATGACTTCGTAAAAATTAAAAGAATGCTCGATGACGGAGAGCAAGAGTATAGAAACGGTGCTCAAACTGAAAATGGGTATCACACTGTCAAAGTGTGTGATAACTGTGAATGATATTACTATATGAAATAAGCGATATAATTCGTAAATTCATATATGAAAAGGAGGATAAGGATGGAACCAATCTCAGGCCTTGAACCAGGGTCAAAATTTACAACAAATACATCGGAAGACTTAAAAGGAGTTGTCCTTAGTCATGGCAATATGGGCACAAGTGTCTATTGGTATGATATACCTGAACACTATAAAAAAAAGCATTACGATACTGAGACTGAAAGAGATGAAAGTGGAAATTTATATATAGGACTCGACACTCTTTTCTATATGAAGAAGATGATAATCGGATCAGAAACTTCAGTAATTGAAATAACCGATAAACAAAAAGGAGAATAACATGATTGAACAATCATTGTTTGCAGTAAAGGAAGTCCCAGCTATTATGGGTATCAGTACGAATAATACTGGCCATAAATTCATAGTTAGGGAAGATAACAACAATGTAATTTCTTGTGTTACTAATGATTACAAGCTAGTAACAAACCAAGAAGTGATGGATAAAGCTCTTCCTATTATTGAGAAGAATAAAGGAACCTTAGATGAAGTTAAAACTTTCTCACAAGGAGCAAGAACTAATTGGACATTTAGGTTTCATAAAAATCCAATTAAAATTGATGGTGAAGACATATATCCTCAAATGAACATAAAGAATAGCTATGATGGAAGCACTCAAGTTAATGTTCTTGGTGGGGCATTTAGATTAGTTTGTAGCAATGGATTAGTAGTTGGTAGAATATTAGGTAAGAAATCTGAAAGACATAGCATATGGAATCCTAAACTTCAAAATGGACACATTGGTAATATTGTCCAAGAAACTATTGATCAAATGGAGACAGTGCTAAATAATGAGTTCCCTAAGTTGATATCATCTAAAGTAAAACAAAAGGATATTGTCAATATTTTACAAAGATTCCCAACAACACAAATTGAGCATTTGTCTAATTATCTAGCTGCTAATAAAACTGAGACTTACTGGGATTTATTCAACGCAGCTACTTGGGTGCTAAGTCATGTTAGCAATAGAAACCATGAGACTACTCATAAGCTTGAGTCAGAAATGTTTCAAGTGATAAAGAAAATGGCGAAAGCCTAGGATATGCCGCATATTGGATTTGCGGACTGCCCAGTTGTAATTCCTTATTATGGCGGGAAGTGGGAACTTTCTAAACAGTTAATTCCAATGCTTCCCGCTCATAGCCGATACATTGAAGTATTTGCAGGTGGATTGAGCATGTTCTTTAGAAAGAAAAGAGTTGAGAAGAATATAGTTAATGACTTTGATAATGATATCGTTAATCTATATGTATCAGTAGCTGAGAAGTTTGATGAGTTTAGTAATCACATATATTGGATTCCAAGGTCAAGAAAACTATTTGAAGATTATCAATCAGAGATATTATCAACAAAAGATAAAATAGAAATGCCAGACGCTAAAAGAGCTGCGATGTATTACTATGTTATAAAGAACGCATTTAACAAGAACCCATATAATGTACTCTCTAAGTCTGAAGGTAAAAAAGTTAATTGGCATACCGGGCTTATAGAAGAATTAAAATGGTCGAGAAAAATGATGAATGGAGTGATAGTTGAGAATCTTGATTTTAGAGAACTTGTAAAAAGATATGAGCCTCAGAAAGATGATTGTTGGTATCTTGACCCACCATATGTAGTAGCAGGTGAAAAAAGGAATTATTACTTCCATGACTTTACTAAGAATGACCACGATGCTTTAAAAGATGTATGTGATAAAATACATGAAAATGATGCAAAGTTTATGGTCAGTTATGATAACAGACAGGTCATAAAAGACTTATTTAAAGAATATCATGTGAATGAAATTAAAACGGTATATTCAGGAGCTTCAGATAAAAAAGAAAGAGTTGAGCTTGTGATTACTAATTATGAGCCAATGTCATCACATCAAACAACAATATTTAATGAGAAAGGAGGAGAATAATGTCAACAATAGATGGAACACAGCCCAACAGTTATGACGCTGAGCAAGCGGTGATAGGTGCAGTGTTATTTGGAGGAACAAATACAATGGAAAGGGCTATCGGATGGATTAAAGATAGAAGAGCCTTTTACGGTAACGAACATATGATGATATGGGACTCAATGTATTCACTATATAAATCACATAGCGTAATAGACGCAGTTACAGTTTGTGATGAAGTAAAGAAAAGAATGAATGTTCAAGATTCTGGTAGAGAAATGGGATATTTCTTAACTGGACTATATGAGGCATGTCCCACAGCTGAGAATGTTGAAGAATATGCAAAGATAGTATGGGAAAGATTTATAAAACGAGAAGCAATTAAAAGTGCTCAAGCATTAGCTAGGACAGCCGAAGACAATAGCAAGACTATAACTGATATACTTTATAAACATGAAAGGTTTTCTGATGAGTTACGAAGGCTTGAACCAACTGTTAAAAGGGATATATCATCAATAGTCTCTGAAACAATAGACCATCTTGATAGAAAAGATAATGTAATTCCATTTGGTATTAATTTCTTAGATAAACCAGCAGGTGGAATGACAAGACAAGAATTAACAGTGCTAGGTGGAAGACCAGGCCACGGTAAAAGCACATTAATGATAAACATAGTTAGTAAGATCGTAGAAGGTGGATATAAGGTGATGTTGTTTAACAGAGAGATGTCTAATACTGAAATGATGAAAAAGCTTATATGTGTTGAGTCTAAGAATCTTTCATATGACAGTGTAAGAAGAAATCAACTAAATGGTGAACAAAAAATTGAGATAGACAAAGTATCTGAAATAATAAACACTAAATATAAAAATCTAATGATGTATGATAACGTTAGAACGCTTGCTGAAAGTATGAGAGAATCAAGTAAACACAAACCTGATGTTATCATTGATGATTACATACAACTTATCGACATGGAAGGGACTGCAGACCAAAGAAGATTAGAAATAGAAAAGATTATGTATGAATATAAGTGGTTATGTAAAAGCGTTGATTGTAGTGCAATATTAATCAGTCAGTTAAATAGAGATATTGAACGCAGAGATGACCCTGTGCCTCAGATGTCAGACTTTGCAGAATCAGGAGCAATAGAACAAACTGCTGAGATGGCTGCATTTGTATATTATCCATATAATACTGATCCTTCTGTCGAAGATAGATATGAAACAAAAATTATAATAGCTAAATCACGATATGGCAATATTGGAAGATATACTGTTGGATATGATGGTAATAGTTGTAAATTCTATGAAACAGTGGAAGAAGCAAGATCAGGGAAAACAGATTGGTAAATGAGACCGGGAATAACACTACTGCCAGAATGGTTCGAGAGAAAAGAATGCAGAATGTGCGGATCAGATATTCGGAACAAGCTAAAATATTCATATACAAGTCCTATAGCAGAAGTGAAGCTTACAGTGTGTAAGAAATGTGCAATCAGAGAATATTATGGGACCTCTGGAACAAACAGTAAGCTATATAAAAAGCACATGTCTAATAAAAAGTTATTCGGAGGTTGATTAAGATGAGTAAAATAACAATAGGTATTGACCCTGGTAAATCAGGTGGAATATGCGCATACGATGGTAAAAACATGAGAAATGTTCAAGCATGCCCAAGTGATCCCACAGGAATGGCAAATTCCCTGAAAGGAATAATTAGAGATTTCGACATTGACACTATAGGCAAAGACGCAACTCAAGTTATTATTGAACATGTCCATGCCTTCCCCAGTGACGGTAGGTCAAGTGTATTTAAATTTGGAACAAATTATGGAATGTGGCTTGGGATATGTGCATCACTTGATCTTGATGTAACAACAGTAACTCCACAAGTATGGATGAAAAAATATGGTGAGCTGCCAAAAGAAAAGCAAGAAAGGAAAAGATATTTAAAGATACTTGCATTAAGTTATTTTCAAGAATTGAAAGTGACACTAAAAACAGCAGATGCTATATTGATAGCTAAATATGGATTTGAGGAGTTGGGTCGGGATTAGCAGCCGAAGGACTTTAACATCCTTTCACCTTCGGTTAGGTTACCCGCCTAACTCTTCGATATTAAACAAAAAAGGAGATAAAAATGGGAGACATGAAAGAGGTTCGTGTAGAAACTAGGTACCAGAAAGAGTTTTTAATCTTTGGATTAAGATACTTTACAATAACATCATCATACACGCAACATGTTGTAGACTTTAAAATTAAGAAACTGTTTAGGTTTAGGATTCAGAACATATTAGGTATGGTATCCGATGTGCAGATTCAAATCTACAAGTTGTTCATCAACTTAGGAGCTGGATTCTCTGAGGAAGAAATCTAAATGAGCGTGAAAGACCACGCTGAAGTTTTAGAAGACGTATCGAAGTCACTAAGAAAAGTAATTAGCACACTCCAATCAATTATGAGTGTGCTAATAAAAATATCTAAAGATAAGACTTAGAACTAATAGTTGAGATGCTCAGGTACTTCAAGGAAGCCTGGTATTTCATCTTCCTCTATCATTTCTTTTTGCTCTTTGAACCCCTGCCACCACAACGCTATCCAAACGGGAATTAGTACTCTGGTTAGGTCGTCAAAAAATTGTTCTGTCCTTTCGTCTTCATCGTCATCATCCCAGTCCATAGCCATGAACATACTAAGCATTAACCAACGAATAAGTAGTCCGAATATTGGATTTTCCATGCTTCGCATCATTCCAAATCCTGATCTACCAGTAGCTATCCTTGCAATGCCAGCCACTAATCCTCCGATCTCAGTGAAAGCTCCTATTACACTAGCCATTGTCCTTGTCCCAAGCATTCTTATAAAGGATCGAGCTTCTTGGTCAATGTCTTGCCTACCTGGACTGTACTTATAAGTTTCATCACCTGCCATAACCCTAAATCCATCAGCGATAACTTGAGCTTGAGCTCTCATCAATCTTGCTGTCATATCACCCACACCCCACATACCACCACTGCCTTTCATAAATGTATCAAATGTATTAAAGTCTCTAATGACTTGCTGATATGGAAATGATTTAAACTGTAAACCTGACTTGCCAGCTCCTCCAAACATCTCACCTAAATATAATTGATTCATACCAAACTGAGTTGCATAGACAGCGTTTCTTGCCATGTTAACCGCTTCATCGCTAAGATGTCTGTCGAATACACTTACTTCTTTACCATTATCATCAAATACTCTCCTAGTTGAAACCTTGTCTCCAAGTGAACCAACTTCATCAGCCATCATAATTGAAAAGACAGCGCCTATTCCACGATTGGCTTTCTCTCCCCCTGTAAATGTAAAGAACTCTTTTCCAGTCTCGCCTGCTATACTAAAGAACCATGACAACTTAAATGATACCATCTTTTTTAGCCTTGTTTCAGAGATATCACCAACCAAAGCCTTTATACGTGCAGTTGTTAGTTCTTCAGTTTGTTCATCTTGAGTTGAGAAAAACAAATCCCAATAGAGTTCAGCTAGATATTCTATGTCAAGCCTTTCCAGACCTTCAGCAGATGGAGTTGATATCATTCCCTTGCCTCTGCCAGCCAACCTCATTAACCATTCATATGTTTCAAGCTGAAACTTTTCACCCTTTTTATTTTTAGCATCGCTAATAAATTTATCTCGACCTAGCTTACGTAGCTTTGTCCAGTGATAAAAAGTTCGAGTTGGAATTGTTTCTGAGAATCCAAATGTACCCATTGTAACTAACGGATGAGTAACTAATCCAGCATCAGTCAGTTTAACATCTTGGCCTCCCATCATAAAATCTTGGAACTGGAATACTATATTAAGTAAACCAGTATTATTGATAACACCCTGCCAGTAAGGAGTTTTATATTCTGTCCATGCTTTTACAAGTAATGGCCATCCACCTACTATTGCTTCATTAATATTCTGAGTTCTATTGCCAAGAGCCTGTCTTGATCCTAATGTCACCATTACAACAAGAGCGTTCATAGTTAGAAATAGCTTTTGAGCACTAGCAGCATCCCAACCCTGATTCATATTCAACATTTTCTTTATACTGTTGATTTTGTCAGCAATCTCTTGGTTACCTAATTCCAATGAACCATAACCTGCTCTTGTATCAGGGTCACCCATAGTCATCTTAACTCTGTTTATCAAGTAATCAATTTCATCAGACAATAATTCAGGTGTCTCTACAAGCTTAGTTAACTTTTCAATACCATCCACTACCTCAGCTATAAGATCGTTACGTGCAAGGGTTGTGTATGTTCTATCTAAATACTCAGGGTGAACTCTATCATCCTTACGTCTGTCAGTAAGATCAGACGATGCCTTTCTATGTTTTGTATGAACAGCTGTTTGTAAATAAACAAGCCTACTACGGTATTCTTCAGTAGATGTATCATCAAGACCAGCTATCATCCTTGCATATTCATTTGCTTCATCTATATCAGCATCAAGAGCCTTCATTTCCTCATCAGTAAGCTCGTCAGCCATCTGTAGTCTTCTTTCCTCCATATCAGATATAATCTGATCTATAAACTTAGCTCGTTCTCTTTTATGAAATGAAACAGGTCCATAGTTTTCACCTTTAGTTGTGAAATAAGAGTTTGCAGTATGTACAGTCCCATCCTTCGATACAATTACACGCGATTCAATACCACCTAAGTTTGTAACATTGGTTATTATTTCTTCAACCTTTTCTTTACTTAGGTTACCCTTTATATTTAAAGTTCTCTTTAATCTATTAATCAGAGATTCTAACCTTGTTTCATGATCACCTATTCTTGACTTCATGTCAATGGCAATGTTTTTATCCTGTGTTCTAAACACTAGAAGCTGATCCCAGATACTATTATAAAAGATACCTTCATCAGGTTTTGAAGGCAATGGGTCGTCCATAATATTTTGTTGTGGCTGCTTCGGCATGCGAACAAATGATTGCCATCTCTTATCAACTGAACCCTCTATGAACTGTCCTCTTTTAGTCAGAGTAGGACTAACAGACATATGCACTTCAGACCTATAAAAACCTTCCTTTAGAGCTTCTTTAAATAATGTGGAATCATAACCAGTCTCCACTGTCTTTATATCAGCCTTCCCTTTTTCTTCAGCCATTATTAGATACGCATTATAACTCTCACCAATACTTTCTTCGCCTTGTTTAACCATAACATAATGGTACGTCACACCTTTATAGTTAACGGTTCTCACATCAGGAGATTTTACATTAATATCCCCATATCTCTCCATTCTTCTCAATTTATCAGAAACAGCTTTGCCGTCATCTGACTTTAACCACTTTACTCGAGCCTTTGCAGTCGTTGGAATTGTAGATGGGACTATATATCTTGCTTGTCCATGCAAAAGGTCGTTGAAAAACTCATCACGATACTTTTCGACTAAAGCAATATTCAGACCGTCTTCACTTACATTAACGTCACTTTTTTTCAGTCTAGTTCTCACTCTATCAGGATCATCCTCATAAATAACTGTATATGAATCTTTATTTTCACCAATAAGTATAACTTCTTTATGATCTCTATCCCTAAATCCATATATACCATCCATAGCAGCATTGTTAAGGTTTACAGTTCCACCCTTAACTAAGTTAACTATATTATTAGCCACTCGAGTCCTTATAGTTTCAATAGCTGATTGGAATGGTAGCGTTGACTGTTTTACATTATCACTAAGTCTTTGAGCTGATTCAATAAGTCTAGCAACAATCCCAAACCTATCTGTCTTAGCGGCTACTAATGAAGGTGGAGCTGCTGCTCTTTCGATATCAGGAATACCGACTCTCTTTTTAAACTTACCTATCCCTTTTGTTCTGTCTATAATATTTTTTAAATATAGGTATACAACTTTAGGTCTACGCATAACCATCATTGTTTGAGGTGTGATAGCTAATCCACCAAACTTTGAAGACATAAGATTATAAAGGTTCTCTATCTGCTTCTGTGGTTCAAGGTATATTCTATGTTTAAAACCTATTTCACCGTTCTCTATAAAAAAGTTTACTAACATATCATATAGCTTTTTATGATAGTCAAAGTTTATCTTAGCCTCTTTTTTCTGAAACTTAGTTTTAGCCTGCTTCATTTGAAGTTCACTAGGACGACCTATGAAAGCATCAACAGAAAGTATTACTTCATCTTCATAAGACTTGCGTTGCTGCTCAATTAGAGCATCTATGCTATTGTTCATATCTGTGCAAATTTTACCCACAGAATCTATCCGCTATTTTTTTCGATAATTCCACTGCTTCACCAAACTTAAGTCCTTTGTACATTTCACCTCTTGTATCTTTAGGTTGTTTAAACTTTGAATTTATACTTTTAGTCATCATATTCCACCATACTTTTGCAAAGCTCTTTACCATTGGCTTATGCATAAGACTAATCGGTAGTAACTTCATCACATTAACTCTTTTAACTGGCTTACCTGATTTATCTCTTGTTGGAGTCCCTGCAAGAAAGTAAAGAGTCGCATACATCTGAGAGTTATCACTCAGTTTATTCCAATCATCTATATAGTCATCAATAAGATTTCTTAAAGGCTCGTTATACTCAGGTTTTAGCCTTACGACTTTACCAGGTGTACTCTTATTTGCATCACTATATATTTTAAAGAAGTCCTTAGATATTTTTTTCATTAAAGCGACTCCTTTAGCCATCTCTTGTTCAGTCACATTGTTGATAGATGCAATATCTGACCACCTACTCTCCATTTCTTTCATAGCATTAACATGAGCAGTTTTATACACATCATATGAATAAACACCAGGAGCTCCTCCCCACTCTGAGTTAAACTGTGAGTCTGTTGATTCATCAACCCTTGTCATTATTTCTTTAGCAAGTAAAGAAAGCAACTCTTCAACAGGAGCAATTCTATCATTCATGGTCACTGAGGTTACTTCAAATCCTTCGTACCACCATAAAAACTTTGGATGGCCTTTTTTACTTCTTGCATTAAGCTCTCCCTTAATCATCGTAGTCTTTACAATATTTTTAGCATTAATAAAATTGTTAATATTTCTACTCATGCCTATGTTTTGTTGTATTGTTGCTTGAACTCCACCAACTAATCCACGACGAACAGGACTATAATTAAATACTTGTCTCAGCTGAGCAAGCGCATGATTAATACCCTTAGGAGCAAATTGACCAATAGGACCTCCATCACCAACACGTTTGAACATTCTTTCTAACATAAATCTGGAGCTATATCCTATTTTAGAAAGTAATGGAATTTTTACATCGTCTACAGCCATTTGAAGTAAGTTAGTCATTTCATGTTCATGCGTAGTTCTTAGATATAGACTAGATTTTGCATCAACATCACCAATATTATCTGATGTAATTTTTTCTCGATATAAACCTCCTGCAAAAGCCACTACTTCATCACCTTGAGCTTCAAGTAATTTTAGTAACTCAAAATCATTTTCCATAAGAGACTCTTTATCAAGAGGGGCGTAATCCATTGTAACTAGTTCAGATGGTGTTTTAGCCTCAAAATATACATCTTCACTAAGTTTTCCTTTAGGGTCTTTCAATCTAATCTTGACTTCTTTATATGCAAGTATGTTTCCAATGACCTTTGAATTAGTTACAAGTCCTTGTGAATTAGCAGCTACAGATAAATCTTCCATAGATTTTAAGAAATCACTATAGTCTGTCATTATAGTTTTCTTTTTAACAAGTTTGAATATGCTTATATATGCAGTCTTTGCTCTATTCTTATAAGCATCTGTCTTTTGCCATGCAACAAAAGCATTCTCTATTTGCTTATTATCAAACATTTCCACGCCAATCTTGTCACCATCAAAATCACCTTGTATTATGGCTACATCTTCTGGTGTTAAAAAGGCTACATCAGCATGATATCCATCTACAATCTTACTTATCCTACGCATTATTGTAACCGCAGGACCTGTTACTGGCTGTCTTGATAGTTTTGCATACATAGGTTTATCTTTTAAAAAGTTATTCATCATACCTATTCTTTCGTCTCTCGGTAAATTATACCAAGCGGCAACCGCTGCTTCGACACTTTCAACATCATCACCAGCTACAAGACCCATAATTCTTGTCTCAGCATCTTCAAGTATCAATTTCTGCAACCTATTGAATACAGTTTGATTATTGGCGCTAACTCCAAACCCATTCTTACCAACTGTTAAATCAGCTATTGGTTTTAAAACAAGCATTGTACTAAGACCTCCAGCACCATCTTCACCCCTCTGCCTCACTTTATAGAGTCCATTGTTTATAAATCTGTTGTTCAGTATCGGTAGTATAATACTTATTAAGTATGGTAAGTGAATACCTTCACCACTTTCTCCAAAATTATCAAGATGTTCCTGTATTTCAGTAGGCATTTCACCTGACATTATCTCTCTATATATTTCTTTTCTAAGCATTTTAGGGTCACTATGCATTTGGAATAAAGTATTAAGGTAATCTTTACCTACATCTTTATAATGATTTGTTAATGCATCAATAAACTTAATATAATCAGGATTGTCAACCAGCGCTGGGTCTAATGTGAGTTCACCTTCGGCTATGGGATAAGCAGACTTCTTTTTTGAGAACTCAGACGGTACAAATAATACTTTAATATGCTTTTCATCAAGAGTATGAAGTTTATAAAAACCATCTTCATCTGATAGACCACCATGAGCCTTATCTCTATCATATTTACCAGCAATTACCTTAGCTTCTTCTGTTGATCCTAAATGATGAAACTCTACATTGTTATTATCAACAAACACTGTAGTCCCTCTGCGAACCTTAACTTCAGCAAACTTCTCGCCATCTTTAAAGAACTCCATTCCTTCATAAGGAGTCATCTGCATCATCTTCAACCCTAAGTAATCTACTAAGTCATCGCTTAAATGCCTAATCACTGTCTTAGTTTCGTAAAGCTTATTGCCTTGCATTGAAGGTTTACGACCTATAGTGTTAGCAAGGTTCCTAAAGAAATCACCTGACGACATTAGCCATCCATCGAATGCATATGCACCTGCAAATACTTTTAGAGGAACATTTTTACCATCAATCTTTAATGTTATCTCATCAGGTTCAAATAGCATTATTCTAGTATCACCAAGACCATAAGGAGTCGTTCCTTCGGAAAAATCTGTTCTTAACCTATTAAAATGTTCTCTAATGTTTGAAGTTTTGCCTTTATATTTTCTTAATAGATAGTTACTTCCCTTTATATTCTTCATAAACTCGTGTCTACCTACTATCTGAGAATATATTTGTGGATTAGATTCTGTATATCTGACTGCACCAACAATTGATGATGTAGCTTGAGCGTTAGTCATAAATCCTTTATCAACTTCACCATTTAAATAATCAAGAAACTGTTGTTGTGTCATGTTTCTATGTTCTTCATGCACATCGCCAATGAATATTTCTCCTCCACCGCCTCCCTTAGCACCTGCAATAAATAATAAGTTTTTTGATTTTCCAGTTTCAAAATCATTTGCAAACTCAATATTCCACTGCATTATAACTCCACCATCAACTCTAATGTTAGCTGGAAACACAAATTCTTTTTCTACTGTATAAGGGACTCCTTCTTCCTCAGCTTTCTTAGCAAGATCAGAATCGTAATTATCATTAGGGGTTATCTCTACAATATTATTTAGTGGAAGATGGATAACACGCTCAAGACCTTGCAACTCAACAAAATTAGTTGTCTTCCAACCAGGCCTTTTCCTACGATTATTCTGGTTGTTGCCCAACTCTTCAGATTCAGACCATTCAAAGTCAAAACTATTGTTCTCCCTATTATAAAAAGCATCAAGATACATTCTTTTCCCAACACCATTTTCATCTGTCTCTAGGTCAAATACTTTCATACTTGAATTAGCTCTTAAAAAGAACTGTTTTAAATAGTTTTTCTCCTCTCTTGTATATTCTTTATCAAGATCAACACCTACACCATCTTTATCAAGTAATACTTCATTAGCCCATTCCTTAATTTCATTAAAGAACTGTTCAAACCCAACTTCTTTATTGATTTTTGCAAAGTATACCATATCACTATGATGTTCACGGTTAATATGTCTACCAAAAGCTTTACTAAAATAAGATTCAAAGTGAACAAGTGATGCAGCCCTGTAATCAATAGATAATTCATTACCTTCTTCAGCTCCATCTTCACTTGGTTGGTCAACATATTGTTCAGACTCATTGTATGTCTTATATTTTGGAATACCTTCAGCCTCTATTATCTCAGCCGCTTCAGCTGCCTCCTTAGCTGTCATACCAGGTACAATACCTCTATAAAATTCTTCAAATATTATTTGCATAATATCTTTAGCTGTAAGACTTGAAGGTTTGAACATCTTCTTTAATGTCAGCCAAAATCTTTTAAACCATGCTTTTACTTTAGCAGGGATACCAGCTCTGACTCTCTCAACATACATTTCACCAATGTGTCCAGCTAAATACTCTTCAACTGCATGACCAATAGTTTGTATATCGGGATACAATTTATTATTTTCAAGTAATTCTATAACCTCTGGAACATTTTTAAACTTATTAATAGCCAACTTGCCTATTGGTGTTTTCTCTAAGAGTCTAAAGTATGAATGAAAAAACTCATGTGGAGGTGTATCAATAGGAGCATCTTCTTTTAACCATTGAACAGACATACCAATAGAACGACCAAGAACTCTCGCTGTTTCAAATGGAAAGTCCTTCTCTCTCTCAAATGAAAGCTTTAATCCATCAGCTAATAATCCAGGCTTTACAAACGGTAATCTCTTTACAAGTCTTTTTAAAATCTTATCATATAATTCAGGTTCATCAGATATAGTAGGCCAATTATCAAGTTTATCCTCATCTTTAACTTTAAACTTTATATCTTTTATCCCTTTTGTAGCAGTCCCTGTTGGCTTTTCAGCTTTTACTTGTTTAACAGGTCCTAATGGAAGACCAATTTGACCAGTGGGAGGTTTTATTCTTAATAAATCAGGATAATCTTTTAATACGGACTCAGGAACGGGCTTGCCTTCTTTTAATGCTTTTCTTACACTTGCACGATGTAAATAGTCAGCTTCAAAAAGATCATAATATTTATGATGACCCTTCCTACCGTATGCTATAGCCTTCGCTGCAGACATACCTCCCTTAATTGCATCCTGTATTTCAGAATGCTTCCAAGTCATAGATGCCTTAAACCCTTCTTTTAC
>Ga0208433_1000639_pt1 | contig 14474 bp, 16 predicted proteins | sample 3_EtaG_FD_184075 | JGI IMG/M metagenome (GOLD analysis project Ga0208433, IMG submission 184075) | Marine viral communities from the Subarctic Pacific Ocean - 3_ETSP_OMZ_AT15126 metaG (SPAdes) (version 2) | ecosystem: Environmental > Aquatic > Marine > Oceanic | place: Pacific Ocean | collected...
CAGGCGCAGGACTCGACACAGTTTACTCCCTGTCCCCAGTTGCGAGAAAAGTAGATGTTCCATCAGACAGAGAGGGTGAAGTAGAAGAACTCCAGCCTATTTGGGATTACTATGTTTCACAGTACGGTGGGAATGATTCTTCAGAAGAAACTGAAACTGAGGTCATAGGAACTCCAACCGTAGCTAAGACCGAACAAGTTGAAGGTGTCCCATGGAAAACTTCAGATGAAGATGAAGATTGGTAAGCGACCCGCATGAATAGCGTACTTACCCAAAAACAATTCGATGACTTCTACAACGAAGCAAGCAAAGATGTAAACTGGGTTGTTGATGTAGAAACAAACGGTTTAGATTCTTATGAGGGCAGTCAGCTATGTGGTGTCGGGGTGGGCTTATACAAGTCTAATAAGACATGGTATCTCCCATTTCGGCACCAGCAGGGTGACAACCTCGACATTGATTTCTTAGACCCTCTCATGGAGTTAATGAGCACTAGGAAAGCCTTGATCGGACATAACTTAAAATTCGATGCTCATTTTCTAGTCAAAGATGGTCTGGATATCAGTAATCTTAGGCTTGTAGATACGTTAGTGATGTGTAGGTTGACAGAGCCTACTACAGAACGGCAACTAGGTTTGACCCACATGCTCGTAAAGAGATTTGGGCAATCGCATGGAGAATACGACCTAGAAACAAAAAGGATTTTGCGTACTAACAAATGGAATAAGGACTTTTCTTTAGCCCCACAGGACATTTTAGGCCCATACTGTGAAACAGATGTGTCCAGTACGAATAAACTTTTCAAGGATTGTTTAAAGCGTATAAAAAACAGTAAACAACTAGATATTTGGAAACTACAGATTGAACTAACGAAAGTATTATTCAAGATGGAGTACAGAGGAATTAAGATCGACACTGAGTATGCGGCGCAAGCTGTTACTAAGCTTGAAAAGCGGAGGGCAGAGGTCGCAAAAGAGATATTTGATTTAGTAGGATATGAATTCAAAATTTTAAGTAGCACTAAAGCGGTAACTGAAGCTATGCAAGTGTTGAACATTAAACCTAATAAGGTTACGCCCAAAGGCAACCCTTCATGGAGTGAAGAAGCCCTTGTAGCAAGCCAGAGCCGGTTAGGAGGGTTGATAGCGCAGTATAGGAACCTTACTAAACTACAATCAACATACTTGGAACCCTATGTAGAGAAAGATGTGATGCACACGATTTTTAAGAATTGGGGTACGGTAACTGGGCGACTTTCATCAGCTAGTCCTAACCTACAAAATATTCCTAGAGACCTTACAGGGCTGAGCGGTAAAGCCCTTACTGAAGACCAGCAGAAAGAGTTGCTGGATAAGCTAGTGAAGAATAAATTTGCACCTGCATCAGGGTGGACTTCGGAAGCGTTACAAGCGTGGGCTTTCTTAGAAGGCGACAAAACTGATGATGAGACACAGGTAACGGCTCGTCGGATAGTTGTACCGCGTAAAAACTACAACATGGTAGCTTTTGACTACTCACAAATGGAAGTTCGTATGTTTTTAGTATACGTCGGACAGCCTGAAATGCTTGCTATGATGGCGAAAGGTGGGATAGATTTCCACTCTGAGACAGCGAAAATTGCCTTCAACATAACTGAAGATCACCCTGACTGGGAATTCTATCGTCAAGCGGCGAAGAGTATTACCTTTGGAGTCATCTACGGTATAGGTAAAGATAAACTCGCTCACGAGATGGGGGTTTCTCCAACCGAAGCCGCAAGGTATAAGAAACAGTACTTTGAGAACATGAAAGGGTCAAGAGAATTCTTTAATAAGGTTGTAAACACTATACAAACCCGTGGGTGGGTACGCAATAAATATGGGCGTGTCTACCACATCACAAACAAAGAATGGGGATATAAAGCAGTCAATTACTTAGTACAAGGAACTAGTGCGGAGATTCTATCTGAGCGGATGATAAGAGTTGATAAGTTCCTAGACCACTATAAGAGTAATTTGCTTGTACAGATTCATGATGAAATTATAGTTGAAATACATGACGATGAAATGAATCTTATCCCTATCATTCAGAAATTATTGATGGAGAATACTTTAGGGATGCAGTTAGAGGTAGACACAGAAATTTGTAGTCCTTCGTGGGCAACAAAAACTAAAGTTGAGAAAGAACCTAAAAACATGCCAGAAGTAGTTACTGATACAATAGATATGTTGGTAAACTAGAAAGGAACTAATTATGGACAACGTGATTACTGAGAGTGCGAAACAGCAAGCGAACCAGTTGGGGAATACAGGAGATTCAATCGGGAACATACTTGTGACCCTCATAGGGGCGGTAGAGGAACTAGAAAACCGAATAAACAACGTCAAACAGTGTATCTGTGAAGATATCTGTGTAGAACCTAAGAAAGTTTCTACCCCCGCCAAGACCACGAAAAGGAGTAAGTAATGGCATTAGTATCACAAGAAGTTTCGTTTACCTTGAACTTAGGTAACTATAACTCAGCAAAGATAAGTGTAGGTATACACGACCTAGACACAGAAAAAGATATAGAGGAACAGATAGTCGAATGTCGTCCTGTAATTGATAGGGTATTTAAAGGGTTGTTGAGAGTTGCCGATAAGCAGCTAGAGGAAATACAGGAGAAGACCAATGCCTAATGAATTACCAAGAGCGCAAGTACTGGAAGCGGTGCTGGCAGAAAGGGAACGGCAGGACGGTAAATGGGGTGATCAAACCTACAACTCAGATGAACTCTGGACGGTTATCCTAACTGAAGAAGTAGGGGAGGTTGCTAGGGAAGTGTATGAAAAACGAAATGTTGAAATGTTTGAAGAGGTTATACAGTGTGCAGCGGTTTGTTTTGCGTGGGCAGAAGCATACCTCAACCGGAAACCTTAGGGGGAGCAATAAATAATGGCTAAAGCAAAAACTATGACTTTATCTATGGAAGATAAAATGGAACTTATGATGAATCATAAAAAGTTTGATTTTAAGCGTGGAGATGATGAATCTCTTAGAATTGAAAAGATTCCAATCGGTATTCCAAATCTAGATGAGTTGATTGGCGGGGGAATTCCTAAAAAAGCTCTCACCGAATTAGTAGGAGAGTCAGGGTCAGGTAAATCTTACATGGCAGGACAAATAGCCAAAAAGGTTCTTGAACGTGGTGGAGCAGGAGCATGGGTAGACACAGAGTTTGCGGTAAACCCCGGCTGGATGGAAAGGTGTGGCGTACCGATGGACAAAATAGGTGTCTTACAGCCCTATAACGGCGAAGAAGCCATAGATGCCACCAGAGAGTGCCTTCAGTCAGGTATGGACATTGTAGTGCTAGATAGCCTTGCTGGACTTATGCCGAAGGATAACTTGGAGAATGACGCATCATATACTCCTATGGCTTGGCAATCACGTTTTTTGAATCAATCTATACCTAAGCTTATCAATGATTTACGGCATGGGTCTATTCTTGTCGTAGTCAACCAACTTAGGGATGATCTAGGAGCGAATAAATATGAGGTAAACCTAAACGTTCCCGGTGGTAGGGCACAGGTATTCTTTGCCCACATCTTCCTAGAGTTGCGTCGTGGGGCGTGGATAAAAGATAAAGAGGATAACAGGTTAGGCTTTGATATGGGTATCCGAATGCGTAAGGGGCGGTTTAGCGAAGAACAATGGGGAAAGACCAGCATACCATTTAAGGTAGCGGGTGGAGTCGATCTCATTGAAACGTTTATGCGTGAAGGTATAGCTAAGGGTAAAATAAAACAAGCTGGTGCATGGTATACTTATCGAGATGAGAAAGTAATGGGTTCACAAGGTTTACATGATCTACTAGAGGCGACCCCATCCTTATACCAGCAGTTGAAAGAAGATATCGGGGAAGATGCCGCATAAAGATTTCACCCCCCAAGAGGAACTAACAGCGGACATACTAACAGGGTATGGGATACGGTTCATTCAGCAATGGAGTGTTCCACATACAAACTACACGGCGGACTTCTATATACCGGAAATTCATATGGTGTTAGAATGTGATGGTGCTATAGGGCACCTACGTAAAGCGGATGATAAACGAACAGAAATGATTTTGAGTAAAGCGGCAGACGAAGTAAAGCGAGTGGCTAGAGTGGACGCACCAACAAAAAGTAAGTTAAAGGAGCAGATATGGCAAGTATTAACAGCATTAGATCAGGACAGCCAGAACGTAAATCACAGGTAGATGCGTGGTTTAATACGGAACTAGAGGATGCTTGCGCTTCATGGGGGTTCGGCTCCGTAGAGGGTCATTTTAATGCTTCCACCTTCGGTAACCCCTGCAACCGGTTCCACTGGGCAAGTTTCCACGGCAGATTGCCTAAGAAAAAGCTAACAGGGAAATTTTCAAGGTTGCTGCAACACGGGGGTACCTTTGAAGATAGAATGGAAAAGTACCTCATGAAGATGAATATTCTGAAGGCTCGTGAAGTACCAGTCTCTTTTATTGAGGGTGATTTGAAAATTACCGGTAGGATTGACTTCCTAGTATCTCATATCAATCTAGGGTTAACTGTGTTGGAATTAAAAACAATCAATTCTAAAGGTTATCGGGCATTGAAAGGGAAACCTAAAGAGGAACATGTGTTTCAAGTGCAAATGTATCTTGAATCCCGTAACTTAAACACAGGACTCATTGCTTATGAAAATAAGGATGACCAAGACATACAAACTTTCAGGGTAAAAAGAGATACGGATTACTGGGCTGAGCAGGTACAGAGGGGACATGCTATTATAGCAATGGATTCCCCACCAGAAAAGTGCACATCTAAGTATCCTAGATATTGTGATTGTCAGAGAGCAAACTGGGATTAGGAGGAGTTATGGCTAAAATGGAACATAGGTGGTTAGCAAGTGAACCGCTAAAGAAAGCAACTGAATTTATCGCAGATTTAGATATCCCTGTAATAGGTAAACCTATGTTGCAAGACCCTACTGAGCCTACATCAGATACATATTATCCCGATGCAATAAATGATATGGACAAAGGTTCACTAGAAAGATTAGTATGGCAGTTCTCAGCTTATAAAGCCTACCTAGAGTATCAAGTAGGTATTTTACGGGCTAAAACTAAAGCGATTGATACCTCTATTGATGGAGTAATGAATGTAGAGATGGCTGCTCTTATCGGGGAATACAAAAGAACAAAGGCTAAGGTTCCCACTAAAGAGGGGCTAAAAGCAGAGATAATTTCTAATAGTGAGGATGTGCAAAAAAAGATGCAGGTGCAGATAGAAACGCAAGCGTCTTTAACTAGAACTGAAAGTTTGTACAATGCTTACTCTCATTTATATGATGGGGTCAGCAGGGTTATTACTGTTCGTCGAGATTTAATATAAACCGTTCTCAGAGGGGGATGCAAACATGTACCTAGGGTTAGACTGCTCGTCAAAGGCTGTACACGCTGTGCTCTTATCTGAGGACGGCTCACTGGTACGCATGGAAAAATTCGCACCCACTATAGATGATTTTGACCAGAGGATGTTTGCTATCACTGATAGTTTATATAACTTTGCTAGTATAATAAAAGTAACCACAGCGGCTATTGAAGCTGCCATTTTTATACAGAATCCAAGAACTACCATGCAGATTTCGTCTGTTGTAGCATGTGCAAAATATGCGCTTTATAGGGCTAGTATTTCGGTAGTCCCGGTGGACAATAGGAGTTGGAAAAAAGTTGTCCTAGGAAAAGGCAACGCAGGGAAACCTGCTATTAAACAGTATGCCGTAGAAAAGTGGGGAGATATATTCCCTGAACAAGATTATGCTGACGCTGCTTGTATAGCGTTATGGGCAAAGGAGAAAGAATAGATGGCAGATAACTTTAAGATGTATGTGTCTAAGGATGGGTCAAAAGAGGAGACACCTACGGTCTATGAAGACAGGCTTCCTGATGGTGTGAGTGAAGAAGACCTTAAGGCAGAGTACGGTAAGTTGGTTTGGTGCAAATTTAGAGCCTGTATGTATAACCAAGAAGTAGAAGGCTTACAAAGGACTACTGGAACGATCCGTAAAAACTCTGGGTTTAAACCTCTGAGTGAAAAAGATGCGGTTTGGACTGGCTTGTGTACCCGAACCCCCGAAATTGCTATCGACTTCACAACAATTACAACTCCGGGGGGTTATAAGCAAAAAGTTCCTTCCTGCCATGTATCATCCTCTAACTCTAAAGGAGAACGACATGACTGGTCTAAGCTACTACAATCAGACGGAACTCCATACGGAGGCAGCACGGAGTCCAGAACTGCGGAGCATGATTGGGATAAGCATGGAGACTGGTATAACTAATATAAACGAGGTTTTGTATGCCTAAAACTATTCCTATCGAAGTTAGAGATAAAGCATTAGAGCTTTATATACGTGATGACATGTCTGCGAAAGCTATTGCTGATGCGGTCTCTGCGGAATTTATGACCAGTGTTCGTACACCAACGGTATATTCATGGGTTACTAAATATGGTTGGGATGATGCGAAGAAAGCCGCAAAAAGTCAAGCTTTAGAGAAGATAACTGAGGCTGAAGCATCGAGGTTAGAACGAGTTACTAAAGAACATTTAACTCTATATGAAAAAATTAGGAATAAAGCTAACCAAGACCTCGACGCTGCTGTATTTGATACAGCCTTAGATGCAGTCAGAGCAGCTAAAATTGGAGCCGAAGGGGAGATAGAGATTCTTCAGGATATGATGAAAATGGAATTTGTCCAACAAGTTATACAAATCATAATGGAAGAAGTTGAGGATGCTGAGGTGCTAACGGCTGTGGGCGGAAGATTGAGGGAACTCGTTGCCAATACAGACTAAACCCCTAGCCAAGGGCTTATCCTACAACGATGCAATTTTACAACTAGCTGATACGCTAGAAGGGGTAGAACAGACCGCTAAAATAGGGTCATTCTGGGAATTCGTAAGAGATGTTTGGTCGCAGTCGTTTGAGAAACCAGAGCTATTCAATGCATGGCATGTAGGGTATCTGGCGGAAGATATACAAGATGCAGTAGAACAAGGGCTACATTACTGCGCCATTTTACCTAGAGCACACTTTAAATCTACCATTCTAGGACACGCTTTTACAATGTGGCGTATGCTCACCCAGAAGAAGGATTTAAAGGTTTTATATCTATCTTATTCAGATACAATGGCGAAATACCATATCAATGAATTAAAGAAAGAAGTAAAACGTAACAAGGTTTTAATGAGTATGCTTGTGGATAAAGCTCCAAAAGCAGACTACACGTTCCGAATGCAATATGGAAATGCGAACATAGAAGTGGAGCGAGGGGGGTTATTTTCGTTCAAACGTGGAATGCACTTAGACGGAGCTTTGATAGCAGATGACATTCTAAAAGACCCTGAAAACCCCCTAAATATTACACAGGTTTCCAAAGTTGAAGATCATTTCCTTACAGAAAGCATGTTTATACCAAACAAAGGAGCACCTATTGTAGTAGTAGGCACTCCTTTATTACCTGACGATATCCTTGCTAAGTTAGCTCAGGATGAACGATTCAGACATAGGAGGCTCCCAGTATTTGATCCCGTCCCCGGACGACCTGTGTTAGCCCCTGAACTATTCAATGAAAAAGAGTTGAAGGTACACCAAAAAGCTAAACCAAAATCATTTGCCTCAGAGTTCTTGCTTGAACCCTTTTATAGCAGTGAGACATATTTTTCCGGTGAGGATATAAATAAAATTGTTGATCCAAGTTTACGTAATTTACCTGCGTTAGCTAGACACAAATTTGATGAGCATACTGAAATTTTTGGTGGATTCGATGTAGGCAAGAAACGTCATCCAAGTCACTTAGCTATTTTTCGTAGGACTCGAAGCAAAATTGAACAGATTCATTCATCTTACTTAGAAGGATGGAACTATATTGATCAAGTAGAGTACTTAAATGAAGTTGCGGAAAACTTTAATATGACTAGAGGCTACATAGATAATACACGAGCAGAGTTAGAAGATAGGGGCTTAGCTAATGTGTGGGTACCCCTCTCATTTACTCCAAAATCAAAGGCAACTATGGCGGGTATAATGGAGGAGCTTATTTTAGGAGGGCGCACCTCATTGTTAGATGACCCTAAACAAAATACTCAGATGATGCAGGTCAACAATGATTTGAAAGCTACTACGACTGTAGCCGGTCACGGTGACGCTTTCTTTAGTGTAGGTATGGCTTTACAGGCGGCTTACGAAACGGATTTGTATGGGATGGAGGTTATCGGAAATCTCCAAGGATGGGTGGATTCAATAGAGTCAAACAAAGGAGGAAAAGACCCCGTAAAAACGTGGTTAGAAAAGCTTGAAAGCCCCAAAGATGAGGAGTATAATACTTCAATGGACGACGCACAATTCCCCCTACCGGGCGCACCAAATCCTAATTGTAACAATAGGTCGTGTACTCCCAAAGCGTGGATAAAAGAAAATAATTTGTGCCTCATGTGTTTACATAGGGGGGATAAGCCCTTGTTACTTTAAAGGAATGGAGAATTACATGGTACAACTATCGCCTCAAGCAGAAGTGATCGCAAGGAAAAGATATTATATGAAAAATGACAAAGAAGAGGTGATAGAAAACGCAGAGATGATGTTTAAACGGGTTGCTAAGGGTGTGGCGAAGGTAGAACCCCTTTACGGGAAGCATGAGATAGATGCTAAGCTGATGGCAAATGATTTCTACGATATCATGGCAGAAAATAAATTCCTTCCTAATTCTCCAACCCTGATGAATGGTGGTACTGAACAAGGTACTTTAAGTGCTTGTTTCGTACTCCCTATTGAAGACAGTATGGAAGGTATAATGAAAGCTGCCCACGATACTGCTATGGTTCAAAAATTTGGTGGTGGCACAGGATTTGCCCTATCAAACCTTCGCCCAAAAGGAGATCGTATTAAGACAACTCATGGTGTATCATGTGGGCCTATTGAAGTCCTGAAAACTCTATCCCGTGTTTCTTCGATGATTACACAAGGGGGTAAGCGTGACGGGGCGAACATGGCAGTTATGGACGTACACCACCCCGATATACTAGAGTTTATAGACTGTAAAAAAACTGAGGGTGAAATCCACAACTTCAACCTTTCCGTTGGGGTGACTGATAATTTTATGAAGGCAGTTAAATCTGGGTCTACTTATCCCTTACTAAACCCCCGTGATAATACGCTAGTTAAGGAACTGGATGCAAGGCAAGTATTCAGTAAAATTGTAAAAGGCGCATGGAGGAATGGGGAGCCGGGAATGGTCTTCCTAGACACCATAAACAAAGATAACAAAGTTCAAAAAGAGCATGGGAGAATGATAGCCACCAATCCTTGTGGGGAACAACCACTACTAGGGAACGAATCCTGTAACCTAGGGTCTATCAACTTGGCTGAATTCTTCAAACCTACTGAGTCATCTACCTCAACGGAACCCTCTGTTAAGTGGCAAGATAATGTTGATTGGGATGAGTTGGCGCAAACAGTTAAAACTGCCACCCGTTTCCTAGATAACGTAATTGATGCGAATGAATATGCTACTGAAGATATTGAGGCAATGACAAAAGCTACCCGTAAAATTGGTTTAGGGGTGATGGGGTTTGCTGACCTGTTGATTCAACTGCGTGTACCTTACAATTCAGATGAAGCTCGTTCTATAGGCGCAGAACTGATGAAGTTTATCCAAACAAGGGCTGACATAGCGTCACAAATACTAGCTGCGGAGCGGGGTACCTTCCCATCGTGGGGGAATTCTGATTTTGCGGCAGAGGACTTGAAATTTAGGAATGCTTGTAGGCTAACTGTAGCACCAACTGGAACTATATCAATGTTGGCTAACACTTCAAGTGGTATAGAACCAACTTTTGCATTAGCATGGAAGAAAATGAACATTCTAGAGGGCGAAACACTTTATTATACTAATAAGTATTTTGAACAGGATGCTAAAACGTATGGTTTCTATTCAGAAGACCTAATGGAACATATTTCTAAGGGTGGCTCACTGAAGGAACGAGAAGATGTGCCTGAGTGGGTAAAGAATGTTTATATTACATCTCCTGAGATTTCAGGTAAAGACCATGTTCTCATGCAGTCGGCATTCCAAGAATTTTGTGATTCAGGTATCTCTAAAACTATTAACCTACCAAACTCTGCTACACAAGTAGATGTTGGGTCTGCTTATATGTTAGCCTATGAGAATGGGTGTAAGGGAATTACAGTGTATAGGTCAGGCAGTAGGGAGAAAGAGGTATTGGTGGCTGAGACTAAATCGGAGTATAAAATACCGGAATATAACCCAGAGTTGTTATATGCTACTTGGGACGGGTCATCGAACGGAGATTATAAGGCGTGGACTGCTAATTTATCTAAATCCTATGAAGATGAGCGAATAAAAGCTATACAACGCTTGACAACCCCAGTTTTAGATAATACAATGGTTCTTGCAAAAGGTTCATGTTGTGATTCACCTATCTTAGTGGAAGAAGGGGGATGTACTACCTGCCACAGTTGCGGGTGGTCAAAATGCCATATAGCATAAGTATAATATGAGAGAAGGAGAGTAGAATGGCTGAAGTAGGTTCAACGTTAAGACAACATAGTGCTCAGTATGTAGCAAAAAGAGATAATTCAGGTACATGGCGTGTGCTCAACGCATGGCATAGTGACTTAGAATCCTTTGATGCGGACACGGATGAAATTCCCGATGATCACGCAGCTATGACTGTCCTTACTGAAGGAGCATTTGAAGCGGTGATAAAAGAAGCAACGGCTGAAGGGGTTCTAGACGGTATACATTTAAATGGGGTGGATGAAATAGAGTACTCTAAACTGGAAGATGAAATTAGTGTGCTACGTGAACAAAACCTTAATCTTCTAGAGCAACTAGATGAGGCAGACAAAAGTAAATCTGAAATACCTAAGACACCATTATCTGAATCAGCACAACTTAGGCAAAAAGGAATGGATAATATTCTTAAAATAATAGGTATGGATGCTCAACAACCACTGGAGTAATGAATGAAGATAAATGATTTCGCACCTCAGGCAGCAAATGCAGCAAACACACTTGTTGAGCTAGGAAACCAAATTGGACAGTTTCATTTAAGTAAAGCGGATGATGGAAGCACGGGGTCTCTACCCCTTCAAATTGGTATTGAATCTATTGTTAACTCGTGGATTCGGAACCAGATGGCTTATCGCACCCAACTCGTTGGGGACTTAAACAAAATTGCTACCCAAGTTCAAGAAATACGAGCACCTCTACAACACATCACGGCAGAGGTTTTTCGACGTGGGATTGTGTGGGAGCCTACCGTTAATGACCCTGATGAAAGTCAGCTTGATGAAATTAATGAGTTTATAGGGGATGCTAACCGATTCCACAAAACGCTAGAGGAAGTTCTTCGCTTAGCGCATTTTGATTTGAATTCAATTGATGATGCTTTTATCCTGTTGAATAAGAGTTATGTTGTCAAAGACGGTAAGCTTGAACAGAAGCTAGTGGAAATTCGCCACTTAGACCCTGCAATCACGGATTTCGACCTAGACGCAAGGGGACTTCCAGAAAACTTCCACTGGTTCTGCCCTGCCCATCGCTTCAAGGTGGTGGAAAAGGATACCCCCACAGATGAAGAGAAGAAAGCTTTAATCTGCTCAGAGAAAGGTTGCGGTTTCCCCCTAAAACCAGCGATGTATAAGTATAGCCACAAGAACGCTATTTACTATCTATTAGACGATGAAATAATACACTTATCAAAGTTCTATCCGACCGATACCTTTGGGTGGTCACCTATCCTAACACTCTTTGAAAAGGCATTGACCTTACTAGGGATGGATAAGAACCTTTACAGGTACTTCTTTGAGCGTAAGATGCCAGCAGCGATGTTGATGGTATCTACCGATGACCCTGATTCTCTCCGTAGGGAGCGACAGCAGTGGGAGTCAAAGACCAAACAAGATACTAACTATATGCCTATGGTGGCAGTTTCCTCTCGTAATAACCGTGGTAGAGTAGACCTCGTTCGACTTTTCCACACCATGCAGGAAATGGATTACTTACCTATAAGGAATGAGATTAGAGAACGAGTGGCTTCCATGTGGGGTGTAACTCCTGCATGGCAGGGTGCTCCAGAGGGCTTTGGGGGTCTTACCACCCAAACCACACAGCTTGTTGTTATGAGCAGGGTTGTAGAAGGCGATCAACGTATCTTCCACGAAAGGGTATTCCCTAAGATTTTAGATACCTTTGGTATAACTGATTGGAAGATGGTTCTCCCCACACCGGAAGAAAAAGCTGAATCTACAAGGATATCTTTTGCGCTGCAACGTGCTCAGTTAGCACAACAACTTGCTGCACAGGGATATGATGTTGAGTTGAAAGAACAAAATATTGATGCTGAGAATGTCGAATTTGTGGTATCTGGTCAGCAAGTTAATATGGCTAAGATGGGCGCAGAGGCACAGGCATTGTCATTGATGCAGCAGGAACAGCAGATGCAACAGATGCAGCAGGAACAACAAATGCAGCAAGAGCAAGCTGCTCAAGGTGGTGAAGAAGGGGGTGCCCCACCGGGGGGTGGAGGTGCGCCTCTCCAACTCTCACTAGCATCTAAACCTTGGACACAACAATTAGCTGAGATGGGTTTCCCGTTCCCTATAATTAAAAGTGTACAGCCCGATGGTACTAAAGTATGGTTCCAGCACGGGGTTACTGATTATACAGCTACATTAAATATGGGACAGCTTGGGCAGGTAGAAAAAGCAGTTATGAAAGCTTTTGTCCCTCCGGAAGTTGAGACAACCCCTAGTACACCATCTGATCCTGTACAGAGGATAGATGATGCCGACGAATAAGGAACCTACTTACGATGATCAAGTACGTCAGTTAGCTGAGAGTGGACAGTTCAGAGAATTAATTGACACCTTCGGTATAACCAGCCTTCCTGCATATGGTAACCCCCTCCCCGAAGCGACCCCCATACGTAAATCTGATGCGCCAGATACATCAGAAATTGTTGCCTTATTGAAAACTAAGACCAACAATAGAAAGTTTGGTAGGCAGTTTGCAGGGCAAACACCTGATTGGAGTCAGAAAAACCCTACCGAGGAACGAGATGTAGACTCATGGGCTGAGGCTCGCAAACGAAAAAGCGAGAATAGGGATTGGGGGCTACCTGAAGAACACGATATGTCTGATCCAGCCAAAGCCGATCCAAACGTGGCAAACCCATCCCGTGTCCAACTTGAAGAGGAACTTTTTAAACCTGAGATTAACTATGCGGGAATCATACGGAATAAAATAAAACCTAAAGCTAAACCTGAGCCTCCGAAGCAGATGACTTATGCTGAGCTAGTTGCTCATCGTAAAAAGAACCCCGAAGAGTACCCAGAGATAGCATTGGAACGCCTAGAAAAAGAAGGAACTGGTGGACATGGAGTAGGCGATGGGGCAGGGGCACAAGTGGCAAACGGTGGCGCAGGATTAGCGTCAGGCGGGACAGCACATGTGTCTACTAGTGCAGGTATCTTTACCCCTACCCACGGGGGGCACAGAGGGAAGAAAATAAAGCGAACCAGTGATGGTTCTCACACAGTGGGGCTAGAAAATTTTAATAAGCGGGGTACCCAGATTGCAGCCCTCACAGAACATGTAGCGAAACAGTTCCTTTCTAAAAGAACTAAAGGTCAACAGAAGGAAGGGCTAGATGCTCAAGTAAAGGCTCGACGCTCGTGGGGAGGCGATGCTCGCAGTGGGCCTCTACCTATACCGAAGGAGACCACACCCGGAATGGCTCACCCCTCTGAGAAACCCATGAGCAGAGAAACTAAGGGTTTGCGATCTCCCGAAACCGACCAGTACACAACGGGGCAGCTGGAACGACCAGAAAGTGATCGTGATCGTCCGTCTACAATACCAGCAAAACACGCAACTCCGGAAGCGGTAGACACGCACGAAAAACGAGAAGCTATGCGGAGAGAAAGAATGTTGAGTGGTGGATATGATAATCCCTTGAAGAGCCGTCATGGGACTGAAAGGAGAAATCTTAAAAGTAGGTTGAAACAAGAAGAATTTGATGCATATTACCGACAGCATTTAAGAGAGAGCGGCCCAGATCATCCCGATTATGGAGAGCTAGAGAGTTGGGATAGAAAACAACGTAGGGCAAAACCTCCGAAAAAGTTTGAGCAAACGCAAAAAGCTCTAAATATCTTTTCTGATATCCTAGACAAAGCAAAGGCTCCTTATTATAATAGAGACGTACAAGGATTAAACACCAGTACGATAAGAGATCAGAAAAGTCAAAAGAAACAATCTAAGCAGAATAACATGGCAGGGCACAAAAGGAATAGTATATGGAGGAACCCCTAGAATATTGCGATGTATGTGAGGATACGGTAGAAGAAATTACTGCCTACTGTGCCACATGTAGCCAAAATGTATGTTATGATTGTGAAGGATGGTG
>Ga0208433_1000649_pt1 | contig 14349 bp, 19 predicted proteins | sample 3_EtaG_FD_184075 | JGI IMG/M metagenome (GOLD analysis project Ga0208433, IMG submission 184075) | Marine viral communities from the Subarctic Pacific Ocean - 3_ETSP_OMZ_AT15126 metaG (SPAdes) (version 2) | ecosystem: Environmental > Aquatic > Marine > Oceanic | place: Pacific Ocean | collected...
CGCTTGTTTGAGCTTGGACAGATTGTATTCTGATAGACCCAAGATTCGTTGCCGAACCCGCGCCTGATCCAACATAACCCTGTAATTGTCCTGTGCTTGTTAAAGGAACAGATGCCTGTACGTTTGAGCCACCCATAACTTACTCCTACTTATATGTTTAGCTTAATTAATGAGTAATCAGTAGTTACATCAACCAACATACATGTACCAACAATATCAAGTGTTGATCCTGAAGATGGTTCAACTGCTCCTGCTGTTGTATCTGATCTCATAACATTGTGACCTAATACAGCTGTGCCTTCAGTTAATACTGCTGCTGGTCCATAAGTTTGGAACCAACCATAAGCACTGGCTGCCATATCTACAATTGGACAACCCATTACCGCACCTGTTTCTGCTGCTGGTGCAACTAGAAGTCCAGACCAAGGATCTTGAATTAAAGAAACTTTAGATGAAGTTGTTATTGCTGTAGCTAATGCATCGTAACAAGTTATTACAACTGAAGGGTCATCCGAATGATCGTGTACTGGATTAGACTGAATTTTTAAACATTGTCCTTCACCAGCAGCATCATTTACATAAAGATAACCACCTGTGTACTGGTTTAAAGTAAGGTCAGTTCCTGCTGTTTCCACTGAAATCTCATACTCACCTGCTGCAACTGCTGCTGTTGGGGCTAAGTCTTGGTGATCGGCTGCTGTTGCAACGTATGTTTGAACAAGTTTACCTGCTGTTAATGCAACACCACCTGCTAAACCATATCTAAATACTCTGTCACCATAATATAAAACTGAACCTAAAGGAATATCATTTCCTAAAGGGTCATCTATAGAAGTTGTGCCACTTGTGTAAGGATTGATAATTGAGTCTGGATTAGAACCTTTACCGAAAAGAACATCAGTAGGCGCAAAACCTAATATTGAGCTAGTACCAGTTGTACTGCCTAAAGCGTAGAAACCGCCTTCTCTAGTTCCGTAAGTAGTTTCTGTACCTGTGGTGCTGTTTTTTCTGTAAGTGTTGTATCCGTTTTGTGAGCGAACTTGCCCTTTGAAACTTGTATTTGCCATAATTTTTTCTCCCGAAAAAAAATCTATCGTCTTGGCTTGTCTGCTAGGTCAGTCGATAGATAAATTTACCCTAGTTCTGAACACAAATTTTGTGTGCCATTATTAAAAATGATAATCTAAACACTACAATCATTCAAGAACAAAATAAAAAATTGAACAAATCACTACCAAAACATGGAATTTGTGGTGGGATCTCCATCTCAAAAGAACATGTTGATTATTTTCGGTCTTTGGAAAATAAAACTACTCCAGTCAAAGGAAAAGTAGCTAAGGCTGGAAAAGAAGAGAAAAATTCTGATTATAGAGATGTAAACATCTATTTTATTGAAGATAAAGAAAAGAAAGCCTATGAAATATTAAAAACTGTTGCAATTAAAATCAATCAATATTTTAAATATAAAATAGAAGGGGTGGAAAAAATGCAAATTATGCAATACACAGCTCCATCAAATGGATATGACTGGCATATAGATTTAGGACCAACAGAAACAACTGGAAAAAGAAAAATAGGTGTTTCTATATTGCTTAATGAAGATTATGAAGGTGGCGAGCTCGTTTTCAGGATTAGAGATGAAGAAAAAAGCACTAAATCAAATATAGGAGATGTTGTCGCCTTCAGCTCTTTTGTTCCACACAAAGTTAATGCCATAACCAAAGGCAACAGACATGTTCTTGTTGCTTGGTTAGTTGGACCTAGATTCAGATAAAAAAAGAGGGCTAAAAAGCCCTCTTTTCTACGTCGATTGAGTAAGAAACGTCGTCGTCAGCGTTCCATTTTCTAAACTAAGCCCCTGGAGATCCGTATATTCCGCGAGGATCAGACCAGCCAAAGCTGTATCTTTCTCTTGCTTTATAACGAACATTTCCAGTATCGAATGAGCCTTCCATTGAAGTTTTCAATGAAGACCTGTCGAAATGCTTTAACGAATTAGGAGCATCGGTTTTGACAAACCATGCATCTGTATCAGTCAAGAAGTGATTTACAGTATAACCCTGTGGAATCATTCCTAAGTTACGGATTGCATTTATGTCATTATCAGCAGTCGCTACCCGACCTGGTGTTTCTAGCAAACGATCAGCAGTAAACTGAAGTGCTGGCGGGACAATTAGCTTGGTTGGTTGCAACGCAAGCGTTAGTCCGCGCTCATCAACGAAAGCAGCTACGTTAATAACTGCATTTTCCAAAGAAGTTTCGTTTAAATCAGCCGCAGTGCTGGGTTCATTTGCCAAAGTTCCACCATAAGTCAGTGGATGGTCAGTAGTAAGGAGAGCTTTTGCATCACCCCCTGTATAACTACTGCTAAAACCATTGTTTAGGACGTTAGCGCCTTTGACTTCTTTTGTATGAGCCATGCTTCGCGCAAGTGCCTTGGAGTATCTAGCTCCAAGCCTGTCATACAAATTATCTTCAACTGCTTCTTCTGTTAAAGAAAACGCAAGAGCTATGGTTTCATGGCTATATCTAGCCACCCATGCTTCTGATGAAGTGTCATAATCAACGCCTGATCCTTCCTGTTTCGTTGGGGCATTTCCAAATCCGACCATCATAACCTCTTCTTCGAAAGCACGATCAGAACTTTCAGTATCAAAAATTTCTGAATATTCCTTTGCGTATTTTTCGTATTCGAGACCAAAGAGGGCATGAAGTCCAGGTTCTAATTCTCGCACAAGTTGCGATCTTGAAATAGCCATTATTCAGTCCTCAATTACTATGCTAAACCAGCAGTTCCGCCACTATACAAGTGGTTGTTAAAAACAACAACAACATTTGTATTTGCAGTAGCAACATCAGAATTAGCTGGATCTTGAGATATATCCATTGCCTTAATAGGCAAATTTGAAGTCGTAGCTCCAGTGGTTACATCAAGTTCCATCCTTGACCATCCAGAATTGGTATCCCCAACTGGTGAGTTGTCAACTATATCAAAGTTGCCAAACAAATCAGCTACTGGGAATATTGCGTCAGCTTGCATTTCAAACATGACATTTGGATCATCAACGACATTAGCTATAATGTCCGATGCATTGGTATCAGCGGGGTAGTAATTACTATAGGTCGGCTTTGAGGTCGTAGGATCGGAATAGAAACAACCAAGGAACACACCTAATACTGGATCAGTGTTACTTGCTGCGACTCTGGTAATAGTACCAGCAGTTGCAACTTCAACAATGTCTCCCATAAAAATATTTGTGTCATAATTAGCTGTAATTCTATAGCGGTTTGAGCCTCCCGAAAAAGGCTCTCCACTTACCATCCTAATCGGTCTCATTCCAAAAGGGGCATCTTTATTTGCCATAAAAATTATCCTTTATTACCAACAGGTTAAAACAAAGACAAAAACAGCCTATTCTTCCAAATTAGCTGGTTTTTGTCCGCCAAATGTGACTTTAGTTCGTCTTTCAGGTTTGTGAATCGGCATTGAAGGATGTTCTTCTTTAAAAAGATCATTGTCAACAGCGTCCATTTGCTCTTGGGTTCTTTGATTATAGTATGCTTCTCTTTCCCTTACTGTTTCGATAGGGATTCGAGCCAACAATAATCCACCCTGACCAATAATGCCAGCATGTTTTCCTTCTTCAATGACTGGAGTGCCATTCCAATCTGGATATTCCTCAGCCCTGACGAGCTCGAACCCTTCGCGGATTCGATTGGTCATGTTTTTTACATCTGGCTCATTGAGAATAGACTCTCTGATCCAACGATGCTTATAACCATCGGGGGGTGGAGGAGCATCCAAAATATTAGGCGGGCTCCAGGGTTGTCTTCGTTCTACACTAGAACGAGAACTCGATTCGCGAGTTGAGCGATCAATAGTTTGTCCTTCATTTATATCAGACATAGCAACTCCTTAATTTGCACCTGAACTGACGTACTTAGCGTACTCTTCCAGTGGCACATTGAGTTTTTTAGCAATAGCCACCTGAGATGGAGTAAGTCTTACGCCCTTCTTCTTGCGCCCAGTTGATTTATTAGCAGAGGCAACAGTCTGAGCGATTTTCCGTTGTTCTGTAGATTTTTCTTCTTCATTAAACTTGTGTGGGAATGCAGTTCGCATTCTTTTATCTATTTCATCATAGTATTCATCTGAGTTTGCGTCAAATCCTTCTTTCTCTATAAGATTTGCATGAATGCCAAAAGATGCATAAGTCATAACCTCATCAGCGCCAAACCAGTCATTTTTACGAGCCCATTCTTCAGCCTTTGGATCCACTGGTTGGTTTGGTGCTTGTATATTTGGCGCTTGCATGTTGTTAGCTTGACCTGCTTGTTGTTGTTGAACCATTTTTGCATAGGTTTCTTGTTGTTGTTTCTGTACTTCTTGTTGCTGTTTGGTCATACGAATGCGCTCTTCTTCAACAGCAACTTGAGCTAAAACCTTGTTCGCTGCGATAATTTGTTCTGAATTTCCAGAATCAAGCGCATTTTTCAGCTCTTTTTCGGCAGCCTGTCCTTGAACAGTAACCCTGTTTTCATACTCAGAAATATAATTTTGATCCAAGGTGGTTGCCCTAGATTTCATTGCATCAATCTCAGACCTTACATTGTTTGCATATTCAATGGCTGTAGCTTCTCTTCGTTCTGTCTCTCTTAGCTTGCGGGTAAGTTTGTCGATTCTTTTTTTGACATTTTTAGAATAACTTTCGAGCTCTTCTTCTGGCTGAGAGTCTCCATTAGCTTCTTTTGTTTCAGGTATTTTTTGATCTTCGACTGTAGTGATATTTGATTCTTGTAAAGAAACAATGGTTTCTTTTTCGTCTTCACCAACAGCGATCATTAGTTCTTCGGCTTCTGTTTTTTGTTTTTCAACTGCTTCTGGCATGGTTATTTCTCCATGGTTGCATGTGCATATTTATGCGACATGTGTTATATCATCAGGATTTAGTATGGTAGCTAAAACCTCATCATCATTAATAATACGAACTTCCGCATCATCTTCAAGTCTAAATCTGGCTCCTGAGTAACGACCAATCAAAACCCAGTCTCTTTCCTGACACCATTTTGTGTCAGCACCAAACTTATTAGTATCTTTATAACACAAAGGACCCATTTTTAAAACATAAGCTACAACTGTTGTTAAAGCTCTTTTCTCCAGTGTTGCTTCTGTCAACATAATTCCGCCATCAGTAACTGCTTTGCCTTTATAGGGTAAAACCAACAATCTCCACCCAGTAGGAGATGGCATTCTTTCCAATAATGACTTTGATAAGAGGTCTGGATCTAAAATCTTTTCTTCTGGCTCAACATAAGCCTCTTCAACAGTTTTTTTTGGCTCTTCCTTCGGTTCTTTTTGTTTTAAAGCGCTCTGTTTCACTATTTCCTGTTCCTTTTTTATATGTGAAGGAACCAACAATCCATTACTCATCGTCTAACATCTCCGCATTTTTTAATACAGTTCTGAGCTCCTGCTCAACAAAAGACATGCCCATTATTTCGCCAACCAAAGAGCGATATTCTTCCATATTTTTAACATTTCCAGACGTAAGAAGATCACCAATCTGATCTCTTCTATTTCCAATTATTTTAAAAATAAATTGTGAAAGAGAAATTAGATCCATTATTTACCGCGTCTAATATCTGATTCTTTAAAATCAGCTTGTTGGTCAAGTCTTTCCAGCGCAACATCTATCTTGTCGTCTGCTATTTGTTCTTGGGAGCCCATTTTTTCTCTTGATATTTGTTCGCCACTTCTTATTTTTTCAACTTCAACACCCTGTTTTGAGTCAAATTCGCGAGCTTTGCGCTCAAGATCAGCTCCTTTAATGGCTAATTCCTGCCTTCTAAGCGTTACCAATGGGTCTTCCTGTTGTGGTGGAGCTATATTTTGGTTAATTTTCGTTATTTCCTGTGCAATGATGGGGCTGGATGCATTATCAATCATGTTTTTGATGCTCATTTGTATTTCTGGAGTCATATTACCACCACTTTGCATTAAAATCTGCTGTATTTGGGGTTGCATTTGCTGTTCTATAGTAGCTTTCACCTTTAAAGACACATGTTGATACATCTGCGACACCAAAGTTGAGTAAATTGCCATATTGGACTGTGCTGGCATCGTTTGTAAAACAGACATGTATGTTTGAATGTAAGCATCGTGATCCTGACCAGGGAAAGCCTGAACAGACTGACCTTTAAGAATGTTTTGAGCATCTGTAGCTGGATCACTGGGCTCTGGTTCTGGCGGTGGCGATAAAATAGAGTCAATATCCTGCACTCCCAATGCTTCATACATACGCTTGTAAGCCTGATACATTCCTTGTGGACCATGAACTTCTGGATTTGACTGAACAAGCTGTAGTTGGGTTTGCGCCATCATAATCCTTTGGCTCATTGAGAAAATATTTGGATCGGAGACAGGAACAATGTCAACACGATCATCAAAATCCATAGCTTTTATCTGCTGTTGACCGCCAATTGTCTGATAGGGATACTCTGGTGGCAAATATTGAGCAAAAACGCGAGCTAAAATGTTAAATTCAACCTTTTGTGCGTAATGAAGCCTTTTATGTATAGCGGACATGACCTTGGTTCCCCTTTCCAGCATGGCAACAGTGGTTCCAACAGGCATCGCTTGGTTGGAATCAGCCACTTTCATGTCGGCAATTGACGCAAAACGCCTTCCAGAATCGACTAAAATGCCCAAAAGGTTCAATAATGTTGCTGATGGCTCTTTAAATGGCAATGGCATGAGCGCATCACGCAAACTTCCGCCTGGAGCATCAACATCCCTAAATTCACCAGGTTGTAATGGATCGTCTTCATTTCTGACCCTTATGCCTCTGGCTTTAAAGCCTGCTGGCAGGTTTGCAAGTGTTCCAGCATCAATCAACTGCCTTAAAATAGATGTTGATGACTGGGTTAAGCCACCAATCATGTGGGTTAAACCAAAACCATAAAAACCAAGACCAGGTAAAAATTTGTAATGCACAAAATATTGTATTTTCATGCGACGAGGATCAGTTTGAGCCCAATTTCGCCTGATCGATAAAATTTTTGTGCTATCTTCGTCAATAGTAACGATATAGGGCAGTTTTATGCCAGTCATCTCTCCGTTTTGATCGACATCTTCAAAGCCAGGGAGATCAAGGTCGGTATGAACTTCATATAAGCCATATTCTTGGTCGGAAACACCAGTTGGCTCAACTCCTTGAGCTTCATCAATTGCAGACTGAACCTCCAAACCAGAAGAAGTGTTTACTTCTGGATTAATTTCTATATCTCTATAAAAACCAGATGCTTGAAGTTTTTTGAGCTCATTATCGAGCATTCTGACAATGTGAGTGATTCTAGAACAGGTTAAAAGATCGGTTGCTGTATATGGAACAAGCAAATCTTCAGCTGCCACAAAATTTGAAACAGCTCTTTCCATGGTTTGGTCATAATAAACCTTTTTAAATGCGCTACCAGAAAGCGGTAAATAAAAAAGAAGCTGGTCAAGCTCTGGATCATACTCTTCCATCACATGCATGATTTGGTAGTTCATAAACTCCTTAACACGCTCTGCTTGCGCAGTGTTTTCTCCAGTTGCAACACCTATAACCTGTGTTTTGACTGGTCCCGATGCTGGTAACAGCTCTTTGTATGCTTGAGCTTGAAATTGTGTTATGGATTCTGCTAAAAGTGGATGATGAACTCCTGAAGATCCTTCAAATGGCTGGGATCTTTCTTCGTTTTTAAAACCAAGCAGTTTTATGCCATTGCTGTATGTTTCTTCCCAGTCTTTCCTAGAAGATTTGTCTTCTTCAATGCCAGCAATCAGACCAGAAGCAACGCCCATTAACTCAGAATCGTCTATATATTCAGACAGGTTTGCATCAAATGGGACTTCTTCGCGACCACCCATTTCTGCACCAAGAATGGCGCTACCATCTTCCTGCATCTGTATTAATGCATTTTCCAGAAGATCAGCATCTGGCAACTCTATCATTTCAGGAGCTATTTGGAGATCTTCAATCTCTTCTGAAGCTCCGTTTATTCTTTTATCAATATTGTCAGCCATTTTTAATAATAGGTTCTTGCCTGTGGTGGAAACTCATCTTCCTTGTAATCACTTGGCAATGGTAAATATCCTCCCTGCCTAAATCTTAACAAGGCTTGTGTTGTGCTGTCCACAAAATCGTCGTGGTCGCCAAATGGAAAAGCTGCGCATTCTTCAATTACTTCTTCCGAAAACTTAAAATGAACTGGAGCCCAAACCTGTCCAGATTCAAACATTGGAGCTACAGCATTGACTCTAGCATGTTTATCATTGCCTCTTGATGGAGAAAAGTTTACCACTGGGATACCTATTTGTCTTAACTCATGGGTAAGCGGAAGCCCCGAAGCCTTGGCTTCTATAATCACCATTTCTGGATCCCAATAACGGTATTCCTTTGCAGCAATTTTTTTCAATTCTGGAAACTCCCAACGACCTCTTTTTGCATCCATCAATATCAATGAAGCGCCTTCGTCTTCATTTGGATAAAAAACACCCCAAGTTGTTATTGCTGAATAGTCTGCGCTTTCTTTTTTCAAAAAAGCAGTATCATAGCTTTGAATAATATATTCAACTGGAGGTATTGTCTCTCCTTCCCAAGATCGCCACCATTCCCTTTTTATAATCGCTCCTTCTTCGGAAGTTGGTTGTTGCATCCATTGGGCGTTCCAGTGAGCTACAGAAAGCGATTCTTTAACCGCCAATAATTCTTCTTTTTTCCAAAATTCTCCCCAAAGCGGATTTCCTGTCTCTGGAAAAATAGCTGGAAACTCAACCACTTCCCATTTGTCTGAATATTCTCCTGTTTGTTTACTAAGCAATCTTCCTGTTAAATCCTTAGTGCTCCATCTGGTCATTACGATCACAATAGCGCCACCAGGCTGTAATCTTTGTCTTGGACCAGATAAATACCAATCATATGCTTGCTCTAATGCACCAGGAGACAAGGCATCTTGCTCTGAGTGGACATCATCAATTATCAACAAATCAGCACCACGACCAGTTACAGCTCCACCTGTGCCAACAGCAAAATATTCACCGCCTTCTTCTGTTTCCCATCTTCCTGCTGATTTATTGTCAGCTCGCAAAGTAACTTTTGGAAACAGGTCTTTGTATTCCATAGAATCCATCAGGTTACGCATTTTACGACCAAAACGCACAGCCAGCTCTGCGGTATGTGTTGTTTGTATAATTTTTAAATCTGGTTTTTTGCCAATCAGCCAAGCTGGAAACAAATAAGAAGCAAACTCGCTTTTTGTATGTCTCGGTGGCATGTTTACAATCAATCTTTTTGTTTTGCCATCCGCTACAGCCTGTAGCTTTTCAGCAAAAACCTTATGATGCCTACCTTCGATAAAATCTTCCCAGATTAGCCTAACAAAATCCAAGAAATCGCCTTGTGCCTGTTCTCTTTTGTCGATTTGCAACAATCTTTCCTGAAGAGCCAAAGTCTCTTTGAGTTGGTCTTCGGACAAAATATCCCAAACAGGCTTTTGTGATGACATTATGTTTTAAATTATGTAAATAACCCAAGACCTGGTTGGTTATAGTTTTGAGTGGGTTGATAGTTGTCAAATCTTGCATTTAAAGCATTCATCCTGTCCGACAAAGCCCTTATTTCCGCATTATAATTAGGCAAAGAGCCCAAGCCTGCGGTCAAACCTCCTTGGGTAACATAATCACTTAAATCTGGCGCTTCAAAGCTGGGCATATTTTGTTGATATTGGTCAAATATATTTCCCCAGTTATAACTGGTTGGATCAAATGGAGCATAAGAAGGTATTTCGGGCGTTTCCCACTCAGGAATATTTTGTTGATATTGATTGAATATATTGCCCCAATCATAACCAATCGGATCAAACGGGGTATATGAAGGAGTTTCGGGCATTTCCCATTCAGGAATATTTTGTTGATATTGATTGAATATATTGCCCCAGTCATAACCTGTGGGATCAAAAACACTCGGTATTTCGGGGATTTGTGGCGTTTCCCATTCAGGAATATTTTGCTGATATTGGTCAAAAACATTACTCCAATCATAGCCTACAGGGTCAAAAGTGCTTGGAATATTCGGAATTTCAGGCATTTCTGGAATATTTGGGATATTTTGTTGATATTGATTGAATACATTGCTCCAGTCATAACCTGTAGGGTCAAATGGTGCATAGGAAGGAATTTCAGGCATTTCTGGCATTGTTGGCTGATATTGGCTCATAATTCCCGACCAATCGTAGGTTTCTGGGTTAAATTGTGTTACCGATGGGATTTCTGGCATTGTCGGCAGATCTGTTTTCAATGCATATTGGCTCAAATCGGGCGTTGTTGGTATTTGTGGTTGATATTGGTTCATAATTCCAGACCAGTCATAGGTTTCTGGATCAAATGGAAGGTTTGGACCAACGCCAGATATAATTGGTGGAATATTTATTGGAACATCTGGCGATATTACAGGCGTAACTGGTGTTGTATCATCAGGCGGTGGCGTTTCATCTGGTGGTGGAGGTGGTGGTTGCGTATATAAATTAGCAGGCATGTTTGACAGCTCCCAAGGCATCGATGGTCTCCAACTTGGATCCATGGATTCCATAGACATTGGATAAGCCCAGTTATCATTCCACATATCAGAAACACCAGGGACGTATTCGGATTGTGGTAAAAGCCCACCAATTCCGCTACCCAGATAAGGCGTATATCCCAATTGATCTCCATACATTGTCCTTGGATCCAGATAACCACTAATTGAAGCATAATCACCGACATTCAAAGGCGAATATACAAAAGGATTGTTAGAAGTAACCTGTGATGGAATCAACGATCCCATGGGTGGAACATAGGGTTGTGCCTGTGGAATATAAGGATCTCCGCCATTTTCTTCTTCTGTGGCAACTGCTCCCGCTATTAAAGGAATTGCTCCCAAACCAGGTAGTCCTATACCAGACAAAAGACCAGCTGAGTCCGCTTCTGCTCCTGTTGTTCCTTCTGTTGTTGTTGCTTCTGGCGCTGTTGCTTCTGGTGTTGTAGCTCCAGCTGTGCTTGCGCCTGCGCCTGCGCCAAGACCAACCAGAGAACCGAGCCCAGCCATCCATGGAAACCAATTTTGAAACCAAGAAGGTTGTTGTCCTGTGGAAACTATTTCATCTATCTCTTCTATCGGTGTTTCTGTAACTGTTTCTGTGGGTGTTTCTGTAGGCGCATCAGAATATACAAATGGATTATTTGGATCATACCACCAAGGCGTTTCTGTGCCATAAATATCCCAAATGGGATACCTCTCCAGTTCTGGTCTTTGTGTGCCCACTGTTGTAGTTACTGGTGGCTGTTCAACTGGCGGTGTTGAAACTGGTGGCGGTGTTGAAACTGGCGGTGTTGTTGGAAGGCTTGGCTCGTCAGAATATACAAATGGATTATTTTGGTTATACCACCAAGGCGTTGGGTTGCCATAAATATCCCAAGTATCCCAAGGGACAGGCTCCTCATAAACAGTATCAAGATCATAAGGATTTCCTTCAAATATATTCATGTTGTATAAATCATTTATCGAAGTGGGAAAAGCGGGAGTTAAGGATGGCACTCCTGACATGCCAGATTCTCCATAAGAAGAACCCGCAGGAAAATGGAAAGCCATACCGCCTGTTTCAAACCTTTGTATCTCGGTGTCTGCGGTAAAGCTCGGCAATTTGCTGATGCTTTCCATGATGCTGGATGTCATCCGCGACTCGCCATCGATAGGTGAACGAGAGCCTATGCCACTGAATATATTATTTGCCATATCTAAGAATTGTATATAAAAACTGGAAAATAACAAATAAGTATTTGTTTTTTAGGCAATTAATAACAATGTAAAAAAGGTGTAAAAAGGGTTGCTATTAGTGTAAAAGTGTTTATACTTGTAAATGTGGATAGTAAATTTAAAAAGAAAATGAATTGTGGGGTGCATGATGAAATTAATCACTAAAGAAATAGAAGCCAAACTTTTAAAAAACATTGGCAACGAAGAAACCGCTAAACCATATTTAAAGTTGTTTAACCCGATGGGACCAGCAACTTGGTTGATCTCTGAATACGACAAAAAAAGCGGAATAATGTTTGGGTTGTGTGATTTGGGAATGGGATCTCCTGAACTTGGTTCCGTTAGCTTGAAAGAGATTGAAGAAATTAAATTGCCTTTTGAGCTCGGCATTGAAAGGGACATGTGTTGGGAGCCAGAAAAAACTTTGGCTGAATATGCGAAAGATGCCAGGGAAGCTGGATCAATTATAAACATACTTTAATGGGGGTGCATGATGATTTATTTCTACACAATACACAACAAGAGAGCTAGGCTCGAAGAGGGTTTTGGAATTGAGCCAAGAGAAGGCAATTCAGCTTGTGGCTGGGATCTTTGGTCAACAATGATAAGAAATGGCTCAGAGAAATTCAAGCCAGAGTATTTCAAATACTATAGCTGTGTGGCAACGATTAATTGCGAAACACCAGCCGAGGCTTTTCACTTGACCAACAGTGAAGAAGCGTTTGCCTATAACCATCTTCATGGTAATCCAGTCACGCCATTGACTGGTTCTGGAACTATTCCTTCAATGAGCGTCGGTGACATAGTTCTCGTCAATGATGAGTTCTGGATGTGTGAGCCTGAAGGTTGGGAGTTGCTTGAAGAGCTAACTTCTAAAAGGGCTAAGAGCATGAAGAAAGTAGAAGCTCTCAGATATTCAATATTGGCAGATTATGAACATGAAAAAGAACACTACAACAAAGGGGGTGCATGATGAATAATTGGTTTGATGAACATCTCGAAGTTGTCAGCTTTGGCGCTGATGGCAAGGAAGATAAAGAAATGGCAAAAGGTCTCAAAGCTGGTCTCAAAACTATTTTTGAGAACGAGTATGTCAAAGAGCCAACGGTCTGCGAAAGATGCGAAGGCACTGGGAAAATCAAAATCACATTTGAAGAGGCTTTGACTGGTGAACCAGCAAAGAAAGATCCAGTTTACTTGCCATGCTCAAGTTGCGAAAACACTACAAACACATGTAAAGTAATGTATAATGTAAATGGGGGTGAATGATGTTAAATACAAAAACTAAAAAAGTTACTGGGTTTTATGGTGCTGGCATCCCATTAGACTTCGGTGAGGTTGTTGCTGTGTATACTGACAACACTGTTGACATTCTTTGGAATGATGGCAGAGAGGTCAATTACAACTTTAACAAAATTAAAGTGGGCAATCACGAAAACGGTATTGGGATTTATTGGGGTGTCGACAAAGACGCAATTCCATTTAGTAGTTATTGGTAGGAGGTGAATGATGAAAAAAAGAAAGTATAAAATCTATCCTGACTTCAATGAAAAGGATTGGGGCTGGATTGCAAAGGTCTATGAGAGAGCAGGTCCGTCCAACCGATGGACATGCATATCGAAAGAGCCGAAAGAAGGAACCTTTTTCGGTCCTGGTTTAGTGGTTGAAAGAGCCCACGAAGAAGCCAAAGAGAACAATGGCATCGTTTGCTTTTATGACCGAAATAACGATCTCGTTGAGTGGATTGACTACGAACATTCTGTTGTCACCACAATCAACAAAAGAGATTTTATAGGGGGTGTGTGATGAAACCAACAGTAATAAGAAGCACGAAAGAAGATAAGCTAGTTTCCATAAAGATCTATGATCCAAATTTAGAAACATTAAAAGCAGAATATCTTAGTGATGTTTTTGATTTAAAAAGCAAAGGTCTTTCTATGAAAGACGCAACTTGGGCTGCCAAGGCTGGTTTATATCTTAAAGACAAAAAAGCATTTAATAAAATAATAGAAATAATAGAAGGGGGTGCGTGATGAATAATTTTGCAGATATAAAAAGAAAACTTATTGTGGGTCAATCTCTTAAATGTTTAAAGAATGACTTTTCAGATAAGCATGTGGGCAAAACCAGAAAAATAGAAAAGGTGCAAACAAACGCACTTGTGTTTGAAGGTGGCTCTCGGCTTGGTTTCCCAAAAGCTAAATATGTTGAAGTAATAAACGAAAACACTTTTAGCCTGGTAGAAGGAACTTGGGCAAAAATAGCAGAGAGAAATTTTAACGAAGGCAAAAAAATTGTCTATCAATTTGTTACATAATTTAGAGGGGGTGCGTGATGAACTTAGAAGAAGCAAAAAAGATTGTGGGCAATCAGCCTAAATGGGCAATCAAAAAAATGGTTATAGCTTTAAGCATTGGCTCATGGTCGAATACACCAGAGGAAAACGAGAGGCTTGTTGCGGCTAAATTAGTGTTAAAAGGAGAGCAGAAATGAGTAAAGCCTATGGTTATGTTCGGGT
>Ga0208433_1000653_pt1 | contig 14265 bp, 4 predicted proteins | sample 3_EtaG_FD_184075 | JGI IMG/M metagenome (GOLD analysis project Ga0208433, IMG submission 184075) | Marine viral communities from the Subarctic Pacific Ocean - 3_ETSP_OMZ_AT15126 metaG (SPAdes) (version 2) | ecosystem: Environmental > Aquatic > Marine > Oceanic | place: Pacific Ocean | collected...
GTTAATTGGGTCTTGTACCTCATCAGCGTATCGAACTTGAACAAGAAATGCGTTATAGTTTTCCCCAACTATTGGGTCTTTTCTAGCCATTAACTGTTCTAGTTCTTTTTGAGACAGTCTAGGGTCATTTATTCTTTCCCCTCTTTCCCCAGCTTCGTCCTTTACAATAACAAAAGACCATTGATTACCAGCTTCATCTTTAAAAGAATGGTAGTCTTTATGTTTAGGAGTATATGTCATATTGTTTTCGTCTGCTGCCTTCCTTTGTGCCGCCATCTCATCTAATACTTTAGATATAAATTTCCCCTCGTTTGTCTCTTCTCTCCACTTTTGATTCTCTTCAAAGTTAGATGGTATATGTGCTGTTCTAATATATCTAACTCTACCATCAAGTATGTCTTGATAGAACCTCTGAAATGAAGATTGAGAAGCAAGTTTTAAGTTCTCATCGGTAGCATTTATACTATCCTTAGAGAACCAATATTTCTTTTCAAGTCTTACATCGCCAACTGTACCATCTTGTACAGAGCCGTCTCTCGCAGGAAAAGAAACTAAATATCTAGTTGCATCTTCTCCATGTATAGTTACCTCTGCCTTTTTTCCAGTCTTACTTGTCAATATAAAACCTTCTAAACCTCCAAATACAACAGAGTTTAGACTATCTCTATTGTTCCAAATGTTGTCATTATGATAATTGATTAAGCCATTAGTTATATTAGTATACCTAGTTGTAAAGAAACGAGCTTTGCCCTGAATAATATCAGAGCTTCGTTTAATCATTTTAATAATCTTTGCAAACTTACCTGTTTTATCTCTAGAATAAACTAAGTTGGCCGGTTCCCATAATGCTCGTTCCCAAAATGTTAGAGGTTCTCCTGATGGCTTGTATCCTTTAGCTGCTTTATTAAAATGTTTATCTAATTTCTTATGAAATGACTTAGCTCTTCTCCAATGATATTCATTAAGGTCAACTAGTGGTTCAGTAAAGTCATCTGAAAACTCGTCACGTATCATATTTAAGAAATCATCTATTACAGTAGGGTCATAAAAGCTTGTCTTACCAAGCTCATCTACATGCTTCTTCAATAGATTATGTATATCAGACATATACTTTAATCTTTTCTTAGATTCTTCTATCTTTTTTGGGTTAGGTTTTCCTGTAAGTCTATGGTATTCTGCTTCAACTGGACTAAGGAATCCAACTAGATTCCCTATAGCAGCCTTCGCTTTAGATTCAAAAAAGGTTACATCAGTATTAGAATATTCTCTAATACCTCTTAACGTACTACATTTCATTTACTTGCTACCCTACACCCATTGTCTATTTCATACTTGTCTTGCGCTATATCAACTCTAGTGTCTTTCCATTTTTCTTGTGCCACTCTCTCTTCAGTATTACTAGAAGCATCAAGACCATCACTCCATGCATCTAAATACTCTATACTTAAATCTTCGTCCATTAACTCCCACGGCAATAATTTATCTGCTGCATCAGTTATCATAGCACTAACCCCACCTCTCTTATTAATACGAACATCACTTCTTTCTAATGCATTCAAAAACATGTGAGTATGTAAAAACTGAGCCCCCGGTGAAAGAGCAAGAAACTGATGTATATGGTCTTCTATAAATGCTCCCATCATTTTACTATACTCGTTTCTTACTACTCTATCCTCTGTCGCATCATATTCAGTCCCATCTTCTGCGATGTACATCTTATCTTTTCCTATGTTATAGAATCTTGTATGCATCAGCCTTGCAAATTTTTTAGCTGCTTCCAAGTCACCCTCTGCTATAGGAACTTTATACTTATCTACTAAGTGTGCAAAGTTTGCATTAATTGAATCTCTGGCAAATATAAAAGCATTCTTAAGTCTTGTATGGTTATACCTTGTAACGTCCCAATTTAATACCTCACCCTCTTCACCATGATTTTTTATCTGTTCCCTAGCGAGTTTAAAATATTTAGCAAAGCCTTGTTCAAGACTAGTAAATCTATTATTCATAGTAACGCTTTTTACCAATTTCTTTAATCTTTTATCGCTAGTAAACATGTGCCTTTTAACACGAGCCCCTTTCTCCTCTGGTGTTGATGCAATAAAGTTTGCTTTATCGAAGGAACGTCTTCCGATTTCTTGAAGACCTAGTGAACGTCTATTTTTATCACGTCCTTGTCTAAATTGAGAGTAGTTAAAAAAGTTAAAAACATGTCTCATCATGGTTAATGCACCTTCTTCTTTAAGAAGAGATTTAGTAACAGATGGGGCTCCCTTTGGAGAATCAGCATCCTTCCACGAACCATCCTTCATTTTTCTAATATTTCTTTTGTCAGCTATCATTCTAGAAAATAAGAAGTTATATCCACTTTTTCCGTATAAGTCTTCATTTCCCCATCCCCATCCATAAAGCAAAAGCTCTTTAGCATTGTCCACAGAAGCCTGTAATATAGTTGCCATCTCATGAGCGGACGTAGTGTATAAGTATACCTCATTTTCTCCAGTTTCCTCTGTTACACTTGTAACAAAAGGTCTTTCATCCCCACCTATCGTACCTTCCCATGTTAATCCATAGTTCTTTTCTATATACTCTTTTCCTACAAGTCCATACACTTCCCCTTGCTGATATATATTATTAAGTTTAAATCCATACATATCCTGCCTCCCCATCAGACTAGCCTTCTTATCAGATACGTAGCCAAAAGCCCTAGTACCTTCTGAAGTAGTTTCTAATAAGAGAAATTCGTTAGGCTTGTTTTCATTACGTAGAAATTCTACCTTTCCAGTAAGAGTTCTTGGCCCGTGCATTTTCATATAAGCCGAAACTGTCATCTTGCCCTTTGAATCGTGTATGGGAGTAAAAAACTTAGCAATAGCCTGTGGAGCTTTAGCACTACTTATTCTAGAAGGCATAGATGTCTCACGACCTGCAAACTTTAACAGCTCTTCGGGAGTTTTGATAAACTTACCATCGCTGGTAATAATCTTAACTTTATCATTCTCCATTAGTTGTTTCATAACTATACCACCATCAGCCGTAAGAACATCTATATCAAGAGGTGCATAGTCCATTATAACATTTGAGTTAGATGGAAGAAATGCCAACTTTGCATTTTCCAAATGAGCAGTCTTCCCCTTATCAGTAAGACCAACAACTATATCTTTATAAGATAAAAGCTCTCTAATATTTTTAGCGTTAACAGAGATACCTTGGGCAAATTGTCCTACCGATACCATAGAAGTAAACTTTTTAATATCATCAAAATTAGCAAGGTTTCCTGTGTGTGTATCATGCTTAAAAATTCCAAGCTTGATACTCTTCTTCCTATTTTTAAATGCTTTAGAATTAACTGCCTTTTCTAAGGCGTTAGTTAGCTTGTCCGGCAGAAACTCTAGTGCTAGATGGTCACCGTCATTGTCACCTTGCATAATGTTATATAAAACTTTAGAGTTTGGGATGGCTACATTCCCTAGACCTATTCTTATTTCTTTAATTCTTAAAATTCTAGGAGAACCAACATCGGGGATAGGCTGTCTATGAACTAATGTTTTAATATCCTCTACAGCTAAGACAGCATTTAACTGATTAACAGCATCGTCCCTTGTCTCTTTATTCTTATAAAGAGCATCCCATTCTTCCCTAATGCCCCTCTCTTTTTTAGAAGCAGACCTATCTTTTTTACCTATAACCTTATCTGCTACTCTTTTAATAGTAACCTCATTCATGTCCCCTACTATTATCTCGTCTTCAGCTACCTCGTTTTTCCAATCGGGATAAATAGTAAATAGAGTACCTTGCCCCGTTCTTCTCCCCTTAAAAGCAGTCTTCTTAATTAACATATTACCAAGACTACTTCTATATCTTCCCAAGAAAGCAGAATGTCTTAATGCTCCAGCTTTAATGCGATTGACAATTTTCCCTTCCTTTAAAGAACCGTAGGAATCAAGTATTCCCATACGCTTTAAATTTCTTTTAAGAAAAGACGGGTTCCATCTTCCCTTGATTAAAGTAATTATATTTTCTTGCATTATATCAAGTATATGAAAACCAGCTAATTCTAATGCTTTAGCAACATCAGGGTCTTTCATTAAATCAGGTGCAATAAACATCTCATACCAAGATAGTGGATGTGCTGCACTAGGCTTTCCTTTTGGAGAAGAACCAAAAATAACTTTCATAGATGTCTCAGGGAAATTATAATCAAAGACTTCATTTGTAACATCAAACTGACCGGTGTTTCTTTTAGCTTCATCTTTAGTGGCAAACATATCAAACTCAACCCCGTTACCATCGTAAAAATGCATCTGCCCATTCTCGTCTTCCCTTGTTTCCATAACAAGACGACCAGTCGCTTTGTCCAAGAAACGTAACCCAGGAGGTGGCTTAGATGCGTTAGCTTTAATAGCCAAGACACTCTCTTTGTCTTCGGTAATATGATAAAAAGATGGTTTAAATTCAGATAAGGGATATTCATTTGCTTCAGGCTTTCTACCTGTTGCCTCCTCAACACCAGATATAATTCTATCATTAACACCTAAGAACCCATCACCAAAATATCTAGGCTCACCAGTCTCTGTATAATCTTCCTTTGGGTCTCGCCTTACTACATTACCATTAGCATCTTCATACTCTATCTCAATAGTATCCATGTCCATAACCATAACACGTGTATCACCAAGACCTCTCGGTGTACTTCCTTCGTTAAATGGTATCCTTGTCCTATTAAAATAGTCTTTTACTCCCCTAGTTTGCATATCATCTTCCATGAGATAATTATTTCCCATGACAGATTTCCACCAGTTGTGCCTAGCCGCAGCTTGTAATAATACAAAATCATTTTCTTCAGCTCTTGTTAGAGCGCTCTCTTCTATGTCTTTGAGGTGCTGCTCTGTCATTCTACCAGCAGCTATCTCATCTCTAAAGTATTCAACTACTTTTTTATCCTTCCAAAGAGCGCCATTCTTATATCTAAATTGATTCCCTACTCTGACAATCATAAACGCATTTTTATCCGCACCTTTAATTCCTAAAAGAGCCATTGGTCTTGGGCTACCTTTTTCACTTTCAAAATAAGAAAGCTGGTCTTCTAAAAACTCTATGTCTTCAAAGTTTAAAAAGTCAGGCCCATATTGTGGGTCTTCAAAATTCCTCCATTTAGAATATCTTGTTTCAGCAAACACATCAGAGCCAAGCATCATAACTGTGTCTTCACCGACATCTAAATCGTCTATAAAGCTTTTATTAATAAATTCAGATTGTGTGTTTCCCATAAAATCTTTTTCACTGCTTTTTAACTGAACATCACCATCAACTGACTGTAGAAACACCTTAGTACTTCTTCTTATAGTGTCATTAGCATGGTTGTAAAAACGAATAAAAGCATTACGTTCTTTTCTATTAAGAGTTTTTTTCTTTTTCTGCTTTCCTTCAAAGTCTGCTAAAAACATTACTTTTCTATTAGTATTTTGAGCAAACCCGGCAGCTCTAATATATGTTAGGAACTGTTTCATACCCTCAATGCTTCCAACATCTACTTCTAGTTCTCTAGCCTTATGAATCAATGTTGCCACTTCACTATTTAAAAGAGGTGCGCCAAATAGTTTTTGAGTAGACTCTTCAAATCTCTTAAATACAAAGTCTGCAGGAGAAGCATCCTCTCCAAGAGTCTCATCTTGCTCATCCTCTGGGTCTTCAGTTAAAGACTCGTCAAACCCCTCTCCCTGCTCATTGTTGATAGACGCAGCCCATCGCTTTAGTTTCCCTTGCGCAGACTGTGGAACAGAGTATAGAGGGTCAGTTCCATATAGTTCCTCAGCGAATATGTCAATAACATCGTTCTTATTGAACTTAGTAGTTCTAAACATATTCTTAAGCTTTCTATAAAACCTTTTTATCCATCTTGCCGCCTTGGCAGGTAGAGACTCTGAAGCCATAGTTATATATACATTAGCAACCTGCCTAGCAAGATACTCTTCAACAACAGCAGTGTCTAGCTCCTCTTGAGTCATTGTGCCTGCGTCTTCAAATATGTCAATTAGCGGTGTCGACTTCTCTTTGAATATACCTTTCCCAATTTCTTCTAAAGTCTTTTTTAAATCTTCAACATATACACCTTCTTGGGCTTGCCCCTTTTTTATCTTAGCAGCCTTCCATTTATCAAAAGCCTCATTAAAAGACTCCTTAGTTGGGAATACTTTATTTATATCTTTTATAACCTTCCGTACTGTAAGACGAACATCAGCATTATCGGGCCAGTGCTGAGCTAAACGTAGCAAACCCATAGCTTCTTCTCTTATCTCAGAAATATTACCATCCTCAACAGCACTATAAAATTCACTCACTTCCTCTACAGCCCACTCAGCTTGAGCAGACTTGTCACCCTGTACAGCAGCTTCCTTTTTTCTCTCCGTCATGGTACGAAAATCTTTCGTCTTAATACCAGCAGGAGTAACAGGCTTCTCAAGGGATTCATAAGCATCTTTCTTAAATAGGTTAACAGCCTTTTTAACAAAGGGAGTATCTTGAATCATACTCCAATAAATATGGAAGTACTCATGAGGATAAGACTCTATAGGAGCTCCATCAGGAATACCAACCATTTCTCCTAAAGCAAATCCTAGAGAATTTGGACTTTCTTTCAAAAGCTTATCCAACTGCTTTGCACTCATATTCCTTACAAATGGCATACGCTTTTTTAGTCTAGCTATTATTTTCTTTCTAAATGCAGGACTTGATTGTAGCTGTCCTAACTTTCTTGGAATACTTCTAATATCAGAAGCTGTAGGTAGCCATTGTTTCAACTTCTTCTTTCTCTCAGCCACTTTTTTATCATGAGCATCAAGAGGAATCCTTTTACCCCTACCAGACTTCTTTTTTCTTTCTCTTCTACTTACTCTTTCACCAGGCACTTCCTCTCCCATCTTGTCAAGCTGTTCTTTTGCCACCTTAACTATTTTAGGATTGTCGCTTTTAAGCATATTATATAAAGTTGGAAGGTCAGTCAACTGTTCTAATGGTGCCTTCTTCTCTTCTTTCTTCTTTTTCTTTTTAGGTGCAGCTTCTTTTTTAGGCTTTGCAGGAGCTTTTGGTAAAGGCTTTAATCCAACATCCTCCCTAAACTTGGATACTTCTTCACTTCTCATAGTCTCTTGAAAAATACCAACTCCTCCTGGCTTATCCCTCATTCCTTTATTTAGTATTTCATTTGCTCTATTTATTGCTTCTTTTTGAGTGCGAGAATTTTGACCAACAGCCAGACCAGACTGCTCATTTGTAACTGACCATCCTTTTTCACCGGGTGTCTTATGAAGAACCCATGATGTACCGGGTGGAGCACTTTCAACTAGGTTTGTGACATCTTTCCCCTGGGCTCTCAAGGCTACTGGCCCTTCCTTAGTACGTGAGCTGATGCCAATCCATTTAAATCCTTTTTTTAATTTTGATTGCTCTCCTCTAGCCTTCTGTAACCTTCTAACCTTACCAACATTAGGTGTTCCTAGTTCTGTGGGGAACGGTGCTGTAATCTCTTCTTCAGCTACTTGTTCATCTACCTGTTCAGCGGCAACAAACTTAGACCCCTTCTTCTTAAACGATAGCAAAGATGTTTTACCATCATCTGTTCGTATCTTTGCTTTCTTATTTTTTGAATCAATAGTTAGTATAGTCCCAAACTTTCCCTTGTTTGCACCGAAAGTAATTTGTACCCTAGACCCTTCGCCTTTAGGAGATACTTCACCAAATCCTTCAAGCTCATGATAGGGAATAAGTCTTTCAATACGCTTCCCTTTCTTTTTTCCTTTTGTTGCAATACCGGCTACTTTTGCAACTCCCTTCATTTTATCTAATATAGTAACGGCAGCTCCTGCTAGTTCATGATGTTGGCTTAGTTTACCTGACTTTACTTTAGCAGATTGCCCAACAACCACTTTCTCTTTAATCTTGTCACCCTCTTTTTTCTGTTTTATTCGTTCCTTTGTTGAAGGTCGGGGTCTCTCAGGTTGAGGTCGGGGTCTCTCTCTCTGCGGTTGAGGTCGCTGTTGCCTCTCTTTCTTTGGTCGTTTCTTCCTTTCTTCACGTGAACGCTTCTCCTCTGCACGTTCTTGCTCTCTTGCAACACGTAAATTCTCTATATTAAGAGCTTCTAATCTACCTTGAACTTCATCTTCTGGTCTTTTTCTTCTTCTTCCTTTAGTATCAGACTGTATAGACCGCCTAGCTATACCAACAACTTCTTGTTGCTCACTCTCTGTTGCATCTTCTGATATATTAAGAATAGACTTAGTTGATAATACGTCACCCTTTTCACCGCGAACAGTCTCTTCTTCTATTGTGATTTTCCCTGTTGAATGCATATCAAGAAGAGTCGCTACATCGTCTACATTAACTCCTCCTTTATCAAGTATATTCTTATCCTGCATCCACTTGCCAACATTGTTAAGGAGCCTTCTCTTATCCCCATCTTCCATAGCATCTAAATCATCTATAAAGTCTGCGCCACGATTTCTAGCATAGTCTACTACTTGCTCTTCAAATGTTCTCCCTTTCTTAGCTTGTGAAACAGCCGTCATTACAGGCTGTGTTTCATCAGACTTAACCTCAGAAGGAGATACAGTTATAGGAGAGCCAGTAACAAGAGAAGTAAGAAAATCTTTAGCAGATAAGTCTCCTTCTTCAACGACTTCAACATCTCCAACAGGAGCCCCCTCAACGTGTACTTCTCCCTCTTCAATAACCTCCGCATCAGCAAGTTCAACACCCTCAGCGGCAGCTTCTTTTCTTTCTTCTTCTGTTAGACCAATAGAAGCCCACGACCTTCCCATAGGAGATGACCCAAACGTACCACCTGTTACAATACCAGCTATCGCCTGCTCCCTAATTTCGTCACTCCAAAACTGTTCTCCTGCAGCCTCCCAAGATGAAAAAGCATTCAGAAAATCTTCATACATATACTTTGCTACTTGGTCAGGTGTTTTAGCAGGAACATTTGGGTTCTTCATGACGTTGGTAATCATCATATCTAACTCAGCTTGTGACCACTCAGTAGCCCCTTCTAATAGAGCCTGGTCAAGAATACTAGTCGCTTTAGCAACTCCCCACTGTTTGCCAAAAATACCTGGTGCGTTACTCTTTGTCACCCCTTTATTCATAAAGCCCATAGTTAAGCTTTGTAATAGTCTATTTTCTACACCAGCTGGAGAGAATCTATTAACAAAGTACATCCACGGGGTAGTCTCAAGCCATCCTGCAACCATACTATATCCGAGAGCAGGAAGAGCTGCATATTCTCTAGCTTCTTCTTCAGAATATCCTTGGTCTGTTAATATATTCATCGAGTTTACATAATTAGAACTTCCCTCTAAGGCAGCCATGATACCATAAGATGATAACTTAGCTGCTTGACGAGCTGCTTGAGTTGCGGCTGCTCCAGCCATTGTTTTACCAAATGCTCCACGTGCTCCTCTTGTAATAAGATTTGCAGCACTAGAACCTCCCCACATAGTAAGTATAGATGGAAGACCTTCGGACAATGCTCGACTAAATACATCTGTATTCCATACATCTGCAACATTTTTAAAAGTAGTAGGCTCATCTTCATGCCACGCATATAGAGCCTGAAGTTCTACATTATCTTTTAATCTTTCTTGTGCTTGTTCCCTAAAATATCTACGTGTTTTACCCTCATCACCTAAAATATCCATGCCTGCCGAAGCAACATTCCTTGCTCCTTCTGCTACTCCAGACCCAACTCTACCCCAAAATCCTTGAGCTGCGTCACTCCCTATCGTTTCATATAACTTTTCACCCTCAGATTTAAGTTGTGGAAATAGAAATTTTAAGTCTTGGTCATTTAGATAATCAGTAAACGATGGGTTTTTTTGAAGTATGTACCTTAGAATATCATCTCTTTCCCATGCATCGAAAGAGCCAGCAGGGTATTTATTAAGAATTAAACTTGAAAAGTCGTCTAAGGATATATAACCGTCTCTAGGGCTTGGCATTTAAATAGGACTGTATATGTGAGTTTTTAGTGCATTCAAATATTCTTCAATAAAGAGACCAGAAAAACCTGGGCTATCAGTACGATTTCCACTAATCATTCTCTTTGCTACAGATGGTTTCATTGTTTCTAAAATCTCTATAACAAATTCATCAAAAGCTTCTTCACTTTGAGGTAAGTCTTCTATGCTATATGCCTTATTTAGTTCTCTCATAGTTTCACCTCTAGATATTCCTCCTAAGATTTTTTCTATTTTTTCTGTAACTGGGCCCAATTTATGTTTACCAACAGGGCCAATAGGGGAGCCTGTTACAATAGTATGTGCATCTCTTTCTGGTTTACCCCCTTTACCACGGGTATAGCTACGCTCATCAACTCTTCCTTCAAGACTAATATTAATAGGAATAACTTTTCTATAGTTAGCTAATAATTCTTCCTGGTCTTCTGTCAGTTCTATTTTCGTAAATAAATCAGCATTTTGATTTTCAGCAGCTAATGCTATAGAATCAAGGTATGCTTGCTCCTCCTCAGGCGTAAGATTGGGAAGAACAACAGTTTTATATGGGTCTGACTGTCCGGCTATCTTAGTCATAGCTGGAAAAGCTTCCATAGAATTTATCACATCATCTCGTACTTGAAACATTTTCTGCAGTAATCCAATATCTGTCCCAATTTTTACATGCTGTGGGTCAAGCCATAATAACTGATGGTCAACTTTAAAACCTTTAGGATTCCCTGTCCACTCACCAGTTTTTTCATCAAAAAACATCTTCTTTATACTTTCAACAAGTTCTGCTTTTGCTGCAAGAGGGGATTTAGTCTGACCTTTAACTTTTGCTCCTCTCAAATTAGCATGATAATTTTCAACCATTTTATGAACAGCCCCATCATCATCAGCAAATGCAAGAGCTACTATCCCATTATCTAGAGTCTCTTTTGCAGATAATAGCATATCAGATGTCGTTGCATCTATAGCAGTATCACTAATATTAAATGCGGAAGGAGCAAATGCACCCTGAAAAGGAATATCATAGTCTTTAACAGCTTCCTGTAATTCTTTGCTCCATACTAAATGTTTAGACAAATTATTTATCGTTTTAAAGTCATAGTTATGAGATAAAATCATTTGCTTTTTACCAAATCTAATCATCTCATATGGGTCATCTATACCCTGGCCTACTCTCTGTACATACATTGCCTGTATCACAGATGCTGGTACTTTATCTTTATATAAATCATGCATCCACCTATTAGGATTATCTTCCCCTATACCTGTTGAATATATAGTTGCCAATCCTTGTAGTTCAGCTTCTTGGTCTTGAATATCTCTAAAGATATGTGCGTATTCACCTTCGTAGTCAGTTCCCTCAATCATACGAGATTGAAGGATGTCTTTAGAGTCAGACAGATTCCTAAGTGCATAATTTATAGTATTCATAACCTCTTCTGGATTCTCAAGAGTATGTAATTCACCATCAAAACGATTGCCAGTCGGAATATCAAGAGAATACTGATTTTGCCCGGTATCTCCATCACTCAATAGTAATGCTTTGCTAATGGAACGTGAAAAAGAAAGAGCATCAGTTGCATTACCATATGAATTATCTCTATCAAATACACTAAGACCATCAAATATCTGGTCTATATTCTCTACAAGACCTTTTTTCATATCGTCTGTTAATATTTGATTAGAACTAATAGACCTTAAACCTGCATATAGATTCTTTCTAAGCATATCAACTTCAGACATTTTAAGTGGTTCTTGTCGATTTACTAACTCAAAACCATCCTGTATATCATCATTTATACTCTCAACAGATGCAAACTGACGCCCTGAAATACCCTCCATCTCTTTAGCAATATCTACTGGTCTGTATATAGGGTTTTTAAACATATCAAGAATCTGTTGAATTTTCTCTCTTCCGTACTGTTTATCGTCTAACTGAATACCTTGTTCATCTAAGTCTCTATCTGACTTTTTCAGAAACTCTTCAGCCTGAGCCATCACATTTAACCCTATAATGTGTTCTGATAATTCTCCATATTGCTCTCTAGATAAACGTGTAACAGCATCCCTTCTTACTTTCATAATACTGTCTATCAGACCTTGAATCCCATCACCACTGCTTTTATCAAATTGATTAGTTTCTCTCCACTTAGTTAAATCGTCTAGAGACTTATTAAATTCACTTTGTACCTGATGGACTGCTTTAGATTGGTCTAAAACGTCTTGAACATGAGACTGTGTTAGGTCATATGTATGTTCTACGCCAGGAGTTTCCTCTAAAATACTACTTCTATTAGAGTCTAATAAATCGAGAACACTCTGTTGATAATCTAAAGAGTCCTTAGATGAAACTCTTCCTGCAAGAGATAGGAAATTAGAACCTAAAGACAATGCTGTTCGGTCTGTACTTCCTGTCATCTGTCTCATAAAGACAGCTAAAGACATTAAATCTCTTAACTCTCTTGGTATAATTCCTTGACCTTGCGGAGATGTAACCTGTCTAATAGCCATTATGCATTCTCCAACTGTTCTAAGTTCATTAACATATCATATAACTGGTCTGAGAACTCTTGTTTATATCCACGAATATCTTCTTTCAATCCTATATCAGACATTTGTTCTTGCCTTCCAAGCTTTCCTAAATCCTGTTCCATACCAAAGGTAGCCTGAGCTAATCCTGCCCCCAATCCAGCCTGTTGGCTAGTATAGTCTTCATACATACTTCCTGCACCACCTCCACCACGTCCCATTCCTAAACCACTAGACCCTGCTCTTTGTCTTTCTTGTTCAGAAGCTTCAAACATACCTCTACCAGTTTGCGCAAGTAACCCACCTAATTGTCCTTCCATTCCAGATTTTGCAAATTCAAAACCTTTAGCTAATCCTTGTCTTTCTGCTTCAAAACCTTGTGTTGCAAGTCCATATTTCTCTTTAGCAAAATCTTCTCTCCATCCATAGTCTTCTTCATAAGAAGGAAGATACTTTGAATACTCACTATCAATGTCAAAACCTTTAAGTATATCGGCTCCAGCCATTGAAGATAGCTTCTCAACGCCAGGAGACCAGTCTTCAGAACCAAAACCTGCCCCAAATTGATTTTCTAATCTAGCTTGTTCAGCATCTGCGTCCCACTGTTGGCCCCACTGGTCTGGTCTATCTTTCTCTACATCAGATTGCTTCTCATATTTACCAGGCATTATCCAGCTCCTTTCCTTCTAGTCGCATACCTAGATAATCCGTAAGCACCAGCACCAGCAGCCATACTACCACCTATATACTTCCCCATACCAGAAAAAGATGATGGCGCCCATTTATTGAGTCTGACTTTTGAACCAATTTGTAAATCATCAAATTTTTTCATCGGATTAATTGATTTAAGCTGTTCTATTCTTGCTGTAGCTTCTTTACTTCCAGCCTTTAGACCTTCACTTGAAGCGATACCAGAAAAAGTATCACCTTTAGCTATTTCATGCATCTTAACACCTTCCATCTGAGCCTTACCAGCAGCACCCCCAAATATCTCAGCGCTTCCATGTAGCTGGGTTCTTCCACCTGCTGTTAGATTCCCAAACATTTTACCTTGAGTAAATACATCTGTAGTTCCAGCTGTACCTTTCATAACTCCACTAACTTTGGTTTTAATACCTGATGCTAATTCTTTTCCACCAGCCATAGCTCCAGCCATAACGGCTGAACCAAGAGCAGACTTTAACTGAGTTTTACCAAGCTGTCCATATAAGCTTTTTATATCAGATGTTCTTTCTTCTCTAGTTCCTTTAAAAAATTTACCCTTACCGCCTTTTAAGGCTGTAAGCCCAGCTGTCTCCATTCCCTTTTTACCAACTGCTCGTTTACCTATTGAAGAACCAGCTAAACTTCCTGCTCCAGCTGCCATAGCTGCTCCAGCCCATCCAATAGGGCCTAGAGCTGCAGCGGCTAACATTGGAACACCTATTGAGCCAATCATACCTCCTATTGAAGTCCACTTGCTCCTCTTCCCAGCTCTTGCGCTTGCTGTACCAACATCTGAGGATACAGCTCTCTCCTGTCTTCCGGCTTCTTTTGCTAATAAAAATCGTCCTCTAGCCATAATACACCTCTAAGTAATTTAAATGTTGCTCTTTAATTCTTCAACCTCTGCTTTAAGCTCTTGTATTGCCTTTATCATAGGCATAATCAACTCTGCATATCTCATTGAGTATGAATCAGCGTCACTATCATACTCCCATATCATTTCAACCGAAACTCCTGATGCTTCTAAAGA
>Ga0208433_1000673_pt1 | contig 14035 bp, 20 predicted proteins | sample 3_EtaG_FD_184075 | JGI IMG/M metagenome (GOLD analysis project Ga0208433, IMG submission 184075) | Marine viral communities from the Subarctic Pacific Ocean - 3_ETSP_OMZ_AT15126 metaG (SPAdes) (version 2) | ecosystem: Environmental > Aquatic > Marine > Oceanic | place: Pacific Ocean | collected...
TTACTTTGATTTTAAGCATTACTTGCTCCCTTATCGTTATTGGTTTCATCATCTCTTAACTTCTTCCACTCAGCCTTTGGAACATACTCAGCCTCGTGCTTTTCCACCACTTTCCTAGCATCTTCATCTCTAACCCGTAGGAGCGTACCTATAGGTACTTGTTTCCAATGCTGGGAATTCTTTGTTACAGTTCTTATAGTTTTCATATTATTCCTTTTAATGAGAAAGCCTGCCTAGTAAGGGCTAAGCAGGCTCCTCCGTGAGAAGTGGTCAACTACTCTTCATCCACACTCGGATAATTACAGTCCAAAACTCGTCTATCTATGTCTCCCAGGCCATCACCATCGTTATCCCTATACCAGGTAATCATGCCAGTTCCATTACATTTACCACAGACATCCCATTTGTTAGAATAGCAGTCATCATCTATGTCATCCGAGTTACGTACCCAACCACTTGTTACAATACTTCCTGTATGTAGATTGGTAGTATATAGTTCACCATTCCACCAGAAAGTATGTCCTTCACCTTTAGCCCTATATTGTATTGCGAAAGCATCTTCGAACAACATATCATCTAAGTCCATCTCTACATATGTCCATTCTAGCTTACCATCAGTTCCATTTGTTGCTACAGGTGTTTGCTTCTGTGGTGTAACATCAGTGCTGATTGTCTTAGGAGTAGTTGGTTCCCCTCCTCCTTCAGCTTTGTCACACCCTATCATCATCACTATTATTGCTGTAAGTATTACTTTGATCTTCATCTTTTATCTCCAGTGCTTGTTTTATTAACTTCATTTGCTTTTTAAGTATGACCATCTCACTAAACATCTCTTTAACTAGATGTGAAGGTATAGGCCTATCTTCTTCTTCAGCTTCCATCAACAACCTCTTACTCTCACCCATCAGCCAATATAGCCAGCCAATTTAGAGATATGGGTAAGTAGTTTATGATCTAGTTTAACAATACCCTTACCTGGAACATGTAGATCTACACCAGTAACATGTACCGTAGATACATTATTAGCAGTATGTATTAACTGTTCATCTCCAAGCTTCCTATATGGAGTCATAGGATTAACTATTGTATTAGTCTTGGGTGTAGCCATTATTGTTTTATCTTTAGACCATCTTGCTAAGGATATAGGTGTAGTATTATTCTTACGTGCTACTTCTATTCTTGCATAAGTTAGTTTAATACCCTGATTTAATAAGGTTATTACTTCATTTACGAGTCCACGCTTTTGCGCATCTGTGAATGTCCTTCTTGTTTTACGTGTGCGTTTCATACTTCTCCTTGTTATTATACTGTGAAATGAGGATTAGGTCGTCTATAAAACCTTCTATCCCCAGGATTACATGCGACATTAAGATCAAACACGTTGTGGTTAATCTTCTTCATGTCCATTATTGCTGTTACCTTTGCTTCCAACATAAGAAGCTGTTCCATTAGTGTGGTCGTCATTCATTAACTCCCTTAGTTTAGCTTTGACCTGTTTTCTTTCACGAAATAGCCTAACACGCTCGGTGCTAGAACTAGCTAGTGGTTCTATCTTTATTGTCCCCCAATCAGGATTTAAAGCATCAACACCACCTAGTTGTACTATTCTTTTCTTCGTTGTATCTATAAGTGTCTGAGATATCTTAGTATTATGCTCAGTAAACTTACCTATTCCTAACCGCAGGAACTTGGCTAACTGATCTCTGTACCATCCAATAAGAGACTTTCTTGTTGTTAGCATGTATTGTTCCGATTGTGACATATATTATCTCCATAAATAAGTGTGTATGATTTCCATGATCCACAATGCTATGTATACGAGAACACCCATCTGCGCTCCATATACTATAGCATCTATAGTTCTACATTTCTTTAAATCCACATTATTGCTCTACTGACTGATAGTATAAATAAGCACACAACTGAGCTTATAACTATTATCATAAAGAATAATGGTACATAACCTATTGGCTGCCTCTCTTCTTCAGAGAATAGCCATTGATAGAGTTTAGTCAACATCATCTACTGGTGGAACTGGGAATCTACGTAGTGGATAACCCTTAAGCATCACCAATAATAGCTGTCCTAACTTAACCTGTTCACTAGGACCAAGACTATCTTCTGGATTTCTCCACATAAATGTAGTCACATCACCTAGTTTAAAGCTTAAATCAACTCTACCAAGTACATGATGTACTCCCTGTCCTTCTTCTCTCCAATTATCTTCAGTTACATCAGGAAATACTATGTTAGTATACTCAATTGTATGTTCATGAAGAGGCATACAATCTAACTCTATTTGGTGAGCATGTTCTAATGCTCTAGGCATATCAATAACGATACGATCACCATAATCTATATCTTTAGTTACATCTTCACCTTTTACTATAATGCTGAGATATTCTTCTTCAGTCATTTCTCTGCATCCATCAATTAAGACTTCTTCTGCCATTTACTTCTCCTTTTTGTTATGTGTGAATAATTTAGTGAGAGCAGCCTTCAACATTGTTGACATAGCCGGTTACAATAGCCAACTCAATGTGCTATCTTAAATCTATTACTAGATCTTAGTAACGGGGAAGAATATGTACATATCCAACATGCTATGCCCCTAATTCAAACCACTCTCAAATTTGTCAGGGAAGGCCCGTCTGGGGATTCTCCCCTCTAAAGGACACACGACCTATATTATACGTGCATTTTACCCTGAAATTAATGCTAGCTACCCTGATCAGAGTTCTCTGGTACGTGCATACCTAGAGTATCACCGAAAATGACATCACAATGACATCATAACCAGCCATCAGCTAGCAAGTATAAATGTGAAAGAAGCAGACTAGGTTTGTGAGGGTGATCAGTTGCCCACATTCCATCTCGCCTGCTTCCAGTTATGACCCGATCGGTCTTTAAATTAGTGGAGGGTGAGTGATGGGCTCAGTCCCTCCTTGCTACATATTAGTTAGAACCCTAGTGTGTATCATGTAGTTGACCAGTTCAGATAGTAACTATTAACCATAATAATGGTTATATCTTTGTACATCCCATCATGTAGTGTGTATGTAATGTCTTACTATATAACATAGGCAAGAGTACACACAATAGTAGAGTGTAATGGGGCTCAATTAAGAACCCCGTTACGATGCTATTCCGCAGGTGGATTGTCCAACTGATCACGCAACTCAGCTATAATCTTCTTCTGTTTAACATCTTGAGTACGTAATTGTGATAGAGTATCACCCATTTCCTTCTGTTGTGTCAATACCTTCGCAAGTAGTGCGCTGTCTGGATCATCACGCTTGATTTCATACATATTAGCACCAGATAGTACTAAGTTGACGATATCTTCGGCAGGTGCCATCTTCAATGCTCTAGGTAGCTCACGTACTGCTGCATCCATCACATCTTTAGACATGTGATCAACACCATTCTTTAGGTCTATGAACATACTGTTTGAACCACGGTTCTTTAGTATCATTACAGTCTCCTTATAGTTTAAGAGTAATTAAGTCACTTCAAAAGTAAAAATACAAAACAAAAATAACGTAAACACGATAGTGAAAAACCCGTTAGTCGGGTGTCCACTTGTATATATAACCAAGCAAACAAATGCTACAATTTTGAAAGTTTTTCCCTTTTGTGATATTTATCACTTGCTTTCCGGCATTTCGCGTTATATATTTACCATATGAATTGGCAGGATATGTACGAGGTAGCCCTTGAGCGGATACGACAACTTAATAGAGAGGTCACACTGTTAGGCACTATACTTCGTGCATATCTGCCTGTAATAGAAAAGGATAAAGATGAAAAGAGATGAATGGTTTCAGCTAGTAAGATGGTTCAATCTCGTGGTAGGCTTATACAACTTATATTACTATGTCTCATTTGGCAACTGGGCTTTATTAGCCCTGGGTGGGGTCAACATAGCAGTATTCGTATTCAGCAGGAAGATGCAGGTGAAATCCTCCTATTCTTAATAAATGTAGCAGTAACTATAGCGGGAAAAAAGCTTGACAAAGGGTATAAATGTCCCCTATATTGTGGGGTAGATCACAAACATATATTATGGGAGTACGATGAAGTCAAAGAAAGTGACATACCGGCAGTTAATGGAATATATCACGGTATTAGAGACACAGTTAAAGAACAATCAACAGGCAGTATACGACCTATCGCAGGTATTAACTGATTACGTAGAGTTGAGGGGTAAATCCAAGGCTTTAAACCGGTTTATGCGTAAAAAGCATTTAGGATCGTCTACTCAGATTGAAAGTAAATGGACCCTATTTTGTAAGTTCTGTAAAGACAGCTACTTATCGCTGAAAAAAAAGCTTGACTTTTAAATATAAACCTAGTAAACTACTACTAGTAACTACGCTTAAGATAAAGGAGGTTGCATGAAAGTATACCACATAACGATTGCTTATGACAGAGAAGAACAGCAGTGGGAGTACTTTTGCGAAACAGAAGAGATTCTTGAGGGGAGTGAAGAATACGACGATTTAACGACGCGTGGATATGTGGATTTATCGGAGTATTTTGATGAAGAAGGGTTAGAGCTTATCACAGGCTGCTATATTATGGGAGAAGCTTAACAAAACGCTTCGCGTTTTACTTGGGGGGATATGAGAGAATATAAAGTTAATGGACTCGCCCATCGTGTATATGATGAGGATGACGAGCTACCTAGCGGTCTGGTAGTCCAGCAGGACTGGAGAAAGGCTGTAATCGGAGATTGGGTTAAGGCAGATGATAACTGCATAATTCAGATCTTACGAAAGGGTGAAATGCTTACTCGGAACAAGGTCAGGGAGTACGTAGGTACATGTACGGGAACATTCCCAGTTAGACTAAGCGTAACAATGGACACGAGTAGGCGAGATCACATCTACTCATTTGGCGGAAAGAAGCCCCAAGACACTCTCTTGGATCGGACCACAAATAGTAAGCACGAAACCCTATTTATTCAGTATATGGTCTCAGGTATGTCGATGTCTGAGGCCTATTTAAAGGCATTCCCTACGACACAGTCGGGATACGCTACCGAACGGGCTGCGCAGCTCATGAAATTGGAGAGGATACACAGTCAAGTGAAAGAAGAATTAAAGCCAGTATTAGAGAAATTAGGAATAGATGATGAATCTGTATTAAAGGATATACAGCTTACATCTAAAACAGCTGAGAAAGAGGACGTACGCCTACGGGCGCTTTTTAAACTCAGTGATATCCTGGATCTAGAAGATAAGACTTCAACCAAGGTCACTACGGTTACAGGAGCATTATTTCAAGGATTTACTCCGGATAAATTAGAAGAAGCAGAAAGACCACAATTAGAAGAAGGAGATAAGGATGCCTGATAGTAAGGATAATATGACCCCTATGAAGGGTAAGAGCTTCACTGAGAGGCTAACTATAGACCATAATATACCTAGTGCACTTTCAAGTAATGTAGGTAAAGCAATAAGGGAAGGTAATGATCCTACTACTGCAGCAAGAGGTATGTTAGAAGATTTAAGGGTTGAAGCAGGTTTCGATTTAGGTAAGGGTTATGGGGTAGAATTTGAAGGAGAGAACTTTAAAAACCCTAAGGAAGGCAACTTCAACTTAAAGTTTACAAAAAATTTAAAGTGAGCAACTGTATTGGCACTAAGGAACTCATTAATTAAGGCAAAATTAAAGGTGGCAGAGCATAAGGCAACTAGTGGTGGTGCAGGCCTAGGTGGCTTTGAAACACAAGCAGAGAAAGATGCATTTTTAGACCTATATGCTGGTGGATCAGTAGCTCAATGCATATCGGATTGTGATACAGCTTATAGTGGCAGTCCAAGAGTTCAAGAGTTTACCCCCGGAAGTATGAGTACTATTGAGAAAGAAGCTACTGGAGTAGATGAAATTAACCCAGGCTTATTTTTAACATATAGTCATAGTAGTTCTTATGTAGTTCATGAAGGTGAAGCTGGTAACACAATATTTGCAGAGGGCACTCTATATTGGATGCCCTGTACGGGAGGCAATACGGCAGATTTCGAAAACTTTAAGAAGTTGCTAGAAAGGCATATGGCCTATTCTTATATTGATTACGCAGATAACTCAACTGCAACAGAAATATCAAACGCCCTAGGAGACTATAACACATTTAAAGGAACTTTATAAAAGGAGTAATAATGGCAAACAACAATCAAGCTTTTGATGCTATGATGAACAGTACTCAGACAACTGGAGAGCTATACACAGAATCTCATTACAATACAAATGCAGGCAAGGAATATCAGATAGCTATGGATAGAAAGGCGCAATCATTCCTAAAGAAAATGTATAAGGATGATCAGGCTGCTGGTTTATTTGAAAAATTAAACTATGACCAATATACAGCCAGTATGTCCCCATCTTTCTTTCAAGAAAGGGTTACTTATCCTAAAGAGACGGATCCAAGCTACTTTGAAGAGATTGGGACTTTCTTTAATGATAATTATGAGGGTGACTTCGATCAATTTTTAGCTAGTTCTAGAAAGTATAAACCTAAAAAATAGTGAATATAAACACTAAGAATGTTTCTAAGGTAGAAGAAGAGTTACAACTTGCTAAAGAGGACATTATTGCATTTGGGAAGCTGTTTCTACCTGATGATTTTATGCGTTCGGAAACACCTTTTTTCCACTATCAGGTCGCTGATGTTGTTAATGATCTCAGTGTTAAGCAGCTTGCTGTTATTTTACCTAGAGGTCATGGTAAGACTGTGCTCACGAAATGCAGCATTATGCACGATTTCTGTTTTGCTACTGATCCTTTGTTCTATGGGTGGGTAGCAGCATCTAGTAAGATTTCAGTACCAAACTTAGATTATATAAAATATCACTTGGAGTATAATGATAAAGTGCGTTATTATTTCGGTGATTTAAAAGGGAGAAAATGGACAGAAGATGATATCGAACTTAAAAATGGCACTAAACTTATCAGTAAGTCTAATTTGTCAGGTATTCGTGGAGGTGCGAAACTACATAAGAGGTACGACCTTATTGTATTGGACGATTTTGAGGACGAGAATAATACCGTTACACCGGAATCTAGGGCTAAAATCAATAATCTTGTTACGGCTGTTGTTTTCCCTGCCCTTGAACCTGGCACTGGTCGTCTTCGTATTAATGGCACTCCCGTTCATTATGACAGCTTCATTAATAATATCCTGGTCAATTATGACAGGTCTAAAGCAGAAGGGAAAGATTTCAGTTGGAGAGTAATCACGCATAAGGCAATACAAGATGATGGTACTCCTTTGTGGCCTAGTTGGTTTGGACATAAAGAGATGGAGAGAAAGAAGAAATTCTATACTGATTCGGGAGCTCCACAGAAGTTCTATCAAGAATACATGATGGAAGTACAGAGCGCAGAAGATGCAATTTTTACAAGAAGTCATATAAAGTATTGGGAAGGGAGTTTTGTACATGATGAAGAAACTGGGGTATCTTTTTTACATACCGCTGAGGGTGATGTTAAGCCTCTTAACGTTTTTACGGGTGTTGATCCCGCTACAGATTCTACTCGTAGGGACAGCGACTTCAGTGTTTTACTTACTGTTGGTGTTGATCCAGACAATAATGTATATGTGTTGGACTATGTTCGCAAGCGTAGCCTCGCTGTTCTCGGGATACCAGGAGATGGCAAGAAGGGAATCGTTGATCACATGTTCCAGCTTAATAACGTCTTTCACCCTAGCTTGTTTACAGTCGAAGACACTACAATGTCTAAGCCAGTTTTTCAAGCACTTATGGCAGAAATGCGTAGACGTAATGACTTTTCGGTTAAGTACGTTGCTGAAAAGCCAGGAAATAGAATGTCAAAACGAGACAGGATTCAAGAAATACTTGCGCAACGGTTTTCAATCGGTTCGGTACACCTTAAGAAAGATATGTATGATCTTCAGCGAGAAATCATAACCTTTGGTCCCAGGATGGGGCATGATGATACAATTGATGCTCTTGCCTATGCATGTAAGTTTGCACATCCACCTAAGGGTGTTAAGCAAAATAAAAAGGGAGAGTACTATAAACATAAACCAAAAGCTAAACATTGGGTAACAGCATGATAAAACTTATTGTACTAGCCACTATGATTAACGGAGAACCACAGATCGTAGAAGGAGCATTATTTAACGAGCATGATTGGGAGTATGTAATTGAGGCTCGCAGACGCGGGGGAAAGGGTCAAAAGGGGAGACGACGTGGTGGGAATGGTCTAAGATGAGCAAGAATAGGTCAACCAACTGGCAAGATAACCAAAGCTTTGATCCATCTGATCTATATAATCAGATTAAGGCTGACTATGCTGCTAAGTATGACAATCTTTCTGAGGGAGATATAGAAGATTATCTAGATAGGATAGCTTTTCATGAAAGTAAAGGTGAGTGGGATGCTGTTCAGCAGATTAATGATAAGGTTGATGAGCATGGTAATGTTCTTAGCACTAAAGATGGTTTAGGTAAGGGCTTGTTTCAGTTCGAGAGTGGTAAAGGTAATGGTGCAGAAGTAGCAATACAAAGATTTAGAAACTATTATAAGGATAATGATCCTGAACTTGCAAAGATATCTATACCAAATGACTTTTCAACAATCCCACCAGATATGCAGAAGTTACTATTTATGACTAATATGATATCTGTAGAAAATAGAGGTGAGGGACGGAGCGAATGGACTGGAGATGTAGATGGAATGCCTGCAGCTGGAATGATAGGGCCAGGTGGACTGCCAATTGGAAGTGTAGCTCCACATGTCAAAGCAAATCTCTCAGATGTAAAGGCTAAGGGAGATCAGGGTTTAGAAGATTTTTGGATAAACTATCATTGGGCTGGATATAAGGTAGACCCAGATTCAATAGCTGATAGACGAAAGAGCTGGAGGAGAGATAATGAAATTTATAACCAGAGGGCATTAGATTAATGGCACAAAAAAAAGATAAGACAGCAGATAGAGTACGTACATTGTTTCATAGATCTAACAGTGGTACTAGGGTTAATTGGGAAACAGTCAATCAGCAAGGTTATGATTTTGCTAACGATAATCAGATGAGTGCCGCAGAGAAAGCAGCATTAGAGGAACAGGGTATGCCTACATTTACAATTAATAGGATAACTCCAGTAGTTGAAATGTTAAACTTCTATGGTACTGCTAACGACCCTAGATGGCAAGCAATTGGCTCTGAAGGATCTGATGTAGATGTAGCAGCAGTATTTTCTGATATGGCTGATTATATATGGTATAATTCGGATGGCCCTGCTATATATGGCAATACTATAAATGATGCTATTACAAAAGGTCTAGGTTATATGTTAATAACTGTAGACAAGGATGCTGATAATGGTATGGGTGAGGTTATAATAGAACAGCCAGATCCTTTTGATATATTTGTAGATCCAAAGTCTAGAGACTTATTATTTAGAGATGCATCTTATGTTCTTATTAGAAAGGTTCTTCCAAAGAGTCATATTGCAGAACTCTTTCCTGAATTTAAGAGTAAGATAAAGAAAGCATCATCTAATGAGAGTCAAGACTTTTCCTATACTGAAAAAGCATTAGGTAAAGACCAGAAAGATTTTACATATAAAGATATACCTGCATCAGAGGGAATTGATCCAAAGACAGGAGAGCATGAAGAGTTTCTAGAGCTATTCGAACTATGGGAAAAGAAAAGTGTTTCCTATATCAACGTATTCTACCAAGACCAGCCCACTCCAGAGCAATTAAAGCAGATACAGGAACAAGTAGCAGTGCAAATGGAAGAACTAAAGGCTGAAAAAGACGTTGCATTACAAGAACAGACAATGCAATTAGACCAGGCTGTACAATCTGGTCAAATGATCCAAGCTAGATATGATCTAGAGATGGAAAAGATGCAGAAGGCTAATGAAGAAGAGTTAATGATGGCAGAACAACAGATGACTTCTGAGCTTATTGGTCAGATACAGCAGGTAAGAAATCAAGTTGTTACAGAAAAAGAATATGATATCTTGATTAAGGATCCAAGTTTTGCTAAGATGGTTATAGAGGTTATTCCTTTTCATAAACAAAGAATGACTCAAACCTGTGTAGTAGGGGATAAAACATTATATACTAAAGAACTACCAGATACAATCACACAGTATCCATTAGTACCTTTTCATTTTAAATGGACAGGAACACCTTATCCTACATCAGCAGTTTCACCACTAGTTGGTAAGCAAAGAGAGTTGAACAAAGCTCATCAGATAATGGTTCATAATGCCTCTTTAGGATCTTCGCTTAGATTTATGCATGAAGAAGGCTCTATAGATACCGATCATTGGGAAAAATATTCAAGCTCGCCCGGAGCTCTATTGCCTATACGGCCAGGAGCTACCCCTCCAACGCCCGTTATGCCAGCACCACTGGCTAACGCATTTTTTCAAATTGTAAATGAAGGCAAGGGAGATATGGAGTACTTAGCCGGTATATACTCCTCTATGCAAGGTGATGTCTCTGGGCAGCATGATACATATAGAGGTATGTTAGCACAGGATGAGTATGGTACTCGTCGTGTTAAACAATGGATGAAGAATGTAATAGAGCCGGCATTAAAGCAAGTAGGCCTTGTGGTAATGGAATATTCCCAGGCTGTATATACAGCTCATAAGGTATTTAGGATAATACAACCTAGCGCATTACAGGAACAGCGAGAAGTAGAGATAAATGTTCCTATGTATAATGACCTAGGAGAAGCTATAGGTAAGTATCATGACTATGCAGCGGCTAAATTTGATATTCGAATAGTAGCAGGATCTACGCTGCCTGTTAATAGGTGGGCATATCTTGCTGAGTTGAAAGAGTTACTACAATTCGGAGTAGTTGACGATATAGCAGTGTTGGCTGAAACGGATATTAGGAATAAAGAACAAATAGCTAAAAGGAAAACATTATATGCACAGTTGTCAGGGCAAGTTGAACAATTATCTGAGGCGATCAAAGATAAGGACGGCACGATTGAAACCCTTGAAAGACAACTTGTGCAAGCTGGTATTAAAGGCAAAGTCATGGCAGCCGAAGTGGAGATCAACAAACAAAAAGCTGAAGTGAAAGCTGATACCAAGGATGCCTATAGAGATACAAAGGCAAAACAAAAGGTTTTACAAGCTAACATGGCTGCGAGAGCAGATACAGAAAATACAAAACTGGGCCTAGGTGTTCAGCAGGCCATAAAAAATGCTGAAATAAATGCAAAAAAAGACTTGCAGGGTAATAATAATTCCTCGTAAGTTACAAACTAAACTAATCAGGAGAGATTATGACAGAAGACAATAACACAAGTAACCCTTCGCAAGAAGGCTCTGGTGACGATTTCTTTGCAGCGCTAGAAGAAGATGTGAACAGCGCTATACAAGATGAGGCATTTGAAGAAGAAGTACCCACTGAGGTAACCCCTCCAAAAAGTGACCCAGAACAGGTAACTCACGAAACGGAAGGCTCCAATACAGCTAACAGCGATGTGGACTGGGAAAAGCGTTACAAAGATTCATCACGGGAAGCTCATAAAATGCATACTGAACTTTCTGGATTGAAACCCTTTGTTCCCGTTTTAAACGCTATGAAGAACGATAGTGGACTCGTAGATCATGTGCGAGGATACTTAGAGAACGGAGGTGCTCCTCCTAAGTCTATAACTGAAGATCTTGGACTTGATGATGAGTTTATCTTTGATCCAGATGAGGCGGTGAAGAATCCAGAATCGGATTCTGCTAAAGTCTTTGAACGGAGCGTAGATACTATAGTCAATGATAAGGTTAATAAGTTGCTACAACACCAAAAGTCTCAGAACGATGAGGCTAATGCTGAAAGAGCAAGGACAGCTGAGGAGATAGAGTTTAAAAAGGCTCATAAGATGACAGATGAACAGTTTTCATCCATGATGGATAAGGCTAACAAGCATGTTATGACTTTAGATGACTTACACCTGCTAGTAAATAAGGAACAAGCACAGGCGAACACAGCAACTGCAACAAAGAAGGATATGTTGAAGCAGATGAAAGGTGTTCGAAACATACCTACGAGTGCCAGTGGAGCCAACAGTTCCAAAGGAGACGACAAATCATTTGAAGATAGTGTATTTGACGCCATCAATGGTTCTGATGACAATATAGATAACCTGTTCGAGTAGTCACTCTGTACTAGAGCCCTCTATTCGAACTTCAATGAAAGGAGTTTAGCTTATGGCTGACTTATTTAAACTGAGCGATTTTGAAGACGGTGCCGCCCCGAATAATCCGGGTGCCGGTTCTGGTGATTCAGCCGCTCTTCTAACAGGCGCGTTACGTCGGAAATACAATTTCGGTGATCGTGTGTCTGAGCTTAATGTTGCACAGGACCCTTTTTTTCGGTTCCTGAGCAAGGTGAGCAAAAGACCGACTGACGACCCTGTATTCAAATATACCGAACGCAGGCCTTCATGGCATAAGCGTTATGCATACGTTGCTGATGCGCAGGCAACTGCAGCACCTAGTGGTATCGCAGCTAATTGCGATGCTTGGGATGAAGCAGGTGATGTATGGTACGCAAAGATGGGAACCGATTACAGTAACCAAGGTAACTTGCAGAATGTCTTAGGACAAGCTGTAAGATATGAAGTTACTGATACAAACACTGCTCCTCTGTTCTTTTTAAAAGGACAAGTAGTAAAGTTTGCGGTTAAAAATGCTGCTGGAGCCTATGCTGACTACATTACTGCGAGAGTAGAGGATGTAGGTGCAGCTTCAGGAGAACTTGTAGAGCTCAAGCTTAAAACCATCAAAGGTTGTGATACTACATTAACATTACTAGGTATACCTGCCTCTGTAGTTGCGAGTGCTGGAGCAGATACTGTTAATGAAGAATCTCTTGCACAGTTCAAATGCTATGTAGTGGGTACAGCCTTCGAAGAAGGATCTGGCTATCCCGATACATGGAAAGACCAACCCTGGTCAACCCAGTATGGGCAAACCCAGATCTGGAAAACTGCAATGGCAATGACTAATACTGCTCGTGCAACCTCACTTAAGTATAACTCAAATGAGTGGGCACGTGTTTGGAAAGAGCATTTGATTAGTCATAAATGGGATATCGAACAGTCTTTATTGTTTGGATCAAAAGTGTCTAATAGTGATATTAACTATACTCAAGGCGCTGTAGATTATTGCACAAATTACGGCAATATCTTTAGTCTAGACATTAATACAAAGACTGCTGATGACTTCCTAGATGATCTGTCTGGTTATATGGATCCTCGTTATGCATCACAAAGTCCGACAGTTTATTTCTGTCCCACTAGTGTGTATAACTGGTTACATAAATTGGGTGGCTACTTCAAGAACAATCTAGAAGTTTCCTCTCAGTTCCGTGCAGACATTGCAATGACTGGTAAGAAGAAAGTCTTCGGTGTTGATATTAGCACATTCACTACTCCTTACGGAGATATTAATGTTGCTCGTAACATTCACCTTGACAGTACTGATATCAAGCTCTTGGGCATTGGTATGAAGAACTGCGCATGGAGACCTCTTAATGGTAATGGCGTTAACCGTGACACTTCAGTATACGTTGGAGTCCAGACTCTGGAAAACAGCGGAATTGATCGTCGGGTTGACTTAATCTTAACTGAAGGCGGAATGGAATGGTCTATGCCAGAATCCCATGCCGTCTGGAAATAGGAGGTAAATCATGGCAAATCCATTATATGGAAGTAACAAAAATGATGAAGCCTTAGATGCTATTGCTAAGGCTATTGATGGCGGTGTCACAACTGGCGATCCTGGTGAAGAAGATTCTTACATCGTGATCACTATTGGTGGCGTTGATTACAATCTGCACTTAACTGCAGCTTAGGAGGTAGATCATGGCGATATCACAAAAGGTTAGCAAACCAGCAGTCTCGCCAGAATGGCAATCGTCCATTACCGCTTTATCGGGTGATGGTGTTGCAGGCGCTGTTGGAATAACAATGTGTACTATGGTTGCGGAACAAGATGTCTCTATACCAGATGGTCATTATAATGGCCAGA
>Ga0208433_1000674_pt1 | contig 14016 bp, 11 predicted proteins | sample 3_EtaG_FD_184075 | JGI IMG/M metagenome (GOLD analysis project Ga0208433, IMG submission 184075) | Marine viral communities from the Subarctic Pacific Ocean - 3_ETSP_OMZ_AT15126 metaG (SPAdes) (version 2) | ecosystem: Environmental > Aquatic > Marine > Oceanic | place: Pacific Ocean | collected...
TCTATGTTCTTTTCTTTTAACAAATAAACCTTCTAATAAATCTGCTTCTTTATCTCTTCTTGTTTGAGTTTGACTAGGTTCCCCTGTACCATCCCAATCTCTTAGATTAGTAATTGCACCATCCCAGTCATCTGTTATAACTTGGTCCCAAAAATTATATGATGTAGTTTGTTTAAGTCCATGTTGAAAAGCAACAGAAGTAATAACTGTTTGTTGTCCTGAAGTTAAATCTTCAAAATTTTTACCAGAATCTTTTTCATATTGATTAATTATATCTTTTGAATACTTCTTTTTAATAGCTGTATCTAATTCTTTTACTTCACTAGCTGATAATTTTAATTTCTTAGCATTTAATAATGCTTCTTCTCCTTTTAAATTAAAAAAAGGTTCTAACTTTAAAATAATTTCTTCACTAACATCCATGTCTTCAAAAAATTTTCTATCCTTAGTACCTAAATCTACACCAGTAGCAATAGTTACACCTGAAGTACCTATAATTTCACCTGTCTTTTTAGTAGGTACATAACCAGTTTTAACTCCTTCACCTTCAAGCTTTCCAATAAACTTCCAATTAATTTGGTCAGGTTTTTTTTGAGGTAATATTTGTTTATCTTCTATAGGAGGAGGTAATATATTATTTTCTACAGCTTTATTTATATCTGCATCCACTCCTGTTGTAGCTATTGTTGCTGCAGCAGCGACACTTGCTAAATCTTTTATATTCATATCTCCCTGTTCTTTTAATCCTTCGTTAACTGCTTTATCTAAATCTAAATCATTTTGATTAATGTTTGCATCTTCACTTGCTGCAGTTGTTACAACATCTCCTTTTTTTAATTGTACTCTACCTCCTTTAGAAAAACTTTTTAATTTTTGATAAGTTGATTTATCCATATTACTTCCACTAATATCATAAGCTTTAGAAATAATTTTATCATCCCAAAATTGTTTTAATAATCTTCTATAAATAGGGAAAGGCAACCACTTATCTGATTTTTTAACTGCTGTATCAAATTTACCTTTTCTTACAGCTTGACCTGTATCCCAAACATTTCCAATCCAATTAGCAGCAGGAAAGAATAATAAGGGATTATCTTTAGCACCATAACCCATCCATCTACCAACTAATAATTCTGAAAGCCAACCTAAATTTCCTGAAAGTCTTGTACCTTCAGCAAACCATTTTTGTTTATCATAATCAAATGATGTTCTTATTTCACCATACTTTAATAACTCTCTTACATTTTGGATTCCTGAATATACAGGTATTGCCATTAATAATTTTATTAAAGTTTTAACATCACCATTCTCAACTCTTTGTAACATCTTAGAAGTTTGAGAAGATTTAGCCATAGCCCATGACATAAACTGTCCGAATATTCTATAGCGTGGGTCTAAATTTTGTGTAAATAATAATCTATTTGAAACCTGTGGAAGAATAGCATCTCTATTAGTTGTTGCTAACCCTGCTTTTGTTAATACTTTTTTTCCTAAAGTATTATTTATTGCAGAACTATATTTCATTGAACCAATTTTTAATGCTTGTTCTGCAGAGATACCTAATTTTTCTAAATGTAAAAGAATTTCTGTAGCTTTTTTACTTTTAATACTATTACCACCTTTAATGACTACATTATATAATTGTCTTGATGACGCATAACCATCACCTACACCTACATTAAAAGCAAATCGTCTAGCAGTTCCAGTTAACCATGTCATACCCATGACTTTAAAACCTTGGTCATTAGCCCATCTTAAAGATTTACCTGCATTCTGAGCTGACATCCATGTAGCTACATCTGCTAAACTTGCATCTGCTTCAACAGCTAATGATTTTTTCAAAGCTTTATTTATTTCAACATCAAAATGTGTATTCAACCATCTTGCAGGACCTTTTTGGTGTTTAGCAAGAAAGGAAGTTCTACTAAATCCTTTTAACCATGCAGTCATATTTCTAGCATTAGCAAAACCCTGCATAAAATCACCTAAAGATGCTAAGAATACGTTATTCAACATGGCTAAGTTAGACCCTGTTGATAAAATTCCTATACCAGTACTCCATGCTTGATTAACTCTATTACCATACCTATCAAAATATGCATTAATTGTATCTTTTAAAACTTTAACTTCTGCTTGAGTTTTCTTAGTTAATTTTGTTTGCATTGTGCCACCAGCATCTTCCATAGCTGCAGCATATTTATCTCTAATTCCCTTAATTAATGGTTTAATAAATTCACCATTAGGTCCGAATCGTTCTGTAAAGGCTACTGATTTAAAAGATTTTGTTCCTAAATCATTTAATACTTGTTCAACATCATTAATTAAATAACCTTTTTGTTCTAAAACTCTTTCCACATTTTTATAAGAACCAGTTAGTATTCTTTCTCTGGTAATATGTCTTGTTAAAGGAGTAACAAAAAATCTATCTGATACAAATTTCTTATTTGGATTATTAACAAAGTTATTTATAATAGCATCTTCAATAACACTAAAGTTTCCATTGTCAGCATTATGTTTTCCATAATTTAAAAAATCTCTTGCTGATTTATCAGGGTCTGAAGCTTTAAGTTTTGTAAAAATTTCTTTAATCGTATTAAAGAATGCTTTAGGGTCTTGTATAATTTTTTGAGCATTATAAACTCTAGGAAAATAATTTTCTATAACATCAAATTTTTTAATTCTAGATTTTAATGTAGCAGGTTTGAATTCTTTTTCTTTTCCTTTAACTATTTTTTCTATTCCCCTTTTACCAAATTTTACATTTTCTAATTCTTTATAAATTCCTGCATTATTTAAAATTTTATTAAATTTATCTAATTGTTTTTTAATTCCATCAGCTAATAATACAGCTCTTTTATCATCTAATAAAACTGAATCATCAGCTCCTCTTATAATAGATAGAGCTTTTGCTTCTTCTGCAACAGTAAAAGGTTTAACTTGTTTAATAAGAGCACCTTCAGCATTTCTAATTTCACCTAACATTAAAGCATGATTTGCAGCTTCCCATTCTTTTTGTAATATATAAACTCTATTAACGACTGCCTTTCCAGCCATAGGTGAGTCAATATTTTCTAATAATTGTAATCCAAAAACTCTTGTATTACCACCAAAGGATTCTAATTTTGTAGCTAATGTTCCTGAAGTTAATTCTCTTGCTTTTTGCCACCAAAGTTTAGCATTATCACTCCATGCTATTCCCATAAATTTATCTTTAGTTGCTAAATCTAAGACTTTACTTGCTCTGACTTGTCTTAATGTTGCACCAGCAGCAAAACCCCAAGCCATTCCCTTTAATACACCTTTTTCTTTTCCGAAAAGTGCATCAAAAGTTCCACCACCTAAAGCACCTACCAATGGCATAGTACCATATGATAGAATAGATTGCATAACTTTTTCAGTTAATCCTTTTTGTTTATATAAGTTTTCTAATAATAATTTATTTCGTTTTCCTATTTTATCTGAAATAGATAAGAATTTTTTTTCAGCTTCTTTTAAATATGCAATTTTAGTTTCATTATATTTAATTTCTTTATTTTGTAATTGAGTTCTAATTTTAGATAGTTTTGCTTTAACTTGAACTCCTGAATAATCTTTAGAATAAGTTCTTCTTTGAAGAGCTTCAGCTTCTGCAGTCTTTCCTTGTTTAAGAAGTTTCTTAATTTGTTTAGCAATATCTTTACCTGCAAAAACATTTTTGACTTCAGAAAGTAATGACTTTTCTGCAGCAATAAAGTCATCTGTTTGAACTTTAAATTTTTTCATAAAATTCAAATCAGATTCTATAATTTTATTTGCAGCTATAACATCTTCATCAGCTAATGCTTTCTTAATAGCTGCTAATTCTGTATCACTAATATTATCTAATTTCTTTTTAGTATTATTTTCAACATATTCAGAAACCTTTGCTAATTGTTTACTATCAGATTTAGGGAAATATTTACCGAGAACTTTAAATAATTTTAATCCAACTGGTCCAAGAACTGCACCAGCACTTGTTGCAAGAGCTACATCTGATTTATTAACATCACCTGTAGTAGCTAAATCTCTAATTAATACATCAAAACCTACTGTTAAACCAGAAAATGCAGCCATCTTCATATAACTTCTAGTTGCTGCTCTTCCCCAAGGAGTTGCATAAGCTAATAAATAATAAGGGTCAAAGATAACTGTTGCAAATTCTGCAATCTTTACCAATGAATCATCATCATATTTTCCACTAGCAAATTTCCAATGTTTATTTTTTAATTCTTCTTGTCTTTTAGCTTCATTTACTTGAATATGTTCTTTAAATGTTTTATCATCTAATTCATTATTATCTAAAACATCTGAAATTTTTGCTTTGCCAATTCTCCATAGGTTTTTGAATAGCCAAGTTTGTTTATCAAAGCCATATTTGATTCGTTCCCAGTCTGTGATTGTTGTGTCTTCTTTGGTAGGATTGGTAAAGAAAGTTTCTTCTGAAGCTACAACTTCTTCATCAGGTTCAGTTTTAACAAAACCTTCTTCTTTAATATCACCAACTAACTCAATTCCTTCTTGAACAGGAAGAGGAAGTTTATTAGTAATAATTTCTGTTGTAGTTTTATCTTTATCTTTTTCTAAGATTTGTTCGTTGACAACTATATCTTCTTTATTAATTGTGGGATTAGTAAAAAAGGATTCAGCCATTTGGTTCCTCCCTTTCTATCTTACTCGTTTTTTATTAATCTGAGTTACTTTCTTCGGAGATGTATCAATATAGTTAGGATTTTTTACTTTAACTCTTACACCTTTTCTATTTGTTTTATAAATAAACTCAGGTTCTTCTCCAAGAATAGGAGCTTTGAAAACATTAATTTTATTTTTAGAAGCCCATGTTTTAAATTCTTTACTATTTTTAATATGGTCAGGTAATAAATCTATCTTACCATTTTTATTAATACTATCTAATGATTCACCATTACCAGTTTTTGTATCTATAATTTTTCCATTTTGTACAATAATATGACTTTTATCTCCTGTAACTTTCTTGTCTGTTTTTTCTACGTCAGTAACTTTTTTCTCTTCTGTAACTGTAGCTTCTGTAGTTGTAACTTTCTTGTCAGCATCAGGAACTAATTTAAGTTCTTTAATAATTTTTTCTTTAATATGATTATCTAAAGCTGCATATGTAGCATGACCATCTGTTAAACCATTCTGAACTATAGAATAAGCTCTATGAACTTCATCTTTACCTGCCCAACCTTCTACTTCTAATTCCTTTAGAACAAAGTTTCCAACTTGTTTATTATAAATAGTTTTAGCTGATGGTATCTTACCATTTAATAATTGATTATTAGTTAATGTATAAGTTTTACCATCATAAACTAATTTATTATTATCATTCACCATATTAAGGGGAACCATGGAGAATGAATTCTCACCTCTTACTTCAACTTCTGTTCCTCTATCGTGAAGAATTCTTTGAGTATCTGAATGAAGTGCTCCATTACTTAATTTTGGATTAGAGGCAAGAGTTCCTTTATCATTATTTGCTAGATATAATTCTAATGAAAAATTCTGTTTATTATTTTCTGCGTGTTTAGTATTATATATTTTTTCATAAGCATTACCAAAAGAATCTCCACTTATATTAAATCCTTGAGGTTTTCCATCTACATAATTAACATAATTCTTCGTATCAAATCCCATTCCTTTAGCAGTAGATGCAAAAGACATTCTTGAAACACCATCTCTTTCATTCTTCCATGCATTACGTGAATTAAGAGATGCTACTTCATTTTTATAGACTTTAAATTTTTCTGAATCTACATTTGCAGGAATTTTATCTTCAGTTAAAGTAGTTGCTGTTAAAGTACTATTTGTTACATCTTCAACTTTCTTTTCTGCTTTTAAAGCTGCAGCAATTTGAGCATCTATATCAGTATCTTCATCTTTAATCCCTACAATTTTATCTATTAAGAAATTCTTTTCACTTTGTTTTATAGTTTCATCACTAATAATTTTCATGATGGCTGCTTCATTAGCTGCATATTTAGCTTCTAGTTCTTCTTTACTAGCTCCTGTAGCTGTATAAGTTTTTGCTATAATATTTCCATCAGCATCTTTATTCTTAGCGAGGGTTGTCATAAAAGATGTTATCATATTATTTTGTTGAGATTCTTTATAATCTTTAAAACCAGAGTCAGTTATATTTAACCATTTGGTAGCATAATTATAACTACCAATATCACCTTCAGCATTTAAAGATTTAATTGCATTTGCTTTACTTTTTTCTTTTGCATAAGCTTTTAAATCAATTTCATAATTTGCATTCTTCCTTGTAATAAGAGATTTTTGTTTAGCTGCTAATTCTTGAGCACGAAGTGCAAATCTTTTATCATTAATTTCAGTAGCAGCTTTATCCATACCTTTAACAGCAGCACCTACATTATTTAAATTAATATGTTTTAATAAATCAGCAACGCTAGCCATTATTCTCTCTCCTTAACTTCTCTTACTTTAGTTGGTAATTCTTTTTCAACTTTTTCTAAAAGACTTTTTCCTAAACTTTCTTTCTTAGGTTCAGGTCGTTCTACTATCTTTTCATCATCTTCATCCCAATCACTAGGGACTTCATCATCACCATGAATTTCTGCATCAGGGTCTGTATCTTCTCCTTCATATAAAACATAATCTTTTATATCTGCATAATCTGCAATAGAAATTAATAAATATAAAGTTGGTTCAATTAATAATAACATTAAATCAGGAGAATACATACCTTGAGTATATCCTCTGTATAAAACAACTTGAGCTATTTCATCTAAAGGTTGTCCAGAATCAATTAGTTTAATTAAATCAAATAATTTATCTTCAGAAGTTAATTCCATATAGATAGATTCCATAGCTTCCTGTTGCTCTGTATGTTCAGGAGGTCTTTCCCATCCATTTTGCATAGAAGGAGCAGAAGTTAAAGACTCACCTGGAACAGGAGCATTAAATGGATTAACACCCTTTTCTTCAAATTGATTTTGTTTTAATTTTTCAGCCATTATTTTTTCTTCTTATTTTTCTTAATTGGGGTTGCTATCATTATTGTAACACACCCACCTTTTTCATATTTAGTACGACTACTATACCTTTGAGTCCAATCTTTTGCAACTTTGGGTTCATTAGCCCATAAAAATTTACGTTGTTTCTCAGACTTAAAAGGCATTCTTATTTACCAAATCCGTATGAACCTTTAGGTTTTCTTGTAGCTTTAGCTACTTTTCTACGACCAGCCATAGACATCTTTTTACCAGATTGTTTACCTCTTGTCATTTCTTGCGTTATATCCTTGTTTCTTTGCCATTGTATTTCCTTTCTATTAAGTTATGTTCATATATTTATAATTATTTTTAAGTTTTTCCCAAGCAGCATTACCAAATACAGCATTAAAATAATTAGTTCCATATGCTCCTTTTAAGTTTGTGCCACTATATTCACCTGTTGAAGTATTCATAGTCATGTCATTTGCAACTTCATAAACTGGTTCAGGTAATTTATAGTCAGGTTTAGTTAATAAACTATCTGACATAGCAAATGCAGTTTTCTTTAAAACATTTGATGCTGCTTTTTTATTTATATATTTATTTCCTAATGGATTATTATAAGTCTCACCACCAGTAAAGTTATATGTTCCTGCAGCTCTATCTCTTGCTGTACCTAAAGTATAATCACCAGTTTTAGCTAAGTCTGTTACATAAGACCCATCAAAATCTGTTATACCTTGATAACTTGTTCCTTTATTTTTAATTATTGAATTATAAGTTTCTTGTTTATTAATATTAATTCCTTTAGATTTTTGAAACTCATATAAATCATTAAAATATTTTTTTGAATTACCTTGTAATGCATTAATTTGAGGGTCCATAGCAGTATTAATTGTTTGTGTTATAAAATTATCTGCTTCAGCACTTCCTGCTTTAGTAAACCATCCTGCTTCACTTCCTAATGATTGTCCTGAAATTTGAGAAGCATCTATTGCACCTGATTGAAGCATTGACATAGCATCTCCACTTTTCACAGTAGATTGAATTAAACCTTCAGCATGAGCATTACCTCTTAAACCCCAAACATCTACACTACCTGATTGACCTGCTCTCCATTTTGGAGTAAATTTTTTAGCAGTACTTTTTGAAGAACTCCATAAATCTTTTGCACCTTTAGAAATATTTTTCCAAATATTTCCTGTACCTTTAGTAAAACTAGAAAAACCTCTTGAAATAGAATCAGTAATTGAACTCCATGCATTTCCAATAGCACCAGTTGAAGCTTGATAACCTGTTCTAATAGTATTACCTACTTTTCCGATAGCTCCTAAGAAACCTTTTTTAGCCATTAAACCTGTAGCAGGATGATGCCCACTCATAGCAGCAGTTCCTACCCAACTATTTAATCCCTGTAAAGCATAAGGCATAGCAACAGATAAAGCTATCATACCAAGTGGTCCAAATTTATTACTTAATTTTGAAACACCTTTCATTACTGCTTTACCAACTTTTGCAACTCCTCTTGCAATACCTTTAGTTATTTTACTTAAAGGTTTCTTTATTGTTTTTTTAACTTTTTTAAAAAATGAACTGAAAAATCCCATTTATTTTATCTCCTTATTGATTTCTATTACTATCAAATTTTTCCCAAACCTTTAATCCAAATCCAGCTAGTGCACTAATGTTTTCTGATTTGGTTGCATCTGTTGCTGCTTCGTTTCCTAATGCTGCAATAGATAAATTAGTTTGTCTTTCTTCTGCATTCTGTGCTGATTCATATTCCCATTTAGCAGCGTCTCTCATTTCTTGCCATAAGAAAGATAAACCCTGATTACTTAAATTAAATGAGTTCATAGCATTCGCTTGATTAACTGCATTTTGTCCTGCAGTATTTGCAGTATTAAGTTGTCGTCTCCATTGAACATTTGATTGTTCTACGACTTGAGAATTTTGTGTATTAAACTGGTCTCGTTGAAATGATAATTGAGAATTAAATTTTTCAATTTCAGCATTCAAACTATTTTGTAATCTATCAGCTTCTAGTGTATTATTCTGATTTAAAGCTGCCACTTTATCTGCTTCTGTTGTATTATAAACATTCATAGCATCATTTCGTGCAGCATTTTGTTGATTAATTGTAGATGCTAAATTATTTACAAATTGATTCATTTGATTTGTACTTGATGCATTAAACTGAGCAGCAGCATTGGTAGCTCCTTGGTCAGATAACATAGCTTGTTGTCTATTTTGTGTATTAACAACTTCAAATTGTTGTGCATTAGTTAAATTAGTCATATCCATTTGTAAAAATGCTTGAGCATTACCTACTGCTTTTTGTTGAGCATTACTTAAATTAGCCATATCCATTGTCGCCATTTGTACAGCATTCTGCATAGTAGCTTGTTGTGTATTGGATAAATTAGTTAATTCAAATGTTCTATATAAATTAGAATTAGATATAGCAGTTTGTTGTGCATTATTTAAATTTAAAACATCCCATCCTGCAACTGTTTGAGCATTAGCTAAAGCTGTTTGTTGATTCGTACTTAAATTAGCTAAAGCCATTTGCTGAGTTAACTGTCCTTGAGTTAATCCAGCTTGTTGTATGTTAGCTAAGTTTGCTAATCTTACTTGTTGTTGTTGAGCAGCACCAGCTAAAATAGCTTGTTGCTCATTCATAGTATCAAGTTTATTAATCTCTTGAGCAAACTGCCCAGTCATCATCTGAGCTTTCATATCATTCTCAGCATTAACTAACTGAGTTTGAAAATTCTGTTGTGCAGATAAAACTTCTGCTTGTTGTTCGTTTGTTAAATTCTGTGCAGCTCTTTGTTGTAATGCTGTAGCATTTGATTGAGCTATAGGTAATGCTGATTGTATAATAGCATTAACTAATGCATCTCTACCAATAGTAGATTTACTTAAACCTCTTTGAGCTAAATTCTTTTCTACATTTTCTACTGCACCTCTTGCCCATGTAGGTATGGTACCTGTATCTATTCCATCTAACAAAGCAGTTATTTGAGTAGATACTAAAGCATCTGTAGGTAATGATGCAACTTGTGCTTGTACATCAGTTGGTTGAGCAACAATTACTTTAGTTACAGAAGCAGGATTACTTGCAATCGCTGCCTGAATATTTCCAGGTAGAGTTGCAGTTTGTCCAGCTACTGTAGCCGCAGTTCCAGATAATACTTGAGCTAAAGCTCCACCAGATAAATTTCCTGAAGCAGCTTGTGCTACTGCAGAACTTGTTGGACCTGCTGATGCTCCTGTTGCAGTACCAGATAAAGTTCCAGTTACTGTTCCAATTTGAGCTGGTGTTCCAACTGTTCCAGCTTGAGCAGTTCCTGTTTTTGCAGCTCCTAATCCAGCAGTCATTGTTGAAGTTGTTGGAGTTGTAGGTGTTGCTGCTTGAGCTGCTGTTAAAGCAGTTGGTGTTTGAATTGTTTGTCCAGTTATTGTAGTTGTACCAACAGCAGTTGGAGTTGTTTGTTGTGTAGTACCTAATAATTCATCTGTTTGAACAGCTTGAGTTGTATAAGCTTGTGTTGCAGCATCAGCTAGTTCAGGAGATTTAATTTGAGTTTTAGCATATCTATCTAAATACTCATCTCTTGTTCCAACTTTTTGCTGAACAGGTCTAGAAGCTGTAGGGATATTTTTAAAATCTCTAGCTTCATCTCCTGCTGCATATTTCTTTCTTTTAATTCTTTTTACTTTTGTTAACATTATCCTATCATCATTGTTTTAATAACATGGATTAAATTCGCAGTGACTCCTGCAAATACAATCCATAATATTTTTTGTATTTGTGAAATTTTATAATCGAGGTGAGATAAATGATTTTCTTTTATATTCTTAATTTCTTGTTTAATGAGTTTTAATTCACCATAAATTTCTATAATCTCTTCTCTATTGCTTTGAACTTTATCATTCATTATTATCTACCTTGCCCACGATATTTTTTAAAATTTCTTCGTTTAGCTTTGTTCATTGTTGAAGTTATAGGTCTTCTACCAAGGCTTGTCCCTTTATAAACTGGAACATGAGCTTCCTTGTTATATAATCCTTTAGCTTTTGCCATCTCATACTATAGATGTTTTCCCCCTGTTAAAAAATTAAATGTGATTTTAGATTATCTATATTACGATTGTATCAGCTTCAGCTTCAGTTAATGCTTCTCCTGCAATTAACTTAGCTTTAGCATTTACTTTGTCAGTCACTTTTTGTGCGTCTTCTGCATCATATTCTGCAACTTTAGTTGATACTTGTTCCCAAGTAGGTGCTTCTCCACTCCAAATACTTCCGCCATCAACCGCATTAACTAATGCGTCAAGTTCTGCTTGATTAGTTGGGTCTGTTGGTATTTGTGCGCCTTTGAAACCTGCAAAAGTTCCTAATGCTTTTCCCATATTTGACATATTATTTTATCTCCTTTTATTTATTTATTAGTTTTTCCACTCAGTTAACATAAGAGTTGCAGTTGTTTGTGCACCTACATATGAATTGTCTGATGTATTTAAACAATAATATTGAGTTGTTCGTGATGCATTACTATCACCTGCATACAAACTTACTGTATAAGTTCCTGCCGCTAATGTTCCTGCCGCTATATTATACATTACAGCGTATGTGGATTGATAACTATCTCCATCTGTGTAGTGATGACCTATACCTAATTGGTCATAATTACTTCCACCAGATTTTGCAAACCTCATTCCATAATACGACCAATCCGAAGCTGTCGCTCTAATCGGACATACCATTTGGACTTGAATATCATTTACAGTTGGGTCTACTGGAATATATGATGTAGTAAAGTTAAATATAACACCTGATGAACCTGAACCTGCAGTTCTAGTAGCATATGTGTAATATGCTCTTTTAACTGTTTTACCGCCACTTGCCGCTACCCATTCAGGAGCAGTCGCACCTGCGTTCATAACTAATGCTTGTGCCGCAGTTCCTTTTGCTAACTTCGCTAAAGTTGTTGCACCAGTCGCATACAAAATATCTCCTGCCGCAAAGCTAGAAATATTTGTACCGCCTTTAGCAACTGTTATAGTAGGCAAAACTGTTAAGTCTACTGAACCCCAATCAGGTGCTGTTGCACCAGAGTTCATAGCCAAAACTTGTTCTGCTGTTCCTTTTGTTAATTTTGCTAATGTTGTCGCACCTGTCGCATAAAGAATATCTCCAGCAGTAAAACTAGCTAACCCAGTACCACCACTAGCGACAGGTATTCCATCAGTAACAGTAAATGTTTGACCAGTAGGGATAGTAATTGTATCTGCTGTACTACCTTCTATTTGGTCTACTTTTATTTTACTTGCCATTGTTTTTTCCTTTGTTAATTGTTATTATCGCTGTTATATTATTGAAAGTTCACCTGAACCAGCGATAGTCCAAGTAAAAGTATCAGCGACTGTAATAGTCCCAGCTAAAAAATAACTTTTAGCTGTCGTCAGAGTTGTAGTTCTGTCGGCTGTAATTTCGTTAAAATTCGTAAATGTTTGTGTTTCATCTGTAATCGAACCTAAAGATACTCCAGATGCAAACTTAGCTGTTGTAACACTTCCGTCTGCTGGAGTTGTAATCAGCCCAGTTCCAAAATGAATCATTGAATTCATTGTAGAAGTTGAAGGCATTGAAGCTCCAAATGTAATTGTAGAGCCGCTTATAGTATAACTAGCAGGTGCTTGAATAATTCCATCTACTTCAATTAATAAACTATTAACTGTAGAAGGAACAAATGCAACTGAATCCTTAGTTATATTATAAGGTCCTGCAGAGTTAGTAAAAGTTATAAGGTCTAATACTTCTATCTGACTAAAATTTTCAATACCTCTGCCTATATATGCCATAATTAATAATTAATTCCTATTCCGTGTAATTGAGTTTCTTTTGAACCACTTGCTTGATTAGCCCAAACAGCTTTGTAACGAACATCTGTACCTTGAGTACAAGTTGTTTCTCCTAATCTGACTTGCTTAATTCCTGAAGAATAAACTGGTGTAATCGCATTATAACTTGCCGCTTCTGTCCAGTTTGTTCCACCATTGCAAGTAAAGTAAATTGCTAAATCATTAGCACTTCCTAAAGTTGCTGTTCCTGCATTATCTTTATAAAGCATTGTTCCACCAACTTTTGTTTTGTTAGAACCAACTGTGTTAGCTGATTGAATTAATGTTCCTGTTGCACTTGTTACTGCATTTGTATAAGCAGAAGTTTCAGGTGTAAAATTTGTTCCATTATATCTTGCGATACCTTTTGACCATCTAAATTCATCTATATATCCTGAAAACCAATTAGCAGGAGCAGTATTACTTCCAATATATAATCTACTTGCAGAAGTCATATCTCCACTAGCACCTGTTTGAGTATCTACAATCACTCCATTACGATACATTCTGATTGTTGTACTTAATCTTTCAAATGCATAATGAATCCAAGTATTTTGAGTATGAACTGTGCCATCTTCAACAACTGGACTAGCACCTGTACCTGCTGTATCTCCATTATCATAATAGTGTAAATAATTTGATGGCGTTGTTTCTACATTGAAACCAGTTCCACTTTCTCTACTTTCAAAAATACTTTCTTTATCTGTTGAAGTTTTGTATGCCCACCAATCTATTGTCCAATCTGCTGTGCCTAAATCCCAATCTGCGTGGTCAGGAAATAAAATTCTTTGACTTGAACCATTAAATGAAATGCTATAACTACCAAATTTTGCTTGGGTAGCACTTCTAGCAATAGAACCAATAAGAGTAAGAGTATGAGCTGAACCTGAACTGTCCACTAATGGACTTTCATCTCCATGTAGCATAACTTTAACATAACTGTCATTTCCACCAGGAATAATTGTAGTCCAATATCCATCTATTCTATCGCCATCTGTTTGTGTTCCTAAATTTGTATCGTCTGTAAAAGTATCTATAAATTGATTTGGTAAATTGAAAGCCGCACTTGCTTCGTTAGTTGCTTCTCTTAAAGCTAAAGCAGATATATCTGATTT